>ERZ779658.2026-NODE-2026-length-12933-cov-1.601724_pt1 | contig 12933 bp, 9 predicted proteins | sample MGYA00511485_ERZ779658 | MGnify/ENA primary metagenome ERZ779658 (study PRJEB29588, sample SAMEA2162182) | human gut metagenome | biome: human gut; feature: human-associated habitat; material: faeces | place: Denmark | collected 2008/2010 ... | reverse complement strand
TGACATAATAAGCAATATGCGGTTCGGACAAGAACTTCCGATATGGGAAGTTTCAGTTAATTTACATATACCGCTCCTCAAATTCATGGACTGGGATCGGCTTAGAAAAATAATACCCTTGATACACTCCACATCCCATTTGCGAGAGACGACTGACCTGTTCTTTTGTCTCCACACCTTCTGTCACCACGGACAAACCAAGGACTTTACTTAGCGAAATGATCATATTTAAGATTGACATACTTCTTTCTAATCGCTCCGATCTGGTTGTCCTCAAAAAGCCCATATCGATCTTTAACACATCAACGTCTATATCCTTTAATGTATTAAGGGACGAATATCCACTGCCAAAGTCATCAATCTCCACTTCAAAACCATAGTTTCTAAAACGACCAATAGTTTCAAGTTCTCCGGCATTTCCCATCATGATCGCCGTCTCTGTAATCTCCAACTTCAAAGTAGATGGAATAATGCCATACCGTTCCACAAGAGATGTGATCGTCTGATAAACGTCCATATACTGAAAATCTTTGGTCGAAATATTTACAGATATGTATAGCTCATCACGTCCCTCTTTCTGCCACTTTGCCAATTGTTGTACAGCAAGCTCCCATATAAATCGATCAAGACGGTAAATAAGTCCTGTTCGCTCAAAAATTTCAATAAAGTCACCCGGGAAGATCAGTCCGCGTTTTGGATGCTGCCATCTCACCAGAGCTTCTGCACCGATCATTTTACCATCCGATGTCATCTGAGGCTGTAAATACATACAAAACTGTTTTTGTTCAATCGCCTCATCAAAATCTCCCACAAGCTGCTTTTCCTTAATCGTCTTGTCCAATATTGTATCGCTATAATATGCAATTGATCTGTCATAATTATCGCGCAAGGTTTTAATAGCAATATTTGCTTTATCACACATGATCGAAACATCTTCGTCTCTATCTGTTATTTCATAGACACCGATATATATATGCATATGATACATATTATTATTAAAAGTCTGTCCCATATCTTGTATCACTTGCATAATCTTCTGCTCTAGAAATTGATCCTTTGGAATACATACTGCAAATTTATCACCACCGATCCTTCCATAGACTGCGTTTTTACCGCAGTATTTTTTCAGAAGATCAGCCTCCATCTTTAACACTTCATTTCCTTTTTCCAGACCAAAGAGATCATTGATCAACTTAAAGTCCTTAATATTAGAACAAAGCAGCAGCCAATCCACATCCGGCGTTTGCTGCAAAGCCTCTGACACCTTTGTTGCAAAATAACTTTGATTATATAATCCGGTCAAAGCATCATGCGTTGCCAAAAATTTTTCTTTTTCAAAGGCAAGTCGTTTTTCCGTAGTGTCTATAAAATTCAAGAAGAATCCGATATACTCCCCTTTTTTTGCAAATATTTTTCGGTATTCAATATCAAAATAATGCGTCACACCGTCAATAACCCATTGACTACTCGTCTCCACACTATTCTGATCTTGAAAATCATTCTCGTTGATCCAACGGCGTATCAGCTGTGTAATTTTTGAAAAATCATCATTTGAAGATGTGATCATACTGCGAAAATGCTCATTTGCATAGACACACTCCTGATTGATATCAAAACAAACTACCGCATTATTCATTTTAGTTACAACGAAAGACAACGTCTTTTCGATCAGTTCCCTCGGCGTCCGATACAGGGTCAGATAACATATCAAAATTGCCGCAAACACAAAAAAAGAAAGTGACAGATCCAACGGAAATCCGGAAACATTGCACGCCATGTTCAATGCCATGATCACGCAAAGGACTACAAAGATTGGAATATATTTCGTGCGATAAAAGCTCGAAATACGCATGATCTTTGTAAGAAAAGATGCAATCGCGCAAAACATCAAACAATACACAAAAACATAATGCAGATCATAAAAAATAGTTTTGCTGCTAACACAATACATTTGAATCCCTATATAGCTTACCTTTTTTAACGTAAAGACATGGTGAAAGAATGTATTTAAGAGCAAAGAAATCCCATCCAAATACGCAACAATAAAGCATCCGATTCGAAATGCGGACACTTCATGAAATACCCTTGTATATTGTTGGGAATACTGTAATATGTATATCAACACCAGATCAAAGAAAAACAAATAAACACTTTCCATAAAATATGCCACCAGCTGATACTGTGAAAAAGCAAATACGATATTGCTAATTATCGTGATTGTCACAAAGAACAAACATCTGGTAATAGAATCCGCCACATCACTTTTTACCTTTCTGGCATATTTTATACAAATCAGTATAGGAATTATTATTAACAATAATATGACCATGTACAACTTGTCCATATAGATATCCTCCATTCCAACACAAACAATCCTATTACATTATACCCTGAAACGCGTACTTGTCAATTGACTTTCGATTTCAGAGTTCTCTGCTTTATATTGTTATTCGGTCAATTTTATTGTATACTGTCACATGAATAAAAACAAAGGAGTAAAAATTATGGAAACGAAAACAAAGAAATTAGTAACCGCAGCACTCTTCGCAGCACTCGCCTGCGTTGCAACAATGATCATCAAATTTCCATCACCCTTAAAGGGCTACTTAAATATTGGTGACTGCATCGTATTGCTTTGTGGCTGGATGTTATCTCCGGTATACGGTTTTGTTGCAGCCGGTCTTGGTTCCGGATTAGCCGATCTATTATCCGGTTATCTTGTCTATGCCCCGGCCACCTTTATTATTAAAGGTCTTATGGCTCTGATCGCCTGCTATACCTTTAAGTTGATACGCAAATCTTTAGGTCATAATCTTCCTGCACGCATTGTCAGCGGTATCTTAGCTGAGATCATAATGGTACTTGGTTATTATGTATTTGAAGGGTTTATGTATGGCTTTATTGCTTCTGCAGTCAACATCCCGGCCAATGCCATTCAAGGAATTGTTGGTCTGATCCTTGGCACTATACTGATCAAGGCCTTTGAAAAAAGTAAGATAACTATAGAATAAGATTATCTCATAATCATTTTTACCAATGCTTTGCCGTCATACGATTAATCAGATCCGACATCACATCAAAAAATGATGATCGATTATGATGACACCATAATCGATCATCATCCACGACTAATCGTATGGCAAGGCATATAATTACAGTTCTGAATCACTGCCATCATTAAATATATAAAGTATTTCTACTCCACCGGGCTGTCTTCCTTTGCCACATATTCCAAGAAATCAAAATCGGCGTAATGCTTATGTTTCACACGATCCGCACAGGTGATGCCCACCATTGTTCCGGTAAACTCTCCATATTTACAATACTCATCAGAAAACTTTGTGGTATCAAATGGAATGCCGATCTTTTCATAATGTTCACCGTCATATCCCCAGTAAAACTGCGAATGTTTTCCTCGGATCTCCAATCGAAAATAGATTGGTACATCATCCACTGCTTTTCTTGTATTGACAAATTCTGTCTTCTCTCCATTTTCCAGAGCGATAATGGAAATTGCACTCTGTCCCAGCGTTTCGCTGTAATATTTCCGCAGATTGATATAATTCATATTATCATAATAAATGATAAGACCTGCCGAATGTTGATGTACCTCCGGTACAAACTCCATCTTTGTCGTTATCGTTGCATAAACACTTGTGAGTTTCCTTGCCAGAATACTCACCTTATTTAGAGAAGTTCTTGACTCCTGTCCCCTTAATCGGACATATCCTTTTCTGGCATGAATATCTGCAAAGCTCTGAGGCATGAGACGAGGTGCATAATAAAAGTTGCCAAGCTCCGTTCCGTCAAAATCATCAAAGTCCGGTATTTCGGACACCTTATATTCCGGCAATTCACTTTCTTCGCAATATTCCTTAGCTATATTGCTTCCGTCTGCCATGCGAAGCCAGCCATCCTCGGTCCATTTCATTTTCTGGATGGCAGTCTCCCTGCCAAGCGTACAGCGAAGCTCCGGGCGGAATGGTCTGGAGCAAAGATGTACCAAATATACCTCTCCAAGCTGTGTCTCCACATAGCTTCCATGACCAGCCTTCTGCAATACCACATCCGGGTTGAAATACTTTGGCTTTAAATGATCCGGATCATGTCTTTCATTGGACTCTATCGGATTAGACGTAACGATCGGATTCTGTGGATCTCCTTCATAAGGTCCCCATACATTTTGGGAACGTCCCATGGTTACGCAATGATTATATCCGGTTCCTCCCTCGGCACACATAATATAATAATATCCGTTTCGTTTGGTCAGATGTGGTGCTTCAATACAGCCCCTGTCTGTTCCACCCTTCCAGATCCGTTTTGGGTATCCAATGATCTCCTTTTTCTCCGGATCATACTCAGAAACAGCGATCACTCCCGGCTTCTCATAGCCTTCTCTTGTCTCCCAATCCAAAGATACAATATATTTTCGCCCATCATCGTCGTGAAGAATAGATGCGTCGAAACCGGAGGAATGCAAATATACAGGCTCACTCCATGGTCCCTTAATATCCTTCGCGGTGATCAGAAAATTATCCACGTCAAAATAACGGGCATTCATGGAATTCATCACACCATAGATCACATAAAACATATCCTCTGCCTCGCAGTAAGTCAGACATGGTGCCCAAATGCCTTTCGCAGATGGAAGTTTTTTTAGATCCGGATTGCTGTCATCTGTCAGAACATGAGTATAAAGCTCCCAGTTTTTCATATCGCGAGAATGATAGATCGGGATCCCCGGAAACCATTCAAAGGTAGATACGGCAATATAATAATCTTCCCCTTTCCGACAGATACAAGGATCCGGATTAAAACCTTTTAATATTGGATTTCTAAGCATATTTGTTTCCTCCATTTCATAAAAAATGTACTCTCGGTATCTTCTCAAAACGAGTCATTTCGGCTGCATAATAATGATCAATGCATTTACTCCCCACTGATCACACCACTGACTATACTGTGGGCAGACAGAACAATTTCTGTTTCTTTTCCGGAAATCCGTATATGAGCCGGTATTGATTCATCTCCACGGTTTAACAGGATCAATACGATCCGGCCATCCGGATTTTCCCATGCAGTGACATCTATCTCATCGGTATATCTGCTAAAGCCAAGACGCACTGCACCCGGTTGAATAAAATGCGCAAAATGCCAGTAGTAATCCGCACTCATCCTCTGTAGCAATTCCTTGCGGTCCTCATCAAACAAAAACGGTGCATCACAATAGTTTCCCACATGATTTGGTCCCCCCTCTTTATTTAAGAGGATATTCCAGTCATAAAATGCATTCAGACCATGATTCAAATTTCCAATCATATCATGAGCAAGTCGACCGGCATTGACCGCCTCTGCAGCAGAATCAAACTTGTTGTATTCCAGGCAGCTTTCGGACAAAATAAGCTTTTTATCCGGAAACTGCTGTCGTACCAGATTAAGCGCCTCAAAATGATCTCCACTGTACCAATGAAATGCCGTTCCGGCAATCATGCCATCTGTCGTCGCATCGATCAGATCGCAGGCTCTTTCAAAAACACGTTCCTTGTTGTGATCCCATATAAAGATCTCTACATGCTCCAGACCGGCCTGCTTCATCGCCGGGTATAAATGATCGGTAAGAAATTCTTTTTCCTGCTCTGCAGAATACACGCAGGAGTCCCAGAGCTGGACAGCCTTCGGTTCATTTTGTATTGATATACGCTCCACCTCATAACCGCGTTTTTCAAACTCGGTGATATAACGGCAGATACATTTTGCCCATAACGGATAATATTCCTTTTTTAAGCTTCCACCATTTTTTCGGGAATCATTTGTCTTCATAAACTCAGGAGGTGACCACGGAGACAACATGATCTTTAATGGCTTTTGTGCCATCTTCTGCGCGGCAGCAAGAAGCGGAAGAATATATTTCTCTGTGTCTGAAAAATCAAATGACTCCAGATTCTGATCCTGCGGATCACTTATGGCAGAATACAAATGTGTTGAAAAATCACAGCTGTCCATATGGATCCTCACCTTCCGGTAATTCATATGGTCCGGATGAAAATACATCGTAAGAAGTCTTTCTTGCTGCTCCGGATCCAGCTGCTGAAACACATAACCGCATCCGTAATAGCTCCGCCAAATCCTTCAAAGCTCTGGTATTTCACCTGCGGATAAACATTTATCACCTGATCCTCCACACCGTCATCATCAACAAATCCCACTGTCTTTTCATATTGTTCAAGCTTTTTTATTCCAACACCTTCTACATAGGTCAGCTTCATTCTTTTCCTCCTTCCTTCTCCCGCAAAACCATAACGCCCCAGTCTTTCAACGGCAGACTCTGCTCCTTTTTATAACACTGTCCGGTAAGAATATCTTCCACCATTTCAAAAGGACATGGAATCTCTTTCTCATCTTCGCTGTAGTGAAGAATATAGTGGATTTTCTCATGTTTATCATTGATCCCACTGCGAACGATCACCGGCCACATAATATTATCCTCGAAATAATTGTCAATGTGGGCACATACTATGGCGTCCTTCAATATTTCTTTCAGTTTGTCCTTTGTCACATAGCAACCGACATAATATCCATATCCCTGACCAAAAGAATTCTTTGTGATCGCCGCATATTTTCCCCAGTATTTATGCTCATATTGTTCCATTACCTGAGCACTGTCCGGTTTTAGCAATTCTGCAAAATATAAAACCTGCTCTCCGGCAACCTTGATCCGACCCGGCTCAGTAAACTGGTTATAGCTCATACCAAAGCACTCGGTCATACCATGAGGCTGCGCATCCGGATACACGCTTAAATGACGATCTGCCACAAAGGACTTAAAGGAGCTGACAAGCACACCCCCTGACTGTACATACTTCTTTAGTTTCTCTACAAAGGTATCTGAAACACTGTATAACACCGGAGTGACGATCATCTGATATGGCTTATCCTCCTGATCAAATCGTTCTTCCATCTGATGAATATCTATCACATCACATGGAATATTCATTTCATACAGGCAGTCATACATCCGGCGTACCACATCGTTATAGCTTAAATCTTTGTCAATTGGAAACCACCGGAAACCGGTTAAGGACTGATTATCTACTACCAGTGCCACCGGGCTTTTTCTTGAAATGCACAGGACATCCTTTCCGATTTCCGCTATCTCTCTTCCAAATGTTCCGGCTTCTTCATAAGCAGGATTCACAGCAAGATCATGGCTTAAAACACCTTTCCAGTATGTCTCATATCCATCATGAATGGAGTGCCAATTCCAGTACATGATCCCTTCGGCACCACTTGCCAGATGACTGTATCCCTGCAGTCGCAGCTGCCCCGGATACGGCGTCCAGTATTTAAATGCCTGTGCCTGGCATTCCAGTACCAAATAGGAGCTATCCTTCAGAGTGCGGATAGAATCGCCGCCAAATGCAATTTCTGCTCCGGTCAGATCATCTTGTGTCGGATGGTAAATATCCGTTCCCGCAATCGTTACTGCCTTAGACGCTTCATAATGATTTATGTCCGGCTGCACTCCATAAGAATATCCATCCTGTGCAATATCGGCTCCGAATTTCTTCCATTCGAAATCAAAATTATGCGTAATGAACTGATCCTGCCTCTTATATTTCTTTACGATCTCGGACTGCCACATCAGATATTCTGCCGCCAGACTCCTCTGAAATTTGGCAAATTCACTGGCAAGCCCGCCGTGAATACATCCGGCCATATCCGGAAAATCTGACCAGTCATGGATCGAATTACTCCAATAACGCAGTCCAAACACATCATTTAACCGCTCTGTCGTATGAAACTGCTCTTTAAGATACTCCACGAACATTGCCTGTACCTCAGGAGAAGCAGTGCCGTAATGTTTTGTCTCGTTATCAATCTGAAAGCCGATAACACACGGATTCTTCGCTGTATGTTCGAGCAATCTACAAATCACATTTTCAGCACACTGCCGAAACACCGGATGAACAATATCCATGATCTGGCGCCGTCCATATTTTGCTCTGGTGTAACCATTAAATACCATCACCTCCGGGCATTTCTTTTCCAGCCAGGAAGGAATGGCATAAGTAGGTGTCCCGATCACTGCATACATCCCGGCTTTTTCTACCGCTGCAAGAACTTTGTCAACATAAGAAAAATCGAATTTCCCCTCGACCGGTTCCAAAGTGCTCCATGTCGACTCGGCAATACGGACAGTATTCATACCTGCCTCCTGCATCATGGCAATATCCTCCTGTAAACGTTCGTAGGGCATATACTCCGGATAATATGCTGCGCCAAATAGTATATTATTTCTTTCTAAGTCTTTCATAACATTCCTCCATCACGCATAGATTCATATAAGACAGACCTTCCAAAACCATAATGATCTCGGAAGGTCTTTTTTATTAATAGAAAACTGCTGACAAATGCACGCTTTCTGTCAGATTACAAATTACTACTGATCGTTACGATGCTTTCCCTGCTCCAGATCTGCGATAACCTGATCGTATTTCTTATCCAGATCAAAGAATACCATGCAGATTACGACGATCACAACCATTATAAATGGGATCCAAGCAAAGGACCAGTTGATCGCAGCCAATGCTTTTGCGGACTGTACTGCATTCTTTGCATCAAATCCACCGAAGCCTAAAACCCAGCCCAGTGCCGCAGTACCAATACCGGATCCAACTTTCATACAGAAAGAGGAAGCTGCGTTGCCCATGCCGGCAGTACCATAACCGTTGTACCACTCTCCATAAGTGATCGCATCCTGCAAAAGACCAAACATGGATGCTCCTCCACAGGCAAATCCCATACCCTTTACAACAGATAACACACAAGTAAGTGTTACATTTGTTGTAAAACCGGAAAGAAGGAATCCGATTCCGGAAACAGCCATTCCACACATAAACAGATTTTTCTTGGAAACCTTTTTCATGATAAACGGTGTCACAAACAGAAACGCAATCTGTGCCATAGACAGACAGTTTGAAATAATTGCATATTTCCCGGCATTTCCAACATTATATTGTGCAAAATATACAGCTGATCCGAAGAAACAGGACATCATAAAGTACATTGCAAAGATTGCGATTACAAGCAGTACCCAGTACTTATTTACAAATAATCCCTTGATCCCCTTGAAGAAAGAAATCCGATTCTCCTTTGTTTCTTTCTGATCGGAACCACTCTCTACGACACGTTCTTTACACATAAAGAATGTGAACATATTCAGGATTACAAATACGATCATTAAAACGATAAATGTCAGCGTCCAACCCTTCTGGGAATAAACATCTCCACCACCAAAAGCTGCTGTCATCTTTAATACGACCGTGTTGATCGTCATCGTACCTGCCGTTGCCAAAAGGTTACGGAAGTTGCCAAGAAGACCTCTCTCATACTGGTTGGTTGTCATCAATCCGTTAAGTGTAGCATACGGAACATTGATTCCTGTATAAAAGATCGTGGATACTAAGTTATATGTCAGGAACATATAAGCTAACTGTGTCTTGCCAACAAATGATGCCGGAACGGTAAACATCAGAACCGTACACACAGCCAGCGGAATACATAATCTGGCGATCCATGGACGGGCTTTTCCCCATTTACTATGGGTATGATCAATAATATATCCCATTACCAGATCTGAAATACCATCAAATATTTTTGAAATTGCAATGATCGAAGCGGCTGCTGCTGCACTGGCTCCCACAACATTCGTGTAATATACCAACAAAAATGCACTAATTGCAGAATATACTAAATTTCCTGCATAATCTCCTATACCATAAGCAAAACGCTCTAAAAAGGAAAGTCTTGCATTTGGATTCATCTTATTATTATTCATACTTGTTACCTCCTATTTGTAATTTATTTGTCTAACGGAAACCATCCAAAATCAACACAACGTCCCAGATCCCAGCTGTCCCAGCCGACCCAGCCATCTGTGTTGACTGTATCTGTAAGCAACTTATAACTCCAGTAAAAATATCCAGATCCCTTATCCCAGGCCTCTTTCTGCATTTTTGCAACCGCCTGATAGATTTCCTTTTTCTGCTCCGGAGTATATGTCTCTACAGAAGCACCTTCCAGTCCGTTAAGAACAGTCTGTCCTCCCTTAGTATCCCAACCACAGGCAAGAGAATTAAACAGACACCACTCACCGCAGATAACCGGGAAATACTGCTGCATTTCCTCGATTTCCTTCATGAAGTGCTCTTTCACATATTTTTCGTATCCTTCTACTGTCTGCTCACATCCCATCATTTCTGCCATCATCAAATATTGATGGGTATCCAGAACGACATTTTTATACTTTTCTTCCCGCATAAAATCTTTCCAGATAGTAAGTTCGAATCCGTCGTGAATAACGATGTATTTATCCTCTGACAGATATTTTTCAATGCGGTCATACGCATCCAGATAAAACTTTCGGATGAATTCCACGGTAATCGGAGCGCTTCCTTTCGCCATCTCCTCGTCTACCGGTGGATATCTTTTCTGGATATTGAGAAGCTCCCATGCTCCCTGCAGTGCCGGTTCATTGATCAGCTCAATTCCCCAGAGTCCTTCTCTGTGTCCATATCTTTGTGCCAGTCGTTCCAATACGGTATGAACAAATTCCACCTCTTCCGGATTCTGTGCCCATTTACACACGCCGCAGATTCCGCCATTATCAGATCCGTTCTGTCCCTCCGGTGCAGTATGCAGATCGATCAGTATCTTCAATCCATATTTTTCAGCCCAGTTGAATGCCTTGTCCAGATCCTCAATGCATCCAATAAACGGCTCTCTGTCTCCAAAAATAAAATATGGTACCGGAATACGAACCGCATCCAATCCCCATGATTTGATCGTTACAAAATCACGCTCCGTAATGTACTCACTGCGATGGATCTTGATCCTTGCCTCATACACCTCTTTTGACAACTGTCTTGGAAGCCAATACTCATCCTCTGCCGTGGTTCCTTCAAACAATGCCGGATTCATCCACTTTTCCAGAACAAGCCAGTTTCCTAAATTAACACCCTTCACTTTCATAAATGTTCACCCTACCTTTCTTTTTAGATATTCCGTTTCGGTTGTTTCTTAACTTGTGACTACATTTTATGATGGAAACGGGCTTATTTATATTAAAAATGTTAGATTTTTAACATAATTATCAGATAATATGATATACTTCATCTATAACATGACAGAATAGGAGGAACCCCTGATGCAAGATACCATTTTACTTCAATATCTTTCCAAAAAAATGCACACTCATGCATATAAATTAACCATCGACGGGGAAATTACTTTTTCCTGCTGCAAAGTCCTTGCTTTTCAGGATACCTATATCAAAGACAAGGATTTTCTGGACTTTTTACTGGAATCACCGCCACAGGGAATTCCTTGTCTACGATCCATCCGGCAAAAAGATATTTACGGCATCGTTACAGGCCACAATGCTATTTATATTGTCGGTCCTGTCAGTTTTGCCTCTCCTGTTTATCTGAACTGCGACTACAACGAACTAATGTTAGAAGAAGAAATTGAAAAATACGTTCCACAGGTCAATCCGGATGACTACCTGGAAGATATATTGTTTCTGAACCATATGATCACCGGAGTAGAATCAACAACCGAGCAGATCATAGAGACTAACTGCCTCAATCATGACCATACGGGAAAAGTACAAAAACACTTTAACGATATACTATTTGAAAACCATGAAAATAATGTCCATCATAATCCCTACGATCAGGAGATGCGGGAATTTGGCAGCATCGAAAACGGTGATCTGATCCAATTAGAAAAAAGCCTGCAAGAGGATTATGACGGAACGATCGGCACTCTTGCAAAAGATCCCTTGCGCAATCTCAAAAATCTCGGTATTGTTCTGGTCACTCTCGCAAGCCGTGCTGCGATCCGCGGAGGCCTCTCTCCGGAAATTTCCTTTTCTCTGAGCGATTCCTACATCCAACAGATTGAAGAGTGCAAGGATCTTGCCCTTGTCGCTCCCCTTGCCCACAAAGCAGAATTCCAATATGCTGAAATGGTTCATGAGATCAAAGAGAAGCAGAAAGGCATTTTGAAAAAACAGAAAAATCCCCGCATTAATAAATGCAAGGATTTTATCTTTTCTCATTTACATGACCGGATCACACTGGAAGATTTGGCTGCTGAAGCAGACTGTAACCCCAACTACCTCTCCCAGCTATTCAAGGAATGCGAAGGGATCAGTATATCCGGTTACATTCTTCAGGAGAAGATCAACCGTGCCAAAAATCTACTGATCTATTCCGATTATTCCTATATTGAGATCGCAACTTATCTGGGATTTTCATCGCAAAGCCACTTGGGAACCCAATTCAAAAAACACACCGGATACACTCTGCGTCAATACCGTGAAATCTACGGACGAAAGGAATGATCTAGCGTAATTCCCTCTTCAAAATGAAGCTGTTTGCTGCAGATCTCCAACGCAGGCAACCTATGGGATACAAACAACACCGTCTTATCCGTAAGCTGCTTCAGATTATCAAGCAGCCTTCGTTCCGTCTGCTGATCCAGCGCACTGGTGGATTCATCCAATATCAATACCGGACGATCCGCATATAGTGCTCTTGCAATGGCGATCCGCTGCATCTGCCCTTCTGAGAGTCCCGCTCCCTTTTCTCCAAGGATCGTGTCAAGCTGCATCGGCAGGTCATAGACAAAATCTGCACAGGCAAGATGAACCGCCCTCTTTAGTTTCTCGTCAGGATCCATATCATTTCTGTCAGCGTGATTCCTGTCGACACTATCCGTTTTCGGGCAGTCTGCAGTCCCATCCACCTTTGACTTTCCAAAGGTGATCACATCCCGGATGCTGCCTCCCATCAAAAAATTTCCCTGCGGTACATAAGCAAATAGTCTGTTCATATTCTCTATGGCAATACTTGTACCATTGTTCAAGAT
>ERZ779658.2012-NODE-2012-length-13011-cov-3.026011_pt1 | contig 13011 bp, 12 predicted proteins | sample MGYA00511485_ERZ779658 | MGnify/ENA primary metagenome ERZ779658 (study PRJEB29588, sample SAMEA2162182) | human gut metagenome | biome: human gut; feature: human-associated habitat; material: faeces | place: Denmark | collected 2008/2010 ... | reverse complement strand
CGATCCCACGTTGCTGACCATAATGCTGTCCGCTGCACCCATCAGGGAGTTTAAAATCTGCTCTACGATCAGCGGAACCAGAAGAATCCGCAGATCGCGATTGCTGAAAAGATGATTTGTCTGCTCTTGTCTGCCCATATGCTGTCCTGTAACTTTCTATATTTTATTCTCTGTCCAAATGGTCCGTTTTTCTAACGGTCAGGCATCACATGCACGGACGCCGCCGCATCTGAGACGAAATTACCCCCTTAGCATGATAACGGATAAATATAATAATTCCCATTTCCCTATCCTTCGTTCACCAGCGTCAGAATCCAGTACAGCCATGCCCGCACTGAACTTGACCTCCGCACGATCAGATTCTCCCCGCAGACCTGGTATTCCCGCATTTTCTTTGCGACATACTCCTTGTCCGGAACATCTCCGATCTGAAGGGCAGCTTCAAATAAATCGTGGAAAATCGGGTGTTCCAGAATCAGGCGGACGTATTCATACATCAACAGCAACAGTAGCTGTATTACCAGTAGTTGAAGATGTTGAAATTGAAATAAATCCAGCAGATATTAAAATGGAAGTATTTAGAGCATCTGGTGCTGGTGGACAACATATTAATAAAACATCATCAGCCGTAAGACTTATACATGAACCATCAGGAATTGTTGTAGAATGTCAAACAGAAAGATCACAATTACAAAATAGAGAATATGCAATGAAAATGTTACGTTCAAGATTGTATAATATAGAGAAAGAAAAACAAGATTCTGAAATAGCAAATGCAAGAAAATCACAAGTTGGAAGTGGAGATAGAAGTGAAAAAATTCGTACTTATAATTACCCACAAGGTCGTATTACAGATCATAGAATTGGTATGAGTATTTTCCAAATGGAAAACTTCTTAAATGGTGATTTAGATGAAATGATAGATAATTTAATTGCAGCAGATAGAGCAGATAAATTACAAGGTGAAGAAGAATAATTTATAAAAAATACCACATATTGGTGGTATTTTTTATTTATGGCTGAAAAATATTATGTAAATATGGTAAAATAAAATTGTAAGGGAAAATCCTTATAAAATTTTTCGAGCTTAAATTAGGAGGAAAATTGAATGAAAAAACAATTGAGAATCAAGCAATTAATTTGGGAGGTGGTAGATCTTATTTCTAAATTCTTTAAACCGTACGGTTTGAAAGATGAATTACTTGAAGTTCCAACTGATATCAAACGGATGGGAACTAAAGTAGAATTGATGGACTTTGGTATGAGCATTATTTCTCTTATTTTCGCATTTATGCTTAAAATAACCAATATGATGATTGAGTATAAATTTATAGTATTTGGAATTGTCTTATTCATGTTATATCGAGGTCAAGATGTAATAAATGAAGCATTTTATCTTTGGGAGAGTTCAGAAAATAAAAAGTTTGATCTAATTTTCGAAGATGAAATAGTTTTGAGAGGAAGTAGAATTATTGGAAAAACTGCAAATAAAGTATTAAAATTTGATTCTAATAGTAAGTTGTATACTACAATGAGTAATGAGTCTGTATTAAATACTATTAAGCAGTATTTGCAAAATCTTTGGAAGTTAAAAATTCAAACATTTTTTGACTTCTTGGAAATTATGAGTGTTTTGGTAATGCTATTTATAGCAATTGCAACTAATACAACAATTTCACAATCTGTTTTTGTTCCATTAGTTTTAGGATTTTGTGTTATTTCATTTTTTAGTGTAACATATATAACTTTAAGTACAGAACAATATTATCAAAGGTATAAAAAGTACAATAATGAGCAATCTGTAATTGTAAATGATTTGCTAAGAGTGCCAACTATTGTAGAAAAAGATATGGAGATGAGAATCGGAAAATTTCAGAAGAGTATTGCAGAGAAAAATCAAAATGTAAAGAGTTATCACAAAAAAATAAATCTTTCTAGAATTTTTATTTCTGCAACACAGGTATTTGCTCAATATGGTGTTATAATAGGATATTTGATTGGAGTCGATTGGAATACAATTAATATTGGTGCTATTTCTGAAATAACAGCAACACTTATAATCGTAGAAACAGCATTAAATAAAATTCAAAAAATAGCAGTTATTATGAATAACCATAATGAGAGAGTTATCATAATGAATAAAGAAGAGCAAGATATGGAATTGATTCTTAAGGTTTATCATGAGGAAGAGGAAAAAAGAAAAAAAACTTACAAAATTGAAAATCTTAGAATTAAACCATTTGCAATTCGATATTTGGAAGAGTCTGAAAATGATAAACCATTTACTCTTACATCAAAGGATGAAATAAATATTAAAGATGGAGAAATTGTTATTTTATATGGTCCGTCTGGTTCTGGTAAATCGACATTTATGAAAATACTTACAGAACGGATCCGAGTTGAAAAGAGTACAGACATTCCCTCAACGTCCAGATTCTTGTTTTATGATGAAAAACTTAAATTTGGAAGTTTGAAGATTTTTGATGAACTATTTTGTTGTAGTGAAAATCCGGACTTGGTAAAAATGCAGAAAATCTTGGAAAATCTTCATTTGTGGAGTGAAATAAAAGCCAATTGCTTTGAAGTTTGGAAATGGATGAAACAAAAGCAATTTGAGCAATCTCTTTCAAATGGTCAAAAACAGAGAATGATTCTTGCAAAAATGCTTTATTGGCTTGATGCAAAAATTGATGTTTTGGTGCTTGACGAATGTACATCTGGTCTTGACGATAAATCTGAAACAGATTCTGCAGATGCAGAGCGAATTTTAGAGTATATTGTGAGATTTGCAAATTCTGATAAGAAAAGAATAGTTATTATTTCTACTCACCAGAATATTGATGGTTTTAAGAAAAATCTTGAAAACGAGTATAGCTTTAGAAATTTAAAATTTGCAAAAGAAGGAAAAATGAATTTAGTAAGAGAGATTTAAAATAATTGTTTTCTCAGTAAAGAGGGTGCATTGCACCCTCTTTTTCTGAAAATTGTAATAAAAAAATATTGTGAAAATATAAATTAAAAAAGGTTATAAGAGAAAGGCTTGATTAATGGAAAATATTATAAATACAACTATTTTAGGATTGTTTTTTGGAACTATAGGAACAACTGTAGGAGGAATTATAGGATGTACAATAAAAAATACATCAAATAAATTTTTAAGTTTTATTTTGTCATTTGCGGCAGGATTAATGATGTCAGTAATATGTTTTGATTTAATACCAGAAGCATTAGAAATAAGTAATATAACACAGACAATAATCGGAATAATTTTAGGAATAATTGCGATGATATTTTGTGATGTTATTGTAGATAAAAAATTTAACACCAGAAAAATAGATACTAATATAGCAAGTAATTTATTAAAAACTGGAATAATAGTAAGTATAGGATTAGCAATACATAATATTCCAGAAGGACTTGCAATAGGATCTGGTTTTGAAGCATCAACTAAGCTTGGATTATCCCTAGCATTAGCAATTTGTTTTCATGATGTTCCAGAAGGAATCTCAATGGCATTACCAATGAAAACAGGTGGAATGAAAGTATATAAAGTAATGCTTTATGTAATATTATCTGGAATTGCAACAGGAATTGGTGCATTGATAGGAGGTATTATAGGAAGAATATCAGAACAGATAATATCATTATGCCTAAGCTTTGCGGCCGGAGCGATGCTTTATATAGTATCTGGAGAGCTTGTTCCAGAATCTAATAAATTATATCATGGCAGAATGACAGCATTAGGAAATATATTTGGAATTGTAATTGGAATTATTGTTACGAAATTATAAAATTTTTTATAAAGCTTGATAAGAAATGTCAATTAGTATATACTAAAGAAAAAATAAAAAGTGAGGAAATAAATGATAAAATATGACTTTATAAATTCTAGTAGTGATGGACTAAAGATTGAATTAGCATATACAATTCCAAAAGAGGAGATAAAAGGAATTGTGCAATTTTCACATGGGATGGCAGAACACAAAGAAAGATATTTTAATTTTATGGAATATCTTTCAAACAATGGATATGTTTGTGTAATAAATGATCATAGAGGACATGGAAATAGTGTGAAAGACAAAAAAGATTTGGGATATTTTTATACAGAGGATACAAATTTCATAATAGATGATTTACATGATGTAACAAAATATATAAAGGAAAAATATTCAAATCAAAAATTATATTTATTTAGCCACAGTATGGGAACATTAGTTGCAAGAGGATATATGCAAAAATATGATAATGAAATAGAAAAAATTATTTTATGTGGTACTCCTACCAAAAATCCATTTACACCATTTGCAATATTTATGGCATATATATTTAAAATTATAGGAATGGGAAAAAAGACAAATAAAATTTTAAACCATTTGACATTTGATAGTTATAATAAAGGATATAATGCAGAAAATGAATGGCTATCTAAAAATCCTGAAAATATAAGTATTTATAATGATGATGAATTATGTGGATTTATTTTCACAACGAATGGATTTATAAATTTATATAAATTATTCAATTTTGATTTTGTGCAAAGTTTTATATAAAATTATATAAAATCTAAGGAGGAAAAATTTATGGAGAATGCAAGTAAAGCATTAATTATAGCAGGAGCTATTCTTTTATCAATTTTAATTATTGGGTTAGGTATGGCTATATACCAACAAGCAGCAGGAGCAATGAATGGTGCTAATATGGATCCAACAAAGATTCAAGCATATAATTCAGAATTTTTAAATTACGAAGGAACACAATCTGGAACACAAGTAAGAGCACTTTTAGATACAGTAAGATCTCACAACCTTGCACATACAGATGACCCATCTTTAAATGTTACAGTAATGACAAGCACAGCAGCAGGAGTTACAGCAGCACCAACAGCAGTTGTAACAGCAACAGATGTAAATAATGTAAAGAAAACTATAAATGCAGGAAAAACATATACAGTTGATTTTGGATATGATGCAAACTCTGGATTTATAGTAGCAGTTGGAATAGTTGCAAAATAAATAAATTGAAAGGTTATGGTTTATGGAAAACGCAGTAGAAGGTTTAAAATTAGCATTTGCAGTTCTATTATTGACTATGGCATTATCTTTAACTATAGCCTTTTTTTCTAAGGCCAGAACTACTGCTGAAATGGTATTAAGAAGTTCTGATAAAACTGTATATTATGATTATACAAGTTATTCAATACCACAGGATACATCTGGAAATAGAATTGTAGGATATGAAACTATTATACCAACCTTGTATAAGTACGATAAAGAAAGATACAAAGTTACTTTTAAACAGGGAAATTATAATGAAACTACAGGAGAACTTTCAAATGTAACAAATCTTTCAATATATGAAACAAAGTCAGTTCAGGCTAACTGGAACAAAAACTATGTTAATGATTTCGATGGTGAAACAACAAGCACAAGTGGACATAACATGAATATTTGTTCGTTTGATATAGTTGAAGAAACTCAAAGAAATGAGCCTTGGGTTGGTAGTTCAGAACAAGTTAAACTTCATTTAGATGCAATTTTTAGTGGAGGTAATTATACATTACCACAAAATCCATCTAAATATTTGTCTTATAGTAGAAATCCATTAAGTAATAGAAATAATAAATTTATAGAACAAATAGGAGAAATAAAAACTATAAGCAATAACGATAACGTAGATGGTACTGAATCGGTTATAGGAAATAAAACAACTACAAAAAGGATAATCACTTATATTTTAATAAACTAAAGAAATAGAATATTAAATAAAGGTTAGGAAGGAAATGAAAAATGGGAGACAGTTTTGTTACAATAATTGCTATATTTTTAGCAGCAATATTAATGTTTGTCTTTCCTTTAATGTCAATTTCGGAAAGAACTGACGACGTATCACAGTTATCAGTACAGACAGCAACAACAGAATTTGTAGATAAAGTAAGAACAACAGGAAAATTAACTTTAGATGATTATGATAAATACGTACAAACAATAACATCAACAGGAAACTCATTTGAAGTATCTATGCAAGCACAAATATTGGATGAAAACCCAGGTGTAAAAACTACACAGGCTGAAACAACAAAAATTGGTGAAAATGTATATTATAATTTATATACTAGCCAATTAGAGAATAAATTAAGTGATAGTTCTACAAAAAACAGAATTACATTTAAAGAAGGAGACAGATTTTCTGTTACTGTAAAAAATACAAATACTACAATTGCTCAGATAATAAGAAATTTCTTGTATAGAATTGCAGGAAACGATACATATCAGATTGCTGCGCAACATGGTGGAATAGTTACTGTAAATGGTACAAAATAGGTATTAAAAATATGGCAGCTTTAAGGACTATTTTAAATTGGTTCTTGGCTGCTTTTTTTATAGAAAGGTTACAAAAATAATGAAATTACAACACATAATTATAATATTTGTTATAATAGTTGTTCCAATAGCATTGGTTTTATCTATGTATATAAATATGCAAATTAAGACTATAAATAATCAAACAAAATACGACAACATACTTATAAATGCATCTTATGACGGTATAAAAGCTTTTCAATTAAATACTGCTAATAACATGTATTCAACAATTTCTAACTCTAAAATAAGAGATATAGAAGCTGCTGTAAACGTATTTTTTAACTCACTTGCAACAAATATGGGAACATCTGGGTATAGCAAAGCTGATTTGCAACCATATATTCCAGCTATAATGGTAAATTTATATGATGGTTATTATATTTATTCTAATTATTACGATACTGAATATGATGGAAATGGTGATGGAGTAAAAGGAGAATATAGATATGGGCTAAAGCCTTTTGTATATTATTCATGTAGATATAAAAAAGAGGGACAAAATACGGATTTTGTTGTTAATTATACTTTAGATAATACAATTACTATAATTGGAACTATAAAAGGAAAATATGTTGTAAAAACAGGTCATTTACTTCTTGCAAATGATGATGTAGCAGATGAAATACTGAACGAAAATCTAATTATATTAAGTGATGATAGTACAGAAAATGTAAACCCAAGAGCAGAATCTTTTCAATATATTGTATACAATAGCCAAAAAATATATAAAGATAATAATGATGCAGCATTTGTAAATGGAAAGGATGATACAGGAGCACTTGGAAGAATAAGATACTTCTATTATAGCAGTGAATACAAAAAGGATTATGTAACAAATACAGAAACAATTGCATATTTAAATAAGCATTTAAGATACTTAAATGGTAGTTGGAATTTAGTAAGTGATAGTGCAACAAAGTACTATGCTGAATCATTAAATAGTGATGATACTTATGGAACCACCGATTTTAATGGAAATAAAATAAGTTTTACTGACTGGGTAAAAAAATATTTAGGAGATATTACGGCTAATGACGCAGTCGATACGGATGGAAATCCAATTAGAACAGATGAAGAAGACAATGGAGGTTCAAATGTTGGATTTGCATCTAATTTAGGAAATACTAGGATATTTGATATAAGTAGTACAAATGATCCATTAGATTCTGGGTCAGCTTTTAATGAACACAGAAGAAATGTAATAAGAAGGTCAATAGAGACGAATTTAGTTTCTGCAATAGCAACTTTTACATCACATACTGTAGTTGGTTACGAATTTACAATGCCAAAACTTTCTGAAGAAGAATGGAATAAAATAGAAAATAATGTATGCATGGTAACATTTTTAGAAGGAATTCCAATTGGTGCAAAGGTATATAACAATTACTGTGTAGTATCAAACAATACAAACCAAGAAACAGTTGGCAATGATTCTATCTACATTATTGATAATAAAGGAGAATATCACAAGCCAGGTTGCTTAAGACTAATAGACGACTTAAAAGCTAATAATGTAACTATAATAGGAGCCTATGCAAGTAGTGAATTCGAAAGAAAAACAGTTTCTATAACAGGAGAAGATTCGAATGCACATAGTCAATTATTAGGAGGAGACGTTGATTCCGGGAAATATGCGTATTATTACCCAGAAGCATATACACCATGCTATTCTTGTATGGTATCTGCATCACAAACATATTCAACAGATGATATAATAAAAGATGAGGTTTATAAAGTAGAAAATAATCAAAGGCGAAAAGTAAATATTACAGATTTAGGCTCTAATCACATAAATTTAAGACAAGTATATTTAACGGCATTGGCACGTTCTAGATATAATTTATACATTACAAATGGCTACTTTGGATATTAATTGAAAAATCGCCCAATAGGGACGCCCCTTTTGGGGCGAAAATATTTTATATAAGAGAAATTGATATAATAAATAGACTAATTGAAAAGATTGAAAGGAATAATACATGAAACAAGAAATAGAAGAACAAGTTGTAAAAATAACTTTTAAGCGCTTGCTGGCATATTTTGCTGTATATAGCTTTTTAGGATTTATAGTAGAGACAATATTTGGAATATTAACAAAAGGAGTATTAGAGAGTAGGCAGAGTTGCTTATTTGGACCATTTTGTTGTATTTATGGATTAGGGGCAGCTATAATGATACCAGGGCTTCAACCATTTAAGAAAAGCAACTGGGCATTATTCTTTGCAGGTGCAGTAGAAGGTTCAGTTATTGAATATGTAATAAGCTGGATAGGCGAAGTAATATTTCAAATAAAATGGTGGGACTATTCAAATATGCCATTTAATATAAACGGCAGAATTACACTAACATTTACAGTGTTCTGGGGATTATTAGCACTATGCTTAGTAAGGTTTATAAATCCATATATAGAAACTGGAATAAATAAATTGCCAAAAAAATGGTTTAACATATTGACTATTGGATTTACGATTTTTCTATTATTAGATTTATTAATAACAGCGTTGGGTTTAAAAGTTTTTTATACAAGACTAATAAAAGAACATAACTTAGAAGTAAAAGATAGTCAAATACTAATGGTAAGTGATGAAGTAATGGACAACAAAATAATAAAAGCTTTTTCTAAAACAATTTTTTCTAATGAAAAAGTACTAAAAACTTTTCCAAACATCAAATATGAAGATAAAAATGGAAATATAGTTTGGATAAAAGACATATTAACTGATATACAACCATATTATTATAAATTCAGCAATAAATTTAGATTGAAATAGATTTGCATGTTTGATAAAAATTAAAAGTATAGCCCAGAAAATACTATTTTTCTGGGCGAATTTTTATCTTAACATGTTAAACCATTTATTCATTACAAATTTTATTATAGAACCAAAACTTAATTTATCAGAAGATTTATTTGCAACCAGATTTACAGTGGAAACAACATTTCCGTTTATAGAAAACTCAACTTCTCCTAATTTTTGTCCTTCTAAAATTGGAGCATTAAATGTATCATCTAGTTTTATTTCTTGAGTTACATCTTTATTGTTACCATTAGACATAAGAACTTCTGCATCATTTTCTAAAATTGCATCAATAGAAGAGGTAGTACCCTTTTTTATTTCAACAGATTTTATTACATCTCCTTTTTTGCCGAATGATGTTACAGTATAATTACTAAAACCATAATCTAAAAGTTTTTGAGCATTAGAAAATCTTATTGCAGGAGTTGGAGCCTTTAAAACAACTGCGATTAAAGAAAGATTATTTCTAGTGGCAGATGCCGATAAATTATATAAGGCGATAGAAGTAGAACCTGTCTTTAAACCTGTACAACCATTATAATTTCTAACTAATTTATTTGTATTTACAAGACTAGACTTTCCATCCCTTAAAGAATCCATCCAAATAGTTGTATATTTTGTAATAGAAGGATGATTCATTAATAATTCTCTGGACATAATTGCAATATCATATGCAGATGTTAAGTGACCATCTTCGTCAATTCCATGGCAATTCTTAAATGTGGTATCATTCATTCCTAATTCTTGTGCTTTTTGATTCATCTTTTTTACAAAAGCATCTTGGCTTCCTTCAAGATAATCAGCCATTGCAACTACGCAATCGTTTGCAGACACTACACAAATTGCTTTAAGCATTTCTTCAACTGTTAAGGTTTCTCTTACATCAAGCCAAATCTGAGAACCGCCCATTTTGGCTGCATCTTCTGTACATGGAATTTTGTCGGTTAACTGAATTTTACCAGAATCTAAAGCTTCCATAATTAACAAAAGACTCATTATTTTAGTAACGCTTGCAGGTCTTAGTTTTTCATGCATATTATAATCATAAATAATAAGTCCTGAATTTTGCTCTATTAGGCAAGCAGCTCCGCAATCTAAAGCCAAAGGATTATCAGTAACAGTTGCAGAAGAAGAGCTTAATCCAACACTGGTTTCAGCAGTTTCTAATTTTTTAGATTGATTGGACCACACATATGCAGTGGCATCTAAAACAGCAAATGCAAATGTATTAAATAGTATAAAGCTACAAAGCAAAACAATGCAAGTAATATATATAAATTTATTTTTTAAAGACATAAAAAATCCTCCTTGCTAGAATATTAGTAAAATAATATTCGTGTTAGGAGAAAATATTCATTTAAACTAATTTTACAATTTTTACAGTGAGAGTAACATCATCTGTTTCAAAATAAAGCTTTATATTGTTATCTGTATTATTTTTAAACTTAAAATCAATAGAACCATATGAAACGGCAGCATCTTTACCGTCTGGAACATATGAAACTTTCTTGCCATGTTCATGACGTTCTGTAACTTTTAAATCTGGAACATCAAGTACAGCATTATACAAAGTGCTACTTACTTGGCAGTTTCCGCCTCCTAAAGATTGAACTTCTTTACCATCTAAAAACATTGTTGCTTCTTTGTAACCTTCTTCTGCTGTTGAAGGACCGGTTATTTCACCAAAAGAAAAGGTTTCACCAGTATTTACTGTTGTACCATTCAATTTTTCACATGTAATTCTTATATTGGTTAATCTATTGGAAGTACTCCCAGAAATCTTTGTAGAATATGAAGCAATCTCTTCTTCTTTTTCAGATGGAGGAGTTTCTGCGTTTGCAAGAACATTATCAATTCTATTGTTAACTTTATTTGCTTCTTCAGTATTTCCTAAAACATTGCTATTTTGAGCGAGTCTAGATGTATTAGAAGTACTGTTGTAGTCTTGATTTTGCTTTTGACCGAATAAATTATCTTTAAATATAAACACTAAAATAGCAAGAATAACTATAAAAATAATTATATATAAAATTGTATAATTTTTATTTTTTGAACTCATAAAAAACACCTCGAAAGTAGTATGCGCAAATGAAAAAAATATATGCAAAAAAAATACAATACGATAAAATTCAACAAAAAGTGACAAAATTGAAAGAAATAAGAAAAAACTATTGCACACGTGTGAAAATAATGGTATTATTTTAGTGAAGTATTTATATCTATAACGTATATAGAATAAGTACATAATTGTAACAAGAAAATAAAATATATACGTAAATAGATGTATATACGCAAAAGACTTTAATATAAACTGTAAAAGAAAACAAAATTCAACTAAGAAATAAATACGAGATTATACAAGATTACAAAAAGGTATAAAACAATGAATAAAAATAGAAAAATAGTTGAAAATATATTAAAAGCACAAACGAGGAGGAGAGAAATTTATGTTAAATAATAAAAAAGGAATAACTCTTATTGCGTTAGTTGTTACAGTGGTAGTACTTATAATTTTAGCTGGAGTAAGCATAAATGCTGTTTTAGGGGACAATGGAATAATAAAAAAAGCAAATCAAGCAGCAAGTGTAACAAAAGAAGCAGAAGTAAAAGAAGCAATTAATAGAACTATACTAGAATTTTATTTAACTAATGATTATGAAACATTAGAAGATTTCTTAAAAGCAAAAGCAGAAGATGGAAGTATAGATAGCGTGACAAAAAATGCAGATGGAACATTAACAGTAAAAAAAGGAAATTATTCAGTAACAGTAGAAAATAAAACAAATTCTTCAGGAGGAAGTAGTTCTGGAGGTAGTACAGGTGGAGAAACGCAGACACCAGAAATTACAATAGGAGAAGCAAAAGTTGTAGCAAACAGTGATGGAACAGGTTCAGCAATAACTGACGCAAACAGTGTATATTTAGGAAACACACTATATATAACATTTTCTCATTCAATAACAGGTGGAACAACAGTAGTAGATAAAACCATTCCATATGCAGTAACAAAAAACGGAACATATACTTTTACAGTAACAGGAACAGTGAATGGAAAAAGTTATACAAAAAATGTTAGTGTAACAGTAAACCAATTTAAAGATGTTTATGAATATATGCAAACAAATACAAAAGTAACATATTCAGATGGAGAGGTATGGGTACCAGAAGGCTTTAAAGTTGCAGATGATTCAGCCTCAACAGTACAAGGTGGAGTAGTAATAGAAGATAAAGATGGAAACCAATTTGTATGGGTGCCAGTAGATACAATATCGGATTATAAAAGGACGTGGTATACTGGATCTGATGGAATTACGTTTGGTTCATATTCAGAGACTTTGAAAGATGACGAAAAAACAAGTGTAACAACATATAAAGGATTTTATATAGGGAGGTATGAAGCTGGAGATAAAGAAAGTACAGTTGCAAAAACATTGAGAAGTTCAAATGATGTAACAAAAACGGTTACAATAAAAGCAAATCAGGCTCCATACAATTATGTAACAAGAACACAAGCAAAAAGTTTAGCTGAGGGGGTTAAAACTCAACAAGGCTATAAAGCAAAAACAAAATTAGTAAGTAGTTATGCATGGGATACAACAATAGCTTTTATACAGAAAGTAAATAGTGATTATGGAAGTAGTTCAGGAGAAGAAAATTATTATAATAAAACATTTTCATATACAGATATAACGGGAGCAAGTCAAACAAAGTCAAGTAATTCACCGGTATTAGTTCCAACAGGACAAACAACGCCGGTATGTAATATTTACGATATGGGAGGAAATGTTTTTGAGTGGACGACTGAGTTCTGTTCGGACTCTCCTTCCGCTGGACGTGGAGGCGATTACGGC
>ERZ779658.2003-NODE-2003-length-13077-cov-2.557288_pt1 | contig 13077 bp, 9 predicted proteins | sample MGYA00511485_ERZ779658 | MGnify/ENA primary metagenome ERZ779658 (study PRJEB29588, sample SAMEA2162182) | human gut metagenome | biome: human gut; feature: human-associated habitat; material: faeces | place: Denmark | collected 2008/2010 ... | reverse complement strand
TGCCCTTCCTGCATCTTTGTCTCCTGCAGACAGAAAATATCCGCATCCAGCGCGCGGAACGTGTCCGCAAAGCCCTTGGTCACACAGGCGCGCAGCCCGTTGACGTTCCAGGATACAAGTCGCATTTTGTGTCCTCCGTTTTCACCGCTACGCAGCGGTTGATCGTGATGCCCTGATCGTAGAATTTCGCCTCATAGTCGGTCATGACGCCGACAGGGCCGTCGGCGTGCAGATCGTGCGTGACCTCGCACAGCTCCCAGCCCTCCTGCTCGAACTGCTCGAGTGAGAAGGCGAACAGCGGGTCGTTGTCGGTCTTGAACCAGATCTCGCCGCCGAGCGGCAGCACGTTTGCATACAGCGCCAGAAAGCCCGCATAGGTCAGGCGGCGCTTGTGCTGGCGGGATTTTTTCCATGGGTCGGGGAAATTGATGTAGATGCGTGAGACCTCGCCAGGGGCGAACATGTCGAGCAGGTTGGCTGCGTCCCGGTCGAGAAAGCGCACGTTTTCGAGCCCGCGCTCGGTCACGCGCTCCATGCCGACGACCATGGCGTCCGGAACTTTTTCGATCGCGGCGAGGAAGATGTCCGGATTTTGTGCCGCGGTGTCCGCCGTGAAGCGGCCCTTGCCGCAGCCGAGCTCCAGCTGCAGCGCCTGATGGCCAGGGAAGTGCTCCAGCCAGTGACCGCGCAGCGCCTCGGGGTCAGTGATCAGCGTGGCCGCGCAGCGCTCCATGCGCGGGACGAGGTTGGGCTTTTTTCGCATTCTCATAGGTTGATGCTCCTGTCATAACAAGTCCTGATTTGATGTTTAGAGCATACCACACGCGCCCGAAAACTGCAACGCAGAAAACCGTTGCGCATTTCTAAAGAATATGTTAAACTTTATTTTATGCAAATTGCGAAATTCCATATCCGGGTGTAGCGCAGCTGGTAGCGCGGGTGGTTTGGGACCATCAGGCCGCAGGTTCGAACCCTGTCACTCGGACCATAAGTCCACCGTAATTTCGATAGAATTACGGTGGGCTTTTTCTGTGCCTGGGAACTATTTGAAATAAGACTTTTGGCCGTTTTGGCATATAAATTAATCCCGCTGCGAAATTTCTCCGTAGCGGGATTTTCATTTTATGTAGGCTATTTTTGTCATAAGTGTAGCAGTAATCGTTAGATTTACGTATATTCGTTGAATTCGTGTTGCCTCTTTCTGGATGAATAATTCATTTCAGTCTTGAAATATGGAATTAATTTCTTTATAATGAAAATGCGTGGATAACGCAGGCAAAACATATCATTAGAACGAAATGCGCTGATGATTTTTGGTGAAGAAAGCAAATGGGCTTCTAATGTACTCCATTTTACGGACTGAGCCGAAGTTGTATTTTCGTGGAGTTTGCCACTCCACGTGTAACGCAAAACATAGTTATTCTTTCGTATTATAGCACATTACATATTCAAATGCAATTGAATCAACAAAGAAATGGAAGAAAAAGTATGTTTTGTCAACTTACGTTAATTTTTTGCGGAGAATTCCGTTGACTTAAAGTTCAGCGCAGTCATCCCAGCAGTCTGGATGAAATTAAAATAAGATCCACACCCAACATAATCACTGCACAAGGAGGAATTACAAAATGGCAAAGGGTGAGAATATCTTCAGACGGCGGGACGGTCGCTGGGAGGCTCGGTATATCAAGGGTCGTGAGCTATCCGGAAAAATCAAGTATGGATACTGTTATGGGAAAACATATCGGGAAGCCAAAGAGAAAGCCGCAAAGCGCAAAGCAGCTTTGGCAAATGGAGTTCCCTTACCGACAGCCAGAACGCAAAAACCGTTCTCCAGCTATTGCTTGGAATGGCTACATACAAAGAAATGCACGGTGAAAGAATCGACGTATATTAAATACAGCGCCGCGGTCAATAAGCACATCATTCCAAAGCTCGGTGTGTGCCACCCTCTGGGCTTCACGACGGAATTGATGGACGATTTCATCAAAGAACTGCAATTCGAAGATGAACTGGCGCCAAAGACGGTGCATGATATTCTAGTCGTGCTGCATGGCATTTTGAAGTTCGCTTCCTCGAAGTTTGCAGGCTCATTTCCCGCGGTGGAGATCAACTATCCGAAGATCGGCAAGAAGGAGATGCGCGTTTTGTCCAGAGAAGAGCAGGCGCGCCTCGTTGCCTATCTACATGAGGATCTGGATTCGTGCCGATTTGGTATCTTGCTGGCGCTATGTACAGGCATACGAATTGGTGAACTCTGCGCACTGCGGTGGGAAAGTGTTTCTACAAACGATAAAGCTATCCGAATTGCAAAGGCCCTGCAAAGGCTGCATGACACCAGCGTATCGCAAGGTGCTCGAACAAGGATTGTGATTGGTCCGCCCAAAAGCGATACCTCCGTGCGAACAATCCCTATGACGGAATACGCAACCGGGCTTTGCAGGCGCATGAAACCGCAAAGTTCAGCTGCGTATGTTCTGACCGGAACGGAAGCGTTCATGGAGCCGCGGACATTGCAGTATCGATTGGAAAGGTACACGCAGGCATGCGGTCTGGAGGGCGTACATTTTCATACGCTGCGCCACACATTTGCGACGCGAGCTGTTGAGGTCGGATTTGAAGTTAAATCATTGTCAGAAATATTAGGACATACCTCTGTGACGATCACGTTGGACCGGTATGTGCACGCTTCGCTGGAACTGAAACGGGATAATATGCAGAAATTGAAGGTAGTGGGTCTATGATCTACGCAGTCAAAACTAGTGTAAGTGAATATTATAAAAACGGGAAAAGCCTTGCATAGCAAGGCTTTTTCTTTGCTTTTGTAGTGGAGTGGCAAACTCCACGAAAGCTCCGCTGACACATCTGCATTAACAAAAGATGTTCGTTTTTATGCAGCTATGGCGGAGGCGGTACTTACTTGAATTGCGCACCTTGAATGGATATTTTTGTACAGCAATTTGCAAATTCAATATCTGTGTAGAGCCTTTGCCCCTGGACGGCTTCGTGCTGAACCGATGGGGGGCAGAGATACAGATATCAATGTAGGGATGTGAGATATGTGACAACAACAGCGAGCAGCTGTTTGACAGAGGAGCGCTCTGCCGATGTGATCATTCAAATAGCAAAACCTGTATTGGAACAAAAGAAGCTGTACCTGATAACGAAGCGTGCTTTTGACATAGTATGTTCTTTCCTGGGCCTGCTGATTCTGGCAATCCCGATGATAATCATTGCATTGATCATCACTTTGGACTCGCCAGGTCCCCCAATTTTTAAGCAGGAGCGGCTCGGTCTCCATGGGAAGCCGTTTATGATCTATAAATTTAGGTCAATGCGTCTTGACGCAGAGGAAAACGGCCCGCAGTGGGCAGATGAACAGGATCCAAGATGCACACACTTCGGCCAAATTCTCAGACGCACCCGGCTGGACGAGCTTCCTCAGTTCTATAACATCCTGCGCGGCGACATGAGTTTCGTCGGCCCGCGGCCGGAGCGTGCTTATTTCTACGGAGAATTTGAAAAATACATTCCCGGTTTCTCCAACCGGTTAATGGTTGTTCCTGGCCTGACTGGACATGCTCAGGTGAATGGCGGATATTCTCTGAAGCCGGAAGAAAAAATTATCTACGATATGGAGTATATAGAAAAACGATCGATTTGGATGGATTTGGCGTGTATTGGAAAAACGATCCGCGTCGTTTTGTGCGGCGCGGGCGCCCGATAAAGAAAGATGCGTTTGGAGGACAATCCTAGAATATGAACGAAAGTAAGAAACCGTATGCTTCCGTGGGGGGCACAGAACTGTCACTATGGGATATTACAAAGATCCTGTTGGCAAAGATTCATTGGCTGCTCCTTGCGGGGGTCGTTGTTGCTGCGGGCGTTTATGCAGTAGTAACAATTTTTGTTACGCCGACCTATGAATCTCGAGTGAGTTTTTATGTATATAACAGTGCGGACAATTCTTCACAGGGAACGATCAATAACAGCGACCTCCAGGCGGCGGAGAGCCTTGCTACGACCTATTCAAAGATCCTGGCGAGCAATTCTGTTTTGGATTCCGTCCTGAGTGATTTGAGAGCAGAAACTTCATTGTCGAGAAAGGAACTTAGCCGCATGGTGAATGTCTCCGTTGTGTCGGATACACAGTTGCTGGAGGTGGTAGTGACCTCGACCAATTCGGAGCTTGCCTGCAAGATCGCCAATTCCTTTGCAAAAGTTGCGCCTACTGAAATCGTTCGTATTACCAAGGCGGGCGGCGTCGAGGTCGTGGACCGACCGGAGGTGGCAACGGAAAAATCTGCGCCCAGAACCGTATTTGACAGCGCGATTGGATTTGTGGTTGGCATGATACTGGCTTCAGTTGCTATTATTCTGCGAATGATGGCCGATACGACCATCTACCTGCCGGAGGACATTGAAAAGTCCGCCGGTGTGACTGTCCTTGGTCAGATACCGGACATCCATGCGACAAATGAGAATGCTGGCTGCTGGAAGCTGGCGGAGGGAGGTGCAGTGCTCTATGGCGAAAAAGAAAGAAAGCCGAAAGGTAGCGATTGAAGCTGTTCGTACAAACAGGAAACGTCTGCTGACCAATGAATCTCCATTTGCGATAAAGGAAGCCTATGTAAAGTTGCGCACCAGTTTGATGTTCTGCATGACGGCGGATAAGGAGCGCCCATGTACGAGCTTCGCCGTCACTAGCGCAAAGCCCTCTGAGGGCAAGAGCCTGACAGCAGCCAACATTGCCATTAGCTATGCAATGTTGGGCAAAAAGGTGCTCTTGATCGATGCGGATATGCGCAAGCCGACACAGCGCCGCCTTTGGAGGGTGGAGAAGCCTACCGGCCTGTGCGACTTTCTTGCAAAAATATCGAAGCTCGAACTGGACAAGGTGAAAGATCTGCCGCTCTGGATCGTTTGCACTGGAACCATCCCGCCGAACCCCTCCGAACTGCTTTCATCCGAGCGTATGAAGCACTTCGTGGAAGAAAGTGCAAAGGTTTATGACTACATTATTATCGACACGCCGCCGATCAATACGGTCGCTGACGCGCAAATTGTTTCGACCTATGTGGACGGTGTGGTACTCGTAGTCAAGTCCGGCGATACGACGGAGGATGAGCTGAACGAGGCCATCGATGCGGTACGCCGTGCGGGCGGAAACCTATGCGGCACGGTGCTCAACGACCTGAATATGAAATCCGTGAAGTATGCTTACAAATATAAATATGGGGGCAAATACGGATATAAGTATTCCTATTCTGAGTCGTATGAAGCGCGGTAATATGAAGCTCGACTTGTCGCTTGACTACCATGCCCATATTCTTCCCGGCTGCGACCATGGGAGCGATGGCCTTGTGACCTCGCTGAAACAGGTGGAGATGGCAGCTTCTGCTGGCGTGAAAACGATCTGTGCAACGCCGCATTTTTACCCGCACAAGGAGTCCGTCGAATCCTTCCTGCGCCGTAGGAAGAAAACTGCAGGGCTGCTGCTCCGTGAGCTGCCTGAAAACGCTCCGCTGATTCAGCTCGGCGCAGAGGTGCTGATCTGCGATGGCATGGAACGGCTGGACGGCCTGAACCGCCTGTGCCGTGAGGGTACAAACGAGCTGTTGTTGGAAATGCCGTTTTATGCGTGGCCGGAGTCGATCTGGGACACGCTGTATCTTCTGTGTGACCTGGCGGATATTCAAATTGTCCTTGCTCACGCAGAGCGGTATCCTGCAGAGAATATTGAAAAACTGATTTGTGAGAGCGTGCCGCTCCAGCTCAATGCAGAATGCCTGACAAAGCCGCTGAAACGTAAACGGTATCTTGAATGGATTGAAAATGGATATGTAAAATACCTCGGAAGTGATATCCATATGCTTGGCCGCGGGTATAAGGATTGGCAGAAATGCAGACAGATGCTGGAGAAGAAGTATGTATGAACGAGAAAGAAAAATTGACGGAATACGAACGGCACCGCTCGTTTCGGTCATCATGCCTGCGTACAATGCAGAAAAATATATTGAGGAAGCGGTTTCTTCCGTGCTTTCGCAGACCTATAAAAACTGGGAACTGCTGATTCTTGACGATTGCTCTTCCGACTGCACGGCCGAAATTGCGGAGTACTTTGCAAGCCTTGATACTCGTATACGTCTGCTGCGGAATCCGCAGAACATGGGCGTGGCGAAAACGAGAAACCGTGGTTTTGATATCGCAAAGGGCGAATGGATCGCATTGCTCGACAGCGACGATGTGTGGCACAGTGATAAGCTGGAAAAGCAGCTGGCTGTTGCAGGGCGTGCTGGTGCGGATATCATCTACTGCTCCTACGCGCTGGTTAATGAAAGCGGAGCGCATTTATCGGACTATATCGTTCCGGAAACGACATCGTATGATGCCATGCTGAGGGAAAGCGTGCTGAGCTGTTCTACCGTGCTGCTCCGTCAGCTTATTTTACGAGAACATCACTTTTCTGCGGAGCACTATCACGAGGATTATGCGCTCTGGCTGGAATTGATGAGATTCGGCTATCACGCGGTGGCCTGTAGAGAAATTCTGGTGGACTATCGTGTCGTGAACGGCTCTCGTTCAAGTAACAAGTTCAAATCGGCCAAGTATCGCTGGGAGATTTACCGTGATGTCGAGAGGCTCTCGCTGCCACGGTCGGCGCAAGCGTTCCTGACATATGCACTCCACGGCATGCGCAAACATAGGAGATTCTAGCATGGAGGTTGTAAAGGACATGACCGCGCACCAAGCGCTCCTGCTGGAGATGCTCAAGGACTTTGACGCCGTATGCCGCAAGCACGGTATTCGCTATCAACTCTTCGCCGGAACGGCGTTGGGCGCTGTTCGCCACCATGGCTTTATTCCTTGGGACGATGATCTGGATGTCATCTTGATGCGTAGTGAATATGACCGCTTCTTCGCGGAAGCGGCGGTGGATTTTGACGCTGATACCTACTATGTGCAGCAGGAAAACAGCGCGCATTGGCCAATGCAGTTTTCAAAACTGCGTAGAAACCACACGGCCTGCATCGAAAAATACCATCCAAAAGACCCGCTCATCCATCAGGGTGTCTACATCGACATCTTCCCGTGTGACAATCTTTCCGACCGGCCGCTGATGCGCAAATTGCAATTTGCTGCATCAAAAATCGTGATTGCAAAGGCACTGTATGCGCGCGGTTATGAAACCAATAGCTTTGTAAAAAAGCTGTTTATGCAGCTGTGCCGAGTGCTTCCGCGTGAAAAACTGGAACGATTTTGCGCGAATCGTGACGATGTGCATACAAGTATGTGCCACACGTTTTTTGCGGCTGGAAAAAAATATGGGAAGAACATCTTTCCGAGAGCATGGTTCGAAGAGACAGTCGAATTGCCGTTTGAGGATGGCGCGTTCCCAGTCTCTGCGCATTATGATGCGCTTTTGAGTCGACTGTATGGGGATTATCGCAGACTTCCCCCGCCGGAGGCGCGCAAGTGCAAGGAGCATGCGGCACTCGTCGATCTGGAGCGCTCCTATACGGACTATCTCGTCGCACAGCAAGCAATGAACATTGATGTCTACACGCGGAGCATCCGCTGAATGCAGGAGGAATGTATGGATAGAGTAGAGGTTGTCTGCGTCACCATGGGGCAGAAGGACTTGTCGATTGCGGAAAAAATGCACATCACCGGCAACGCTGTGTTCGGTAATCAAGCGGACGGATACCGCAAAGAGATGCAGACATGCGATGGCCGCACATTGAACATGATTACCACGGATACACGGGGCGTCGGTGTCAACCGCAATATCGCGTTGCTGCACGCTACCGGGGATATCCTGCTTTTTGCGGACGATGATGTTTGCTATGCCGACGGTTATGCCGATGGCGTGCGCCGTGCCTATGAGCAATATCCGGATGCGGATATGATCATTTTTTCCATGGATATTACACAGGGGGGACGTGTGATCCGCCAGATTAAAAACCGCGACGGCCGCCTGCATTTTCATCACGCCCTGCGGTATGGGACATACGTCTGCTCCATCCGCCGGGACAGCCAGCGACGGGCGAACATCTGGTTTTCCACGCTTTTCGGCGGCGGCACGAACTACGCCCACGGGGAGGACACGCTGTTTTTGCGGGATGCGTTTCGCCGGGGGCTTCGGGCGTACACGAGTAGCTTCTGCCTGGGCACCTGCGCCAAGGATGCGTCCACTTGCTTTCGCGGCTTTGATGAGAAATATTTCTACGATCAGGGCGTTTTATACCGGGCTGCATTCGGCGCGGCGGCAGCGCCGCTGTGCCTACGCTTCTGCCTGAAGCGGCACAATACATATCGGGGAGAGATGACATTTTCCCGCGCTCTGCGGGCGATGCGCCGGGGCACACGGGAGACGCCGAGAGAAAAGCTACCATAATGTTTCTGTTGTTTTGATTCGATAGATAAAAAAAGGGGGGAAAAACCGTTTGAAACGAGAGAATCAACCAATCAATAAAGCGCCCGGCGGGGGCGTGAAACCGCTGCCGATCGTGATTGCTGTGATCGTGCTGATCATCTTAGTGGTGGTGATGGTTTGCGGTCATAAGTTTGCGGACGCGCCTGCACAGAACGGAAGTCAGGTGTCTGCGTCTGTGGATGATTTTGTGATCAAGACGGCATACGGAGACTTGCACTTCCCGGAGCAATGGGAGGCATATTTGAAGGTCGAGCAAGCCGAAGGTGATAATGCGCTCACGGTGCAGTTTTCGGCTAAGATCCGCGACAGCGTTATTCCACTGTTTTCCGCCACGATCGGGGATGAAACTGGCGACATTGCCGGAACGTTGACCGCTGCTGACGGAACGCAGAGAACTGTCTGTATAAAAATTGACGAGATCCCCAAAAATGATGCGCTGAGCGCAAGTGAGCAACAGCAAGTGTATGCAATGCAGGAGGACTTAAATTATCTGATCGATCATTTAAGCTGAATGTAATTACAATAGGAGGAGAACTGTTATGACAAGCAGACTGATGAAACGACATTTGTCTTTGTGCCTTGTTCTTGTGATGCTGCTGACAGCTATGCTGCCGGTCAGCGTCTTCGCGGCGGGCTCAAACGATGAAGGCTCTGCTGCTTCCGGGGGGAACGCAGCTGCAACTACGATGATTTCAGACTATGCGACATTCCTTTCCTGTTTCAAGGTTCTGGAAGGCTATGCCCAGACCTATGCGGAAGAAAATGCCGGTGAGGATGCCAATGCGCTGATCATCAACTATATCCGTACAGGCGTGGAGCGGTACACCTCCGGCACTTGGGAAATGGTCTGCGGCAAGGAGAATACTGCCTTCACCGCCTACGTTTCCGAGCAGGATACCGCGAACAACACTTCGGCTTCTGCGCTGAAGAACTTGGGCAACTTCACATTGCCCAATGGCAATAAAGTTGACCTTGGCCATGTGTTTGGCGCAATGGATGTGGCCAATTACGCCAAGGTGCAGGGCATGACGGATGCTGTTGTTCAGGCTCGTGCCGATATGGGCAGTTGGGCCGGTGACATTACAGATCTGATGTACTGCGCCGAAAACGTGGATATCGCTGACAAGGTAGATACCACGGAGACTGACGTCGATACGCTTGCCGCCAACATTCGTACAAAATACCTCGGTGTAGATTACGGCACACTCAACAGTGTGGGTCACTCCTTCACTGATACGGACCTCTATGGCGACATGGATGCGTTCTATCTCACAACGGAGATGAACCGCGGCGGTGTGGCGTTGAGCACGATCATTGAGAACTACTTTACCGCAGGGCTTACAGACGCAAGCCGCGCTTCCTACTTCCTGACCAACCGTCTGGGCGGCATGGTCACCAAAGACGGTATCCGGAGCAAGGTCCTGAGCACCTATACCGGGAATACCCTGATCGGTGCGCTGGAGAGCTCGTACTCGCTGACAGATCTGCCCAATTGCGAGACGCTGCGCAAGGCCTGCTGCTATGCATTTGCGGATTATCTGTTTGATCTGGCTGGCGATCCCAACGGCACGGATCCCGTTGATCCCGACCCGGTCGATCCGGATCCTAAGCCCGAGCCGAAGCCGGATAATGCCTACTATTCTGTGTTTTCCTCGGACACGACGACGGTCGCGCCCGGTGTGACGCAGACGATCAACTATGCACTGACCAAGGACGACAAGCAGATCGTCTACTACATTGCCACGGCGGATATCGCCCGGGAGGATGTGAGCATCCACGCCAATTATCACGACAACGATCCGAGCCAGGGCTGGGCAATGTCCCGCGTGTCCGATCAGATGGCGGCGGCTCAGAAGCGTCATTCCGATCCGTCCGATGCGGCAAACTACGTCGAGCACTACAATGCAGTGGTCGGCGTCAATGCAGACTTTTATAACATGACGACCGGCGCTCCCGGCGGCGCGCTGGTCATGGATGGTGTCGAGTATCATGGCGGCACCTCCGAAAACTTCTTTGCGATTCTGAAGGATGGAACCGCCATGATCGGCAGCTCCAGCGATTACGCAGCCTATAAAGACCAAATCCAAGAGGCTGTCGGTGGCAGCGTTTATCTGGTCAAGGATGGAAAGCCCGTCGTGACCAGTGCGGCGGACTATTATAACAGCCGTCATTCCCGCACTTGTGTGGGTATCACTGCTGAGGGCAAGGTCATCATGATGGTGCTGGACGGCCGTCAGGAACCCTTCTCCGCCGGCGGCAGTGCTGAAGAACTGGCACAGATCATGCTGGACGCAGGCTGTGTGACTGCAATCAATCTGGATGGCGGCGGTTCCACTACCTTCGTAGCGAAGCAGGAAGGCAGCAATACGCTCACGGTTGTGAACCGTCCTTCGGATGGTTATGAGCGTTCCGTTAGTTCCTCTCTGATGGTGGTCTCTACGGCTCCTGTCTCCACGGAGCTCGATCATGCCCTGATCACCTCTGCTTACGATTACTTGACGAGCGGCGCCACGGTTCGTCTGGTTGCTTCCGGTGTCAGTGCGTCCGGCAGCGCGGCGGAACTTCCTGCCGATATCACATGGAAGTCCGCAGATGAAACCATCGGTACCGTCTCTGAAGATGGTGTTTTCACCGCCGTCAAGAAAGGCAGCGTGGAAATTCAGCTCCTGTCCGGTGACACGGTGATCGGCAGCAAGACGCTTACTGTGGTCGAGCCGAATGGACTGAAATTCTCCAAAACGAGCATCAACGCCATTTACGGAGACTCGGTGCGCCTTCCTCTGGTTGCAACCTATAACGAGAATCCCGTCGCTGTATGCGCGGGCGATATCACATTTGAACTGAGCAACAGCGCAGCAGGTACTGTGGAAGCTGCGAACAATGGCTTTGCCTTTACCGGCAGCGAGGGATCCGGTCTGCGCAATGTGACCATTACGGCTATGATCACGCGGGACTATTCCATCAGTGCCACGATCAAGGTCGCCATGTACAGTGCCAATCAGGCGATTTTCGACTTTGACAACGCCACAGGCGGCGACAGAACCTTCGCATGGACAAGAGAAGTCTCCAACGCGGAATATCTCCCCGGCGGCGACGGCGAGACAGACCGCTATCATGTGATCGATCCCAGCCAGCCCATGAACGTCACCTATGTCTTCGGACTGGATATGATGACGATCAAGATGCCTGAAAAGCTGAAGCCGCTTCTGTCCATGGTTGCTGGCGGCGATATTTCCGGCATCACGGCCTGGGACCTGCTGCTCCAGCTGGCAGAGCGCGTCAGCCCGAAGACCGAGGTGACGGTGAAGTTCCAGTTCGACCAGAATGTCGATGTGGACATTTCCAACCTGACGGTGTCGAATGATTATTTCCGTCTGACGTCCGCATCCATGGACGAGAATAATCTGCTCACGGTGAAGTGCAATTTCATCAAGCAGAGCCAGGCCATTGATCCTGAAACGGCCAACCCCATCTGCATTCTCAGTGGTGTAAAGATGACCGCTAAGAACGGCGCGAATCAGACGCTGACAATTACGAACGCTGGTTCGATCGGCTATGATATCTATCTTGGCGCAAACGCGCTCTACAGCATGGCCAAGCAGACCTCCTTCCAGGAGCAGTATGGGATCTATCCCTATGAGGAGCCGGAAAATGTCACACATCCTAAGGGCGGCCATTTTTACTGCGAATCGTATCAGAAATTTACGGATAAGTTCATTCTGGATGGCACAGTCTGGTCCGGCTGGAAGCAGATCAACGGCGCAACCTACTACTTTGTGGATAACGTCGCTGTGAAGGGCGTTCACAAGGTCCCTGGTCTCAACGATGAAAGCAACGAGTATTTCTACCAGTTCAATGAGACGACCGGTGCTTGCGAGGGTAAGGTCACAGGCCTGTTCGAACTTGACGGTGCGTGGTATTACGCCATCAAAGGTGTGGCCAAGTCCGGCTGGTGGAATCTTACGGATGCCGACGGCAGCAGCGCCTACTACTTTTTCAGCACGAAAACGTTCCAGGCTGTTGACGGAAACCAGAAGATCGACGGATATAATTACGTATTCAGCAATCACAAGCTGGTTCGCGGCGACTTCGTGAAAGATGCCGGCGGTACGCACTATCGTTGGGCCGGCGAGTGGATGTGCAACAAATGGCTGGAGCTTGACGGCAAAAAGTATTACCTGGGCCATGGCCCGAATGGTTATGTCCAAACGGGTATCTTCCATATCTACGAGTATCCTACCCGTTATGCCGCTGACGAAAACGGCGTCTGGCAGGAGCATCTCACTGGCCCGTTTGATTACAAGGGGGAGACGTACTACTGTGTCGCGGGTATCATTCAGGAAGGCGCTGGCCTTGTGCGCATCGATGGTGATTACTACTACTTCAGAACGTCTACCAGCACAGCGGTGAAGGCGCGTGCGTATTGGATCACGGTCACGAACGGTTTGCTGCCCGCAGGACAGTATACCTTCGACGCTAATGGTAAGATGGTCAACCCGCCCATCGTTACGCCTGATCCCGATCCCAGCCCGGAACCGGAAGTGAAAAACGGCATTGTTGCCGAGAATGGAAGCCTGTACTACTATGTGGACGGCGTTCTGACCGGCGCGGGGCTCATTCAGTTGAACGGTGATTACTATTAT
>ERZ779658.1995-NODE-1995-length-13126-cov-1.906817_pt1 | contig 13126 bp, 8 predicted proteins | sample MGYA00511485_ERZ779658 | MGnify/ENA primary metagenome ERZ779658 (study PRJEB29588, sample SAMEA2162182) | human gut metagenome | biome: human gut; feature: human-associated habitat; material: faeces | place: Denmark | collected 2008/2010 ... | reverse complement strand
TATATGTTCAAATGGAATATGTACGACCTTTACCATAAGAATGGAGAATACTCCCCAGCACAAGCTTGCCAGTGGACAAATGTATCCTCTGACATTAAATTTCAGGTTTCTATAATCCCAGTATCTTACGTGGAACAAACGCTCCATCGTAATTCCTGTAAAATACTCCAGGATTGTCGCACCGATCATTCCCATAAGAAAGACAAGCAGAATGTTATCTCTGACCGGAATCGTCATGATCAGAACAACCATTGCTCCGGAACCATAGAGCGGAAGCATCGGACCATGCATAAATCCACGGTTCACCCAACGGTGCTTTCTGACAGAAACATAACAGCTTTCCCAGATCCATCCCAGAAAACTGTAGAGAAAAAAGAATAAAACCCATTGTGATAAATCGTATTCCTGCATTTTTCTTCCCCTTTTTTAAAAGACTTCCGCGCTCTGATAAAATGTAACGCAGAAGTCTCTTTCTTGAAATCTTTGTAACTGTTTAGTTTCTCTCCTCGATCTCCATCAGCAGATCTACTCTGCGCTGATGACGGCCGCCTTCGAATTCTGTATTGATCCATGTATCAACGATCATCTTTGCAAGTTCTCCACCTACTACACGAGCTCCAAATGCAAGTACATTACAGTCATTATGTGCTCTTGACATCTTCGCTGTAAATGGCTCGCTGCAGACACATGCGCGAATTCCTTTTACTTTATTCGCTGCGAGAGAGATTCCAAGTCCTGTTCCGCAGATCAAAATCCCCTTCTCTACTTCTCCTGCTACAACTGCACGGGCCACTTTCTCTCCATACACCGGATAGTCACAGCTGTCTGTTGTATATGTTCCATAATCTACAACCTCATGACCTTTCTCTTTCAGAAATTCTACGATTTCTGCTTTCAGCTCCAGTGCGGAGTGATCGTTACCAATACCAATTTTCATTTTAACGTTCCATCCTTTCTACATTTCAAATATCAAGAATGCCTCCGCATTCTTGCTGCGAGGTGCGCGTCATGCGAATGCAGGACATATTTCTCCTGCGCACCTCTGCAATCCTGCCAGAGGCTATGTCAGATGGGAGTTTATCTCACATCTGATATACCGTCTTTATCATACCAAACTTGTACGGTCTTGTAAACTCACACCGGATTTGTTTCTAATGTAATACAAAATGTTGCTGTTCAGGATTCCCGCTTTGCCTGACAACAAAAAGAGAAGCACGAACAGCTTCTCTTTTTCCTTCTGTAAACCATCACTATGATAACTTTCTTCTGTTATGCACGTGATCCGTTCACTTTATATCTTAGAATAATGAATTGAAACGCTCCATTGCTTCTTTTGTCTTCTCATGTTTTCCAAAGGATGTCAGACGGAAATAATTCTTTCCATTTTCTCCGAATCCTGCTCCCGGTGTTCCGACAACCTGAGCATTTTCAAGGAGATAATCAAAGAACTCCCAGGACTCCATTCCCTTCGGGCACTCGAACCAGATGTATGGTGAGTTCACGCCGCCTGTAAATGAGATTCCTTTCTTCTCAAGTGTTTCAGCGATCATACGCGCATTTTCACGATAATATCCGATATTCTCCTGACACTCTTTCATGCCCTCTTCTGTGAATACCTTAGCTCCGGCATACTGAATGATATACGGTGTTCCGTTGAACTTTGTACACTGTCTTCTGTTCCACATATTGTGCAGGCTCAATGTTCCGCCATTTGATGTCTCAAACACAAGTTCTTCCGGAACAACTGTATAGGAGAAACGTGTACCTGTGAATCCTGCTGTCTTAGAAAGGGAACAGAACTCGATCGCACATTTCTTTGCGCCCTCAATCGCATAGATGCTTCTTGGAAGTGTAGGATCTGTGATAAATGCTTCGTATGCGGAATCATACAGGATCACCGCATCATTTTTCAGTGCATAGGCAACCCATGCCTCTAACTGCTCTTTATTATAGCATGCTCCTGTCGGGTTGTTCGGAGAACACAGGTAAATGATATCTGCCTTTACATTTTCATCCGGCATTGGAAGGAAATCGTTTTCTTTTGTTCCGTTCATATAGATAATATTCTTTCCATCCATTGTATTTGTATCTACATAAACAGGGTAAACCGGATCCGGAACGAGAACCACGTTATCCTTTGCAAAAAGCTCTGTAATATTTCCTGTATCACTCTTTGCGCCATCTGAAATAAAGATATCTGTAGCTTTTACTTCTACGCCATTGCGTGCGTAATAATCTGCGATTGCTTCCTGTGCAAATACATATCCCTGCTCCTGTCCGTATCCTTTAAATGTCTCAGATACTGCCTGAGAATCTACTGCTTCATGAAGTGCCTCGATCACACTCTTTGTCAATGGCAATGTTACATCACCGATTCCGAGACGGATAATATCCGCCGCTTTCTCCGGATGTGTTTCCTCATATACTTTTACTCTTCTTGCGATCTCTGCAAAAAGATAACTGTCTTTTACATTCTGATAATTTTCATTTAACTTTGGCATCTTGTCAAACTCCTTTCCCAGCTGCTTTCATGCTGTTCACAGTATTCTGCAACCAATAACTCTAGTATTCCTATGTGTTATATTAACAGATTTTTTTTCATTCGAAAAGAAGTTGAAAAAAAGAAACAAGATTTTGTAAAATCTTGTTTCTTTGATAATAATTTCAGCACTTTAACTGTGCAAATTGATGATGCGATAAAGAACATTTTTCTTTTTTTCTTTCTTACAAAAGCCAGATGATCAGCAAAATTACCTCCACAACAAAGATCACAGGCACTGTAATCATAAATTTTGCTTTCCGTATCTTATGCCGGAAGCACATCATACCTGCGATTGCTCCTGCACTTCCACCGATCAGTGCAAGGATTAACAGCGTTTTCTCCGGAACCCTCCATGCGCCTTTCTTCGCTTTCCATTTATCAATCCCATAGGTACAAAATGCAAATAAATTGATAAATATCAGATAATACCAGAAATATTTCATAAGATGATCTCCTCCTTCAAGGCAAAGGAATAGATGATTTTCTCCTTCACCGGCTTCTCTAACAGTTGCTCCAACGCCTGGGCATAGTAATCAAGCTGTGCATGGTACAGTTCTTTCAATTGAGATGCATTTCTGACTCTATCCGTCTTATAGTCCAGTAGTACAAGCCCGTCTTCCTCCTCGAACCAGACATCAATAATTCCCTGGATGAGAATGGTCTCTTCCTTTCGATTTTCATCCGCTTCCTGACTTCTCTTCTGAATGTCCTGATAGATCTCCGGATAGATTTCTGATGCAGCTACTCCGAGAACAAATGGCTGTTCCTTCCGAAGCTTTCCATTTCCTGCTGCTTGTGTCATTCGTCTTCCACTCTCGCTGTTTAAAAACGCAAGAATATCTTTCGTGCGGATACAGTCTGCCATCTCTTTTGACAGTCTCCCTGCCTGATAGAACAGTTCGATTTCTTCTTTCAGAAGTTCCTCTGTATACTCTTTTGAAAAATCATGAAGCTCGAGAAATTTATGATAAGCACTTCCCCTTGAAGCTCCTGTCAGGCCTTCTTTCTGTTCTTCCATGAAATGCGGAAGCAGTGGCAAAATCTCCGGCTCCTGAATCAATTCTTCTCCTGCTTCTTCCTGCAAAGACTCACGCTTCTTCAACTCTGAAACTGTAAATTTCAGCTTCATTTTTCCTTCTTCTTTATATGGATACAGGAAATTCATCTGCTGTTCCAGCTTTTCTTCCGCTCCCGGAAGATAAACCTTCGTTGTATCCCAGTGTTCAAGCACTTCTCTTGCGATCACTTCTGCCTGTCGCTGTGCATCTTCTGTAAAATCCATCTCTCCTGCATCAAAAATCCGAACTTTAATCGGCAATTGCTGCACCTCTTCACTTTCTGTTTTGAGAATTCCACATAAATCAGCTTCTCTCTTGAGATCTTCTTCCTGAAGAAGTGCTGGAAGAATCCAGTCCAGATAACGGTTTGCACCTTCTAACTGATAAAGGCTCAATGGAGATTCCCTGTCTGTCATATGATTCACATATGGTTCCAGGCCGTCTTCTCCTATTTTCAGACTGCCTGTCAGAATCAGCTTTTCCTTTGCTCTTGTCATCGCTACATAAAGCACACGGAGTTCTTCTGCAAGATTCTCAAGCTTTGTCTTCTCCTGGATCATTTTCTTCAAAAAGGTCGGTGCCTTTGTCCTCATCTCAAGATCTACAACGTCAATTCCAACTCCGTTTCTCGGATGGATCACAATACTTCCTTTCAGATCCTGTGTATTGAATTGCTTTCCTGTTCCGGCTACAAAAACGATTGGAAACTCCAGACCTTTACTTTTATGAATACTCATAATACGGACTGTGTCATCCTGTTCGTCTATGATACTTGCTTCGCCATAATCAACATCATATTTTTTCAGTTGCTCGATATAGCGTACGAAATTAAACAGACCTTTATAACTCGTCCCTTCAAATGCTCTTGCTTTCTCAACAAGCATTTCTACATTAGCCTGTCTCTGTGCGCCCCCTGGCATCGCACTGATAAATAACCCATAGCCGGTTTTATCAATTATTTCCGCAAGAAGGTCATGGATTGCCGTATACGGAAGAATTTCCCTGAAATGATCCAATACCTCGAAAAACTTCCTCAATTTTTCCTGTACCTGTATTGCCTGCTTTTTGTCCACAGTTTCCGAAATTTCTTCCGGACTCAGGCTGCAAAATCCTTCCACTGCCTCGTAAAACAATTGATTCGGATATGCAAGACGAATCACTGACAATTCTGCTGCCGTCAGACCGGCAAACGGTGAAGTCAAAACTGCTGTCAATGGCAGATCCTGTCTTGCATTATCAAGAACTTTCAGATAATCCAGAAGAACACTGACCTCATACGTCTCGAAATATCCTTCTCTGCTCACAGAGTATGCCGGAATTCCCTCCTCGGCCAGTATGGACGAAAAAACTTCTGCCCACCCCTGTAAACTTCTCGTCAGAATCACCATATCCCGATAATGAACCGGGCGGTATTCTCCTGTCTCCTTATCAAGCACAACACCCGTGCTTAGAAGTTCTTTCATTCTCTGTGCGATCATCCGCGCCTCTTCTTCTCTCGCTTCACTGCTCCGAAGCCCCGTCTGATTATAAAGAAGCAGTTCCGTCTGATCCGTAAACACTTTTTCATCCGGTAATTCAGGAAAAGAGGCTCCCAAATGCAGTGCCGCCTTATCATCATAGATAATTTCCCCGAATTCCTTCCGCATCAGTTTCCTGAAAATATAATTTGTACTGTCAAGTACTTCTCCTCTGCTTCGGAAGTTCCTGTCAAGATCAATTCTCTGCCTGCTGCTCTCCTGAGTACTGTAGCTGTTATATTTTCCCATAAAGAGTTCCGGGCGCGACAAGCGGAATCGGTAAATACTCTGTTTTACATCTCCAACCATAAAAAGATTATTCTGTCCTGCCGACTCTCTTGACACACTCGTCAGAATTGTTTCCTGCACCAGGTTACTATCCTGATACTCATCGATCATAACTTCTTCAAAGCGTTCCTGATACTCCTGTGCCACTGCTGACGGAACCAGTTTTCCTTCCTTTTCTTCCGTCAGAATCCGAAGTGCAAACTGTTCCATATCACTGAAGTCCAACAGATTTCTCTGTCTCTTTTTCTCCGAAAATGCCTCTGCAAAAGCCTGTACCAGCAGAACTAACATCTTCATTGCTGTCTTTGCCTCTTGCATATCCCTAATCCACTCATCAACAGGCGCGTAGAAATAGTTTGCTTTCAGATCTTCTATCAGTTTCTTGGCCTGTTTTCTAAGCCCCTGCGCTTTCTCTTTCAGCTCCGGATCGACTGTCGGATCTTTCTTTCCTGACAAACGTTTCCATGTAAAATCACTGACGATCTGCTCTTGCTGACAAAATGTCTCTGCTCCTTCCAATTGCTCAATCTGTACCAGATCAGAATCTAACATTTCACCATACATATACGGACCGGCCGGAAGTTCGCATACTTCTATCGCCTGTTGAACAAACCCTTTCACATCTGTAAGATTCTGCCTTACTCTTGCCTTTGCCTCCTGCACGACATCTGCTTCTTCCATCTTCTCCGGATCGATCTCATAATTATCCACACATTCCTTCAACCACTTTTCCGGCTGTGGATAACTTCTGGAATATTCATAAAGCTGGAGGATAAGTTCCTCGATCTTCTGATCATTTCTTCCTGTTCCATACTGGTCAACAAAGTTTAAAAATGCCTCGGATCCCTCTGCATAGAAATTCTCGATCAGCTCTTCTAAGACATCCTGCATCAGAAGACGCAATTCTCCTTCTTCTGCAATGCGAAAGGCCGGATCAATTCCAATCACATGAAAATGATCCCGGATCACCGACAGGCAGAAACTGTGGATTGTCATGATCGACGCATTGTGGATCAATGTGGACTGCTGCTCCAGATTCACATTTCCCGGCTGCTCTTCCAGTTTCTTTTCAATTGCTGCACCGATTCGTTCTTTCATCTCTGCCGCCGCTGCTTCCGTATAAGTCACAACCAGGAGACGGTCTACATCCGCGGGATCATTTTCATCTGTTATCCTGGAAATAATCCGTTCAACAAGTACCGCTGTCTTTCCGGAACCTGCTGCTGCAGATACGAGAATGTTACGGTCACGCAAATCGATTACTTTCTGTTGTTCTTCTGTCCATTTTACGCTCATTCTCCTGCCTCCCCTTTCTCTTCCAAAATACCAAGACGCTCTTTCATAGAATTCAACGCTTCTTCCAAGGTATATTTTCTTAATCTTCTGTACTCACAGCCTTCAATCCTCTGGTCAAATCCGCAGATATCCCTGCACCCACAGTAATCACAGCCTGTCATCTCATCAAGTACATACGGAAGTGCCGCAACCTCTCCCTGATACATCACGTCCTTCAGTTCTTTTTCTTTCTCCTTTGTATACGCAAGAACCGTATCAAAGTTCTCTTTTGATAAAGCTTTTGATGCCGAACTGAGCGTTCTGTTCTTATTCATCCGCAGCGGATAGAATGTTGAAGTTCCACTCAGATTCCGTTCCAGATGCTCAACTACATTTTCATCTGCATTGATCAGTCCATCCAGCTTCAGCTCTTTTAGAATGCTTTGCTCAACTTCCGCTTTTGTCTCTTCTTTCTTCACAATCGGATCCTGGATCCTATAATAAAAAATACCTGCTGGAAGTACTTCTTTCTCCGGATGCTTCTGCCGTTCGATCTCCAGTGCCGCATTCAGATAAACCGGAAGCTGCATCTGCAGACCATGATAGAATGCTGTGATATCAAATGCTTTCCTTCCTGTTTTGTAATCCGTCACCTTCACATAGACTGCATTTTCATCTTCACAGGTATCAATTCGGTCAATCTTTCCGCTTCCGAACTTAAACTCACAGCCGCTTGGCACAAAATCGCCTGCCGCCATCTGCTGTGTCAGTGCCCAGACGGATCGATTGATCAATTGCTTGATTCTGTGGATCATATACTCATTACGTGCAGACGAGAATAGAACTGTATTTCCATAATCCAGAATACTTTCTTCCACACTTTCATCAATCAGCTGCTCCCGCTTCTCTTCCGGCATCGCAGCCCAGTCCAGACCTTCCTCTTCTACCTTGTGTGCAAATCGCTCCAGTGCCTGATGTGCAATATTTCCCAGATCCATTGCTTCGAACCCATACTTCTCCCGTTCTGACAGACGGAGTCCGTAATTCAGGAAATGTGCATATGCACAGGAAGCAAAACGTTCCAGTCTTGTTACGCTGACACGCTTTGGATCCAGGAAGAGTTCTTTTGCTACTCTACTTCCAAGGCTCGGCTCGTCCTTCCGGTAGAAACCGGCTTCTATCATCTGCTTCAGAGTTTCCTGACTCTGTTCATCCTTTACAAACCATCTGTACAGTTCTTTCCAGGAAGCATCCAGTCCATGCTCCCTCTCTCTTAAACCTTCTGCAATCTGCAAAAGTCCGCTCTTTCTCATCATCTCATGATCAAGCAGTCCCTTTCTGTCTTCCTCTACCGGAACAAGTACCGGGAACAGACGCATCAGATCCTGGATCAGATACGCTGGACGAAGTGCTTTTCCTTCCCCGGATACTTTCGCCCAGGACAGATACAGAAGTTCTGACGGTTTTGTCAGATTCATATAGAGATAAAATTTCTGAATATATAATTTCTCTTTTGGTCCGGGAGAAAGATTCATTTTCTTCTCCTGAAACTGTTTTCTGTCTCGCTCGGAAAGCAGACCTCTTGCCCCTGCATTTCCTGGAAGAAGCGTATCATTTGCTCCGACAAAAAATAATGCGCGGATATTTTTGATACGTGTTCTCTCCATATCTCCGATCACAACCTGATCCAGACTTGGAGGGATCACACCTACTTTCGCCTCTTCAAGTCCTGCATCTAAAAGTTCACAGTATTCCTTCAAAGGAATCTCTTCCTCCCCCAGAAGTTCAACGAATTTATCGAATAATTCCAGAACAATACGATAAATCTGTGCATATTCCTTCGCCAGTGCCAGTTCTCCATCTTCCTGGAATTTCTGCTCCAATTCTGCAAGCTGCTCCTGGATCTTCTCCTGAACCAGATATTCATAAACTGCAAGTGTGATCTCTTTTACCGTCTTTTTTCTCTTCTTCAGAACTGTATGCAGCGGTGTCAGTTTTTCCACAAAACGCATGCGCAGATGGTTCAGTTCTTCCAGTTCTTCCTTTGTCGTCATCGGTGTCTTTCTCACCCAGACCTGATCCCATTTCTTGAATCCTTTCAGATCCAGCGCAAGACAGTAATTTTCCAGACGGTCTACTTCATCTCTTGTGAACCCACACAGGCTGGTCCGCAGATAACGAAAAACGCTTTCGTAAGTATAGTTCTGTTCTACCATCACCAGCAAGCTTCTTAAATACTCTACAAAAGAATTTAATAAAATACTTTTCTTATGATCCATAAAGACCGGGATTTCATATCGATCACATGCTTTTTCCAAAGCATCTGCATAAGTACTCAGATCCGAAGCAATCACTGCGATTTCCCGATATCTGTACCCTTCTTCTCTCACCAGACGCCGGATCTCCTCTGCCACATACTGTGCCTCTTCCTGTGGTGTATGAACTTCATGAAGAGAAATTGACCGCATCTTCTCTCCACTGTATTTTCTTCTGGAATAACGAAATAGTTCCTCTTCCAAAAACGCCATCTCCGGATTCTCTTTGAACCGATACGACGGATTCTTGCATAGCCAGACCGGCTCATCGATCTCCACTTTCACTTCCTGCGCCACTTCCGTCAGTGAAGTAACCATCTGCTTACTCAGCGCAAAGAGCTGATACGGATGCTTATAGACAAACGGATCTTCCCTCCGATCAATCTCAACTGTCAACATAATCTTATCGCACACTTTCAGAAGTTCCCCGATCAGCCGGTTCTGCACCGGTGTAAATCCGGTAAATCCATCCATTGCGATCACACTGTCTTTAAGCATTTTCGCTTCCGGTACAGTCTGACTCAACACATCAAGTAATTCTTCTTTTGTGATATATTTATCACGCAGATAATCCTCAAATCCTTCATATACTTTACGGATATCCTTTAACTTATAATACAGATAACTTTCCGGATTCAGTCCTTCCATGAAAGAATCAAGCTGTTCAAAATCAATTCCATACTGTGTGAATTCTGATATCACAGACTTCACTTCGCTGATATATCCCTGCTTCTTAAGATTTCCCTTAAGAACGGTCAGTTCATCTTCGTAATTTCCTGCAATCTTACGAAGCACCAGATTCTTACCCTCATCATCAAGGATCGGCTGTCTTTCCTTTCCTGTCTCTTCAAAAACACGGTGAGCCAGACGTCCAAAACTTAAGACATCAATATTCATAATACCGCCACGCGGATGTGCCATACACAGGTCCTTCTGCGTCTGCATTGTAAACTGCTCTGGAACCAGAACAAGATAATTCTTCTCCGGATGACGGATTGACTCCTCAACAATCTGCTGATATAAATAATGGGACTTTCCGCTTCCGGAATTCCCGAAAATAAACTGCAATGACATGCTCTGACTCCCGCCTTTCTTCTTAATATCTAAGCAAAAGACAGGCTGTCGTTCACAGGAATGAGCCATATCTCTCAGCCTTCTCTGTGCCCGGCAGCCCGTCTGGGTTTTTCCTTTCTTCTATTATCGCAAATTTATTTCACAAGGTCAACCAGTGCTGTCTTAGGAATCGCACCAATCTGTCTTCCGCTCTCTTCACCACCTTTAAATGCGATGAAAGTCGGAATACTCATCACTCTGTATTTCTGTGCAATGTCGATATTCTCATCAATGTTGATGTGGCATACCTTTACATCACTGAGTTCTTCTGAAAGAGCTTCTACGATTGGAGCCATCATCTTACATGGTCCACACCAGTCTGCATAAAAATCAACGAGTACCGGCTGCTGTGCCTGAAGTACTTCCTGCTCAAAATTGTCTGTTGTAAGTTTTACTACTGCCATCTTTATATCCTCCTTATAGATGTTATATCTTTTATCTGTAACTGAACAGTTACCTTTTTCCTTTGTTACAACCCTAGTATAGCACATATTTTTTATTTTTCTGTGATAAAATCACAAAGAAACCGACAGTTTGGATTTTTCCTCCCTGCCGGTTTCCTTCATTACTTCTTATATCGTTTTATCTTATTGCAACCAGGTCTGCGACCCTTTATTTATGCTTCATCGATTGCCTTACCGATATCATGTCTCATGTATTTATTCTTAAAGTTTACCCACTCTGTTGCTGCATATGCATTCGCACGGGCTTCTTTCAGATTTTTTCCCTTCGCTGTCACGCCAAGAACACGTCCGCCGTTTGTCACGATCTGATCTCCGTTGAATTTTGTTCCTGCATGGAAGCAGTAATATCCTTCGTGCTTCTTGAACTCTTCCAGTCCTGTGATTGGGAAGCCTTTCTCGTAGCTTACCGGATATCCTTCGGATGCGAGTACGACACAGACTGCTGCATTGTCTTCAAACTGAAGATCAACCTGATCCAGTGTTCCGTCGATACATGCTTCCATAACTTCAAGGATATCATTCTTCATACGAGGAAGTACAACCTGAGCTTCCGGATCTCCGAAACGAGCGTTGTATTCAAGAACCTTCGGTCCGTCTTCTGTCAGCATCAATCCAAAGAAGATAACTCCCTTGAACGGACGTCCTTCTGCTGCCATTGCGTCTACCGTTGCCTGGTAAACATATTTCTCACAGAATTCTTCTACTTCTTTTGTATAGAACGGGCTTGGAGAAAATGTTCCCATACCGCCTGTATTAAGTCCTGTATCTCCGTCTCCGGCACGCTTATGATCCTGCGCACTTGTCATTGTCTTGATTGTCTTTCCATCAACAAAAGAAAGTACGGAAACCTCGCGGCCTGTCATAAATTCCTCAATGACCATCTCATTTCCGGCTGTACCAAACTTCTTGTCCAGCATGATCTCCTTCACGCCTGCTTTTGCTTCTTCCAAATCCTTACAGATCAGAACACCTTTTCCGAGTGCAAGTCCGTCTGCTTTCAAAACAATCGGGAACTTCGCTGTCTCAAGATAAGCAACTGCTGCTTTTGGATCTGTAAAGTTTTCATAAGCTGCTGTCGGAATATTATATTTCTTCATCAGGTCTTTGGAAAATGCTTTAGATCCCTCAAGAATCGCTGCATTCTTCTTCGGTCCAAATGTGCGGATTCCTGCTTCTTCAAGAACATCTACAAGACCACCTACCAGCGGATCATCCATTCCTACGATACAAAGATCAATCGCATTCTCTTTTGCGAAATCTCTTAATTTATCAAATTCCATAGCGCCGATCGGTACACACTGCGCATACTCAGCGATTCCGGCATTTCCCGGAGCACAAAAGATTTTGTCTGCTCTTGGGCTCTTTGCCACGCTTGCTGCGATTGCATGCTCTCTTCCGCCGCTTCCTACGATCAGTACTTTCATAATCTCCTCCTTAATCGCTGATAGTCACAATATGATCTTCTACCGAAATCTTTCCATTGGCAATGAGATTAATTGCTTTCGGAAGGATCTTCCACTCTGCCTTTTCCATTACACTTCTCTGAAGAGACTGTGGGGTATCATCCGGCTCGATTTTTACTGCTTTCTGCAAAATAATAGGGCCGGTATCTGTACCTGTATCCACGAAATGAACAGTAGCACCTGTTACTTTCACGCCTCTTTTTAAGGCAGCTTCATGAACATGAAGTCCATAGTATCCTACGCCGCAAAAGGATGGGATCAGGGATGGATGGATATTGATGATCTTATTTCTGTATTTACGGATCATCTCCTCCGGGATCGTTACCAGAAATCCCGCCAGAACGATCAGATCCGGTTTCAGTTCGTCTACCTTTTCAAGAAAAACTTTGTTAAACTCTTCTCTTGTCTCAAAATCCTTCGGCGAAACGCACTGTGCCGGGATCTGATGATTCCCGGCTCTTTTGAGTGCATATGCGTTCTTATTATTGCTGATGACACCGACCAACTCTGTATTGGTGATCGTGCCATTTTCCACTGCATCAATGATTGCCTGCAGATTGGTTCCGCCTCCGGATACAAGTACAGCAACTCTTAACATAAAGTAACTCCTTTTTCTCCTGCTTCTACATAACCAACCACAAATGCTTCATCTCCAGCTTCTTTCATTGCCTTAATTGTAGCATCTACATCCTTTTCATCGACAGCGACAACCATACCGATACCCATATTGAAGGTATTGTACATCATCTCTTCTGCAATGTTGCCAGTCTTTGCGATCAGGTTAAAGATTGCAGGGATTTCATAGCTGTCCTTCTTTACCACTGCACGGATTCCTTCCGGAAGCATTCTCGGAATATTTTCATAGAATCCACCGCCTGTGATATGGCTGCATCCTTTGACTCTTACACCGGCTTCTTTTACGTTCTTCAGTGCTTTTACATAAATTCTGGTCGGAGCAAGAAGTGCTTCGCCAAGTGTCTTTCCTAATTCATCATAGTATGTATTTAAAGATTCTTCTGTAATGTCGAATACCTTACGAACCAGTGAAAATCCATTGCTGTGAACCCCTGTAGACGGCATTGCAACAAGTA
>ERZ779658.1994-NODE-1994-length-13148-cov-2.617506_pt1 | contig 13148 bp, 15 predicted proteins | sample MGYA00511485_ERZ779658 | MGnify/ENA primary metagenome ERZ779658 (study PRJEB29588, sample SAMEA2162182) | human gut metagenome | biome: human gut; feature: human-associated habitat; material: faeces | place: Denmark | collected 2008/2010 ... | reverse complement strand
AGATGCAAACATCCGGCTGGTTAGAAATGCCACATTTTTTGAACCGAATTTCCATTTGCATTTCCAGCTGAAATCCCACGGTGTGGTCTTTTTATAATATTACTTATCACTCCAAAGCACGATATGCTTATTGCGACAATCCATTCAGCGTATTTTTATTATTCGTCTCTTTTTCTTATACTATAGAAGGTAAAGCTTCCATCTATGAGGAGCGTCTGCTCATCGTTTAACAGTTCTACCCGGACAACCGTGATCTTCCTTCCGTGGCGCAGCACCCTCGCTTTGCAGTAGACATACTCTGTATGTTCCACCGGAAGCAGATAATTCATCGACGCATCCAGCATGGTGACGTATTCCCTGTAAGTGGATGCCGCTATGCCGGATAGCGTGTCCGCGAGGGAATATGCACAGCCTCCGTGCATTCCCCCGTAGATATTCTCGTATTGCTTTGCCAGACGGATCCGCCCAAGCGCATATCCTTCCGTCACTTCGAGAAGTTCCATGCCTATATGCTGTGCAAACGGATTCTTCCGCACGATCTCTTTCATATCCTCAAACGTTTGATTCATTACCACTCTTACTGCCGCTTTCATCCCCTTTTGCCGCAAAGAACTGCAAATTCATTGGCATCAATTGGGAATTACTTGCTTTCTTCTGCGCATTAAGCCTTTCCTGGGTTCTCCAGTCGGTGTTGACATTATCTCTTGGGGAAGTCGCTGTGTAATCAGGACCGCTCTTCTTTACATTGTTGGCAGCATAGTTCTTTGCCCTCTCCTCACCATGGACAATCTCATAGTTTGCCAGCTTCTTCGCATCTGTTGCATTATATCCCTGACTCTTGTACTTATTGTATAAGTCCTGTTTCGAGTTTGCATCAGGATAGCACTGCGTTGCAAGCTTTGCTGTATCCGGGTCTGCCCCTGCATTAATGTACTGCTGTTCTTTCCTGCTGTATGGGCTGTTCTCCTTCGTTCCATGTCCTGTCGGGTCATGGTTAAGGATCGGGTTATTCCGGCAGTAGGTATACAGGTTCAGTCCGTCGCCATAGTAGGTATCTTCCTGTGTGAATCTGGCAATGACAGGGTTATAATATCTTGCCCTCAGGTAATACTATCCCGTCAGAGGATCGTACTGCTCTCCCATATAACGGAAGCGGTTCTCTACCTGCTCCTTGCAGCTTATGGTATTCCCAAAGGCATCATACTCATATTGATTGAGTATTCTGTCCTGCTCTCTTCCCTGTGCTGATACTCCGCTCTCCTTATCCTCATCTCTGATGATATGGCTCACACTGCCCTGTTCATCGGATACATAATGGTAATACGTCTTGGCGTTCTCGCTGTCAGAACTGATTAAGCCCAGTCCACGTATATAACGGATGATGTTGCCGCTGCAGTCTTTCTCTGCGACTACTTCCCTATCCTCATTATAGAGGAACTGCACTAATCTGCCGTTCTCTTCCATCTCTGCACGAAGACCCTCGGCATCATAACAGTTCTTCTGAATGTCCGAAAGTATAACCCTGATTATAACTATTTTAAATATTCATTTGACTTAAATATATACTTTTTCATAAGTTCCGCTCTTTTATTATCTAGTTCTGATGTTCCAATTTGAACATCAAACTTAAAGAAAAACCTATCTGATATTTCATTTTCTAAAGATTTCAATTCGTCTTTATCTGTATGATTCTTTAAAAAATCCATCCAATCTCTGGCTTCATTTTCATTCTGAATCAATAAATAATCTTTTTCCTCCTTCTTCATTAATTCAATAGTTTCTATTAACTCACTCAATATTACTATTAATTCGTTATGTTTTTCGTCGTCAATCTTGTTCATAATTTTCTCACTTCCACGTTGCAGGTGTTATCTCAATCCAATCTGCAGGTACTGCTCTATAATCAATATATGCTTGATGTGCCCCACCATATAATCCCATTCCTTGTGGTCCAACTTTTCCTTCTAAAGCTCCTAAAGAAGAACCTTCTGGTATAGTCATCTTATATAAAGTAGATGCATCATTACAGAACTCCTGTTTAATTGCATAATCCACTCTCCATTGATATTCAGTTGCAGGAGGTGGTTCTAAACTCCAAAATCCGCCATTTTTTCCACCAATTCTATATAATGTAGTCCCGCCTTCATACGTAGTAGGTGTTGCTTTTCCTCCTGCAAAGGAATTTAAAACATTTCGTTCCCATTGTGAACCTTCTGGTAATGTTGGTACTCCTACATTTTTTTGTGTCAAACTAGTTGTTTTACCACTCTTCTCCCGGATATTTCATGTTCCACTCTTTGCGCAGGCCTGTCATGAGTTCCATGACGTCACGGGTATCTTTTAACCGCATCACCCCGGTATTTCCGTTTAAGATGGCGTCTTCCATGTCTGTCATTTCATATAATAATGCATCCGCCGTTGTACCTGCCGTGATCTCATGCACCTTTCCGGTCTCTGCTTCCACAACGATGGCGCGGTCGGCGCGCGGATATTCCATGATCTCTATATATCCTTTCTCACAGCTGATCACAGCGCGCTTCGGCTGTTTGGAATGTAGAGACAGCGACAGCGCCGCCATCTGTCCGTCCGGATTCATCAGAAGAATTCCCTCCTGTTCATCCGCGCCGGTCGGTGCATATTTTACCTGGGAAAGCACCTGGTCTGGCTGGCTTGACATAAAGCTTCTTGCAATGGAAAGTGCATAGACACCGATGTCTAAGAGTGCTCCTCCCGCCAGATTCATATTGAAAAACCGGTTCTTCATATTATATTCCTTGTAACTGCCGAAATTGAGCTGGATAAACTGCACCTTCCCGAGTGCCGGAATCTCTCCATCCCCCGTCTCAACAATCTGCCAGAGCTTCTTATATAAGGGCATGTGCCAGATCGTCATCGCCTCCGCAAACACAACGTGGTGCTCCTCTGCAAGCGCAATCGCCTCCGCAAGTTCACGGCTGTTCAACATGACTGATTTTTCACAGAGCACATGCTTCCCGCCTGCAAGTGCCTCACGGGAAAATTCGATATGCGTATTGTGCGGCGTGGTAATGTAAATGACATCTACGTCGGGATCATGGAACATTTCATGAAAATCATCGTACACCTTCTGCACACCGTACTTCTCCGCAAATGCGACTGCCTTCTCGTGTGTGCGGTTGCCGACCGCGTAGAGATGCTTTCCCATATGCTCTAAGGCCTGTGCCATTTCATTTGCGATGACGCCGCATCCTAATACTGCCCAGTTCAACTCTTTTTTCATTGTGGTACCTCCTGCATAATTTTACTTTTTTATCAATACAAATCAAAAATACTCATCTGTGGATCTTTCCAGGAACGCTGGATTGCATCTTTTACAATGTCTGTGCTCTGCACATGCCCGATCAGAAGCGGTGAATGCGGATCGTGCTGCAGCCGGTTCTCCCGGACGGTGCGGCTGTCATAGTTGGCATAACAGTACAGACATTCATGTCCGCAGGTGTTATATGCACCGATGTCTGCGCCGAGCAGGCAGGGGCACCCGTCTCTTGCCCGCTTCTGCTGCGGCACCTTCAATCTGCACCCGATTGCCTGTTCCAGCACAGACTGTGATAAACAGCCGTCTGCATCCACATTCTGCCGCACAAGACTGCGGTTCTCACAACACAGATGAATCTGAAGATGCTGTTTTGCCGCTATCTCGGAAAACGCCGCAATCAGACGCTCCTGCTGCTCCTTTCCGACGCTCCTTACGCCCGGAAAGTTCCGCCTGGTTTTTTCATATAAATCAATAAAACTCACCACGCACTGCCCGGTATATCCGGACAGCTTCTCTGCAAACTCCCCGAACTTTTCCACATGATACTGCTCGGTGTAGGTCTCATTTAAAAAGACGGGATCATAACGGAAGCTGACACGTTCTCTTCCCACGCTCTCCGACAATCTGCAAAATGCCTCCGCGACGAGGTTCTTATCAGGCACACGAGGTTCTATCTCCCTGCCGTAAGGCGTGATCGTCACAAACCAGAACATGATAAACGCATCCAGCAGCGGAAGGCGGTCCAGCATAGGCAGCGGATTTTTCGTACAGAATACAAGTGCATCCACCACCGCAGGGTCGATCCGGTATCTTGTTATCTGCGTGGGATAATACGGATTGCGCACCAGAACTTCTCCCGCGCGGACCCGCTCATAGAACCAGTCGCTGTAATACGCCGGTATGTCTGTCCTGCTTCCTGTATTCAGTATCATACCCTTCACCTCCGCATATCCAGATTATACCCTATTTTTTCCTGTTTTTCACTTCTGAATTTTGCTCCCCGGACGGATGGTATCCTTCCCGAAATTGATTTTATGTAAACCTTGACTTCTCCTGCCGGCAAAGTTATAATGTTAGAGTTGACTAACTCATTATTTTACCTGATTTCAAAAACGGAGGGCGGTTGCAGCGGCAACCGGAAATATATGATTATTGAAACAGCTCTATATCAGGATGTACTGGAACATTCCAGTATCTTCCGCCAATTACCAAAAGATAAATATCCCAATGTCCTGCGCTGCTTAAATGCGCGCGTGGTCGATTATCCGCAGGATGCATCCATCGCCGCACTCGGGGATTCCTCCGGCTGCTCCGGCATTCTGCTCACCGGCATGCTGGAAGAATATCTGGTCGACGAAAACGGGAACCAGATCATCATCAATCATCTGCGAAGCGGCGATGTCTTCGGCGCCGAGTCTGTGTGTGCCGGACAGGTAGCGAGTCATGTCTACATTCACACCGTGGAAAAAAGCAAGATCCTGATGCTCGATTTTGCCGCGCTCTTGTCGGAAAAAACATTTTCCTGCTCCTGCCGTATGCAGGTCACCACCAATCTGATGCAGGAATTTGCGCGCCAGGTGATGTTTTTTAACAGCAAAATACGGATTCTCAGTCAGAAAAAGCTGCGGGACAAGTTAAAGATCTATCTGCAGACGTTAGAGATCGCACCGGACGGAACGGTCTGCCTTCCTTACACCCGCAGAGAACTCTCGGAATATCTCTACGCGGACCGGAGCGCTCTCTCCCGCGAACTTTGCAAAATGCGCGACGAGGGGATTCTGAATTTTTCGGGTTCCAGGCTGCAGATTCTTGATCCGGATTTTCTGGCAATATAATCTTTTTTTGAGGCGGTTGCAATAGCAACCGCTTTTTCTTTCCTTTTCCAGTATTCTATGTCTCGTTGGTTAGTTTTAACTAACCAATAATTACATACTGATACCGTTCAGAGGGAGGAACTATGATAAAAAAGACAAAACTTACCGCTGCATTATTGACAGCTGCCATGGTACTGCAGCTTGCAGCCTGCGGAAGCAATGCGGCTTCCGGAACAGAGAATACTTCAGATAACGGAGCCACAGCAGCCACCGAGACTGCTGCCGCTTCCGAATCGGCGGAGAGCGTAGACACTGAAACTGCTGCCACCGAGGACACCGGCACCCACACTGTGGTTGACCATGCCGGCAACACTGTGGAAGTTCCGAATCACATTACCCGCGTAGTGATTGACCAGATTCCGATTCTCTCCACCTACATGTCCTATTTCGGCGGGGAAGCTCCTTATATCGTAGGCTACTGCGGTTCTTTCAAGGATACCATCTCAAAGACGGTTCTTAAAAATATCGCACCGGAACTGATGGAATCCGCGGATACCGTCTATGCACAGAGTGATCTGAATATCGAGGAAATCATGAAGTTAGAACCGGATGTCATCTTATACAATGCCGGCAATACGGCACACGCAGAGATCTTACAGGAGAGCGGCATTCCGTGTATCGGATTTGCAACCGTCGGTCACGAGACAGAAGCTGATCCGTTAAACCGCTACAAACAGTGGCTGGATCTTCTGGAGGATGTCTTCGGTGAGGAAGGCAAGACCGATGCTTTCACTGCTGCCGGCGACGAGATTGTTGCGGATGTGGAGGCAAGGATTGCAGCCGTTCCGGAGGATGAGCGCCCGAGCGCACTGATTCTGTGGAAATACAGCGACGGCGTACCGCAGGTATCCGGCAACGGAACCTTCGGTACCTACTGGATGAAACACTTAGGTGTCACGGACGTTGCCGCGGAGGCAACCGGCTTTACACAGGTGAGCATGGAACAGATCTACGACTGGAATCCGGATATTCTGTTTGTCGACGGCCCGGGACTCATCGGTCTTACCTCGGAGGACGTGCTGGAGAACAGGGTAGAGGGAACCGATTTCTCCTCCATCAAAGCTGTTCAGGACGGACGTGTCTATGACACAACGCTCGGCATGTGGAACTGGTTTACACCAAACCCGGACGCTCCGCTGGTATTCGCATGGCTTGCATGCAACACTTACCCGGAAGTTTTCGCAGACTATCCTCTGGAAGATACCATCCGTGAATATTACCATGACTGGTATGGCTACGATGTTACCGATGAGGAAATGGAGGAAATGCTTCAGTACTGATGAATGATAATTTTTTGATCAAACGGGGGCATTTTACACCGCTTGCCATTCTCTTCATGATACTGCTGCCGCTTGTCACCGCACTGATCTGTATCTGCCTCGGCAGAATGAATGTGCCGGTCGGCGACGTGATCGCTGTTTTCCGCGATGTTCTCACGGGAAATGAAGGACATGCGCAGAATTACTCCATTGTAATCAATCTGCGGCTGCCGCGTATTCTGATGGCAATTATTGTGGGAGCAGGTCTTACCTGCGCAGGAAACACGTTCCAATCGCTGTTTTCCAATCCACTGGCAACACCGGACATTCTCGGTGTTACCAGCGGCACCTGCGTGGGCGCGATCCTTGCGATCATCCTTTCCTGCGGTATTCTGGAGACACAGCTCATTGCACTTGCGTTCGGACTTGCCTCCGTATTTTTTACGTTAAAGATCGCAGGAAAAAATGAGAACCGCTCTATGGTCTATCTGGTGCTGGCAGGCGTAATCGCCTCCTCCCTGTTTAACGCCATCGGCTCTCTGCTGAAATATACTGCCGACCCGCAGGACAAGCTTCCGGAAATTACTTACTGGCTGATGGGCAGCTTCACAAGCGCCACTTATAAAAAATTGCTGATCGGCTCTCCGCTCATTCTCATTGGAATCGTCGTCATCTATCTGCTCCGATGGAGACTGAATATTTTATCCTTAAGTGAGGATGAAGCGAAAGCCAGCGGCATCAACTTAAAACGGACACAAATGATATTCATCCTGGCGTCGACGGTCATTACCGCCTCGGCGGTATCCATGTGCGGTCAGGTCGGCTGGATCGGTCTCTTAGTCCCGCACTGCGCCAGAATGCTTGTCGGAAGCAACAACCGTTATGTGGTTCCCATCAGCTTAAGTCTCGGTGCAAGCTTTATGATTCTGATTGACACACTTTCAAGAACCATCAGCGTCATCGAGCTTCCGCTGTCCATTCTGACCGCCATCATCGGAGCACCGGTCTTTATTTCACTGCTGAATAAGAACAGGAGCAATCTGCAATGATTCTTGAAATAAAAAATGGCTGTTTTGGATATCCCAAACAGGATATAATATTAGCTGATATCAATCTCTCATTAGAGGAAGGTCATATTTTAGCAATCTTAGGTCCCAACGGTATCGGAAAGACCACACTATTAAAATGCATGATCGGTCTGCTCCCCTGGAGAGAGGGTGCGACTTTTCTGTACGGGCAGGACATCAAAACATTAAAACCAAAGGAATTGTGGAGCAATGTCTCCTACATTCCGCAGAGCCACGGTTTTGCTTTTTCCTACACCGGACTGGAAATGGTCATGCTCGGCCGCTGTTCGCATCTTGGCATTTTTGAACAGCCCGGCAGACGGGAGATTGAGATGGCGGAAGCCATGATGGAGAAAACAGGCATCACGCATCTTGCCAAAAAGGACTGCAACCGCATGAGCGGCGGAGAACTTCAGATGGTACTGATTGCGCGCGCACTGATCAATGAACCGAAGCTGATCATTCTCGACGAGCCGGAAACAGGTCTTGATTTTCACAATCAGATTCTGGTTCTCAACATGATCGACCGGCTCTCCCACGAGGACGGCATCAGCGCAATCATGAACACGCACTATCCGACCAACGCCATGTCTGTCGCCGACGAGGCTTTTATGATGAATCACAAAGGCACTTTTTTCTACGGCAGCACGGAAAAAGTTCTGACAGAAAAGAATATTTCCGTGTCCTTTGACGTCAATGTGGTTGTCAATGAGTTCAGCCATCATCAGAAAAAAATAAAAAGCATCGTACCTGTCTCCCTGACAGACAAAGCGATGTGACAGAAAGGATCTACTATGTCAGAAGGCGTATTTACCATCGCAGCAAAGCGCCCGATCCGCGCGGAGATGACCATCTCACGAAATACCGGACTCGGCACTTCCAATTCCGCTACCTGGTTTTCCCTGGGCGCAGGCACATCCATCACACCGGAAAGCTACGATACGATGTCCATCTATATCGGAGCCGCCGGCACCGGAACGTTTCTCATCGGTGAACAGCCGGAAACAATGGATCTGCACCTGGATGAGATATTGCTCGTACCGGAAAAAACTCTCTGCGGCGTCAAAACCGGCGAGGGTTGTATCTATACAGAAATTATTACAAAAAAGGAGAACACTATGAACGATCTTGTTAAAGCAAAAGAGGTATTGAATCTGAAGAAACTGATCTCTTACGAGGAGGGAAGTATTGCAAACGTGGATATCGTACACAACGATACAATGAAGTTTGTCCTCATGGCATTCGATGAGGGAACCGGACTGACACCGCACCGCGCACCGGGCAACGCAATCCTGACCGCGCTTGAGGGTACAGCTGTCATCGGATACGAGGGTACCGACTATACCTTAAACGCAGGTGAGAGCTTCCGTTTTGAGAAGAACGGTCTGCACAGCGTAACCGCAAAGGGACGTTTCAAAATGTCTCTGCTGCTTGTTCTGGAATAAGACCGGAAGAAAAAAGAGCCGAAAGGCTCTTTTTTGTTGCAGGAAAATGACCCGCTACATTTCTTCTAATGTGTGATACTGTCGGATTGCTGTCTCGTAGAGGTTGTTTCCCTCGCGGTCGATCACGACGATGACCGGAAAATCTTTTACCTCGATCTTGCGGATTGCCTCCGCTCCGAGATCCTCATAACATACAATCTCGGATTTTGTGATGCATTTGGAAAGCAGTGCGCCGGCTCCGCCGATGGCTGCAAAATAGACGGCATGATTGCGGATCACTGCGTCTACGACTTCTTTTGAGCGCTTTCCTTTTCCAATCATCGCCTTTTCACCGAGATCCAACAGTCTCGGCGCATATTTATCCATGCGGGTGGCTGTGGTCGGTCCGGCAGATCCGATCGGACGCCCCTCTCTGGCGGGAGACGGTCCCATATAATAGATCGTCGCATCCCTGATGTCAATCGGAAGCTCCCCTCCCTCATCCAGCGCCTCGATCATGCGCTTATGCGCTGCATCGCGCGCCACATACATGGTTCCTGTCAGATAGACATAGTCTCCGACTTTTAATTCTCTGGTAACCTCTTCCGTAATTGGTGTTGCAATATGTTTATCCATATCTTTCCCTCTCATCATCCTGCTTATCAACATTTTATTTTCTTTTTGTGGAAAACCCGTCACTTTTCCGGTTACAGTGTTCTCACAACGTGCCGGTTGACATGGCAGCAGATATTGACAGCTACAGGAAGTCCCGCAATGTGTGTCGGATAGGTATTGATGTTCACTGCAAGCGCCGTCGTCGTTCCTCCGAGTCCTCCCGGTCCGATTCCAAGCTGATTGATCTTTGAGAGCATCTCTTCCTCGAGATCTTTGACATAGGGAATATCGGAATGTTCATCAACCGGTCTCGTCAGCGCCTGCTTGGCGAGAAGCGCGCATTTTTCAAATGTACCGCCAATTCCGACTCCGACGACCATCGGCGGACATGCATTCGGCCCCGCATCCTTTACGGCGGTAAGGATCGCATGCTTCACTCCCTCGATGCCGTCTGCCGGTTTTAACATGAACACGCGGCTCATATTTTCACTGCCGAATCCTTTCGGCGCCATAGTGATCTTTACCTGATCGCCCGGCACGATGGAATAATGAATGACTGCCGGCGTGTTATCTTTTGTATTTTCACGAATGAGCGGATCACCGACAACAGATTTGCGCAGGAATCCTTCTGTGTATCCCTGACGGACTCCCTCGTTAACGGCATTCTCAATCGCTGCGCCCTCAAAATGGACATCCTGTCCGACTTCCAGAAAGATCACTGCCATTCCGGTGTCCTGACAGATCGGAATCATCTCCTCGTCCGCAATCTTTAAATTGTCCTGCAGCTGATGTAAAATCTTTTTCCCGAGTTCAGACTGTTCTGTGTCAGCGGCATGCTTCATCGCCGCATCCATATCCGCGGAAAGATAATGATTTGCCTGTATACACATTTCTTTGATATTTTTTGTAATCTCATCTGTTTGAATTGTTCTTATCATACCGTTCTTCCTCTCCTTGTCTGCTGTGTATGTGGCGTTTAGGATGCCTGATCTTTTTTGTTTTCGTCTTTCTTTTTGATATTAAAGTGAATCTTGAATTTTTCCAGCGTCTCGTTGTTATCCCGCGACTTCATATCCGGGAATGCCTTCATCAGACGCTGAAAACCAAAGCTTTTCTCCTCGTACAGCTTCTCGTAGCGCTCCATAAGTTCTGCGCGCTCGCGCTTTTTCTCCTCGAGTGCAAGTTCGCGTTCGCGCTTTTTCTCCTCACGGGAAGCTGCATAATTCTCTGCTTTCTCGGCAAGCTTGTTCTTCGCTGTCTGCGGCAGTTCCGAAATGCTCTCCTTGGTCTCTGAAAGCTTATCCTTCGCCGCTCCCGTCGTCTCCGCAAGCTTATCCTTCGCTGTCTGCGGCAGTCCATAAATATTTTCCTTCGTCTCGCTGATCTTATCCATCAGCTCCATATGTGTTTCCTGGAATTTTGCGGATTTTTCAATAACGTCTGTCACATTTTCATAGATATTTTCGCCGATCTCATCGGACAGCCGGTGGATAGATGCCGCCATCTCATCCATGACCTTTAAGCGTTTATTGAATTTCAGAATCGTTGTCACTGTGATGATGCAGTCTGCCGCGAACACGCACATGATAATGCTGAGCAGCACTACGCCAAGCACGAACGGAATAAAGCGGATGGCGGCATAGATGATCGGATGAATGATATCCATGATAAAGGTACATGCCAGTCCCCAGTAGATCGAAAACTTCAGGCAGACGTAACCTTTGATGTTGAATGGTTTGTCAGAATAGTCCCACCACTTGTTGTGAAATACTTTTTCCAGAATATAACCTGTAATATACTCCAGCACAGAGGTAAGAAGAAAAGATCCTGCAAACAGGATCAGCAGATTTTCTTTCAGAGGTGTCAGGATGGCAACCACAATCACCACGCCGCACCCGTAGATCGGACAGTACGGACCGTTTAAAAATCCACGGTTCACGAACTTTCCGGTATCGAGTGCAGCGTAGGATACCTCGGTACACCAACCGATAAATGCATAGATAATAAAAATCCAGACCAGTTCATAAAAATTCTGCGGCATAATCATTCTCCTTTGTCCCGTGCTTTCTCCACGTACTCATAAGAATCATTATAGTCCATTGAATTTTATGAAACAATCCTATATTATCCGATTTCTCCGTGTTTTTCGTAATTTGTCACCTTTGTGACTTTATTTTTCTCATCCACGAAAAGCACCGTTGGACGAAGCTCTGATGCTTCCTCCGGCGTCACCTGCGCGTATGCCATCAGAATAATCTTGTCGCCGGTCTGCACCATGCGTGCCGCCGCACCGTTTAAGCACATCACGCCGCTGCCTCGCTCTCCGGCAATCGTGTAGGTCTCAAAGCGGGAGCCGTTGTTGACGTCCACGATCTGTACCTTCTCGTATTCCAGGATTCCCGCCTGCTCCAGCAGATCCATATCCACGGTAATGCTCCCAACGTAGTCTAATTCCGCTTGTGTTACTGTTGCGCGGTGTATTTTTGCTTTCAACATTTTAATTGTCATCGCCTAGTTCTCCAATTCATACATAAAATTATCGATCAGTCTTGTCTTTCCGATATAGACCGCTATCGCGGCAAGGATTCCTCTGTCGATCTTCTCCACCTGCTGCATCGTGTCAAGATCTACGATTTTTACATAATCAATCTTTGCAAGAGGCTCTTTTTCGATCTCCGCTGTCATTGCGGCAAGAATCTTTTTGCAGTCGCGCTCTCCCTTTTCCACCATCTCTTTTCCGAGGAAAATGGAACGGCTTAACACGAGCGCTGCCTCCCGCTCCTCTATAGACAGATAGGTGTTGCGGGAACTTTTTGCAAGTCCGTCCGCTTCACGGATGATCGGACAGCCGGTAATCGTAAGCGGCATGTTCAGATCTTTCACCATTCTCTTGATGACCGCGAGCTGCTGCGCGTCTTTCTGTCCGAAATATGCGCGGTCCGGCGTTACAATATTGAAAAGCTTTGTCACAACCGTGCACACGCCGCGGAAGTGTACCGGTCTGCTGAGTCCGCAAAGCTCCTTGGTCAGCACATCCATATCCACATAAGAATAAAACTGATCCCCGTACATCTCCTCCGGTGTCGGATGGAAAATGAGATCCACACCGTGCTCCTCACAGAGCTTCGCATCATGTTCCAGATCTCTCGGATAGCTTGCGAGATCCTCCGTCGGCCCAAACTGCATCGGATTGACAAAAATGCTCACAACAACCTTGTCATTCTCTCCGGCTGCATCGATCAGGCTCATATGTCCCTCATGCAGGTAGCCCATGGTCGGCACAAACCCAATGCTCTGTCCTTCCTTTTTCCACTCCTTCACCTGTGCTCTTACTTCTTCTATGGTTGATACGATTTTCATAATCTGCTCCTTTCGGCATGATCTGTCATTTAGTATAACTTTTCAATCACTGAGTCATCGATCTTAAAGCAATGTTCCTCGCCCGGAAATGTTCCCTCTTTTGTCTCTTTGATATATGCTTTGACGCCCTCGCGCATTACTTCTCCTACGTTTGCAAATACTTTTACAAATTTCGGACGGAAATCACCATACATGGCGAGCAGATCCTGGTAGACGAGCACCTGTCCGTCACAGCCTGCACCCGCGCCGATACC
>ERZ779658.1993-NODE-1993-length-13151-cov-3.387828_pt1 | contig 13151 bp, 12 predicted proteins | sample MGYA00511485_ERZ779658 | MGnify/ENA primary metagenome ERZ779658 (study PRJEB29588, sample SAMEA2162182) | human gut metagenome | biome: human gut; feature: human-associated habitat; material: faeces | place: Denmark | collected 2008/2010 ... | reverse complement strand
TTTATGTAATAATAAAATTTTTGTATATGTGGTCATATACATAGTTAATTTTAATAAGTAAATTGTATATTGAACACTGCGTGTTCAGATGTTTGCTCACCTAACGCGCTTGCTACCGCAAGCCTACCGATGTTCACTGAAAAACCTGCTTTTGTGTAATAATTTAAACTAAAAACTTAGTTTTTTGATAAGTTAAACTAATAGGAACTCGGAATATTTTTATTCACGGCAGTTCACAAAGTCAACGGGAAAGTTACAAGGCTTTTTCATCTTGAAGCGCAGATTCAAGATGAAATTAGCGGGGGCGAGCGCCCCTTGGAGCCGCAGGCGACCTAAGCGAGCAAGCACTTTTTCTTTGGTGAAGCGTTTCTTTTTCTTGCGAGAAAAAGAAATGGTTCAAACACCTTATTATGTAATAATAAAATTTTTTATATGGGGTCATATACAAAGTTAATTTTAATAAATATTTTTTTGATATATTGAACACTGCGTGTTCAGATGATGGCTCACCTAACGAGGCGGCATTAGCCGTGTTTGAGTATTCATATTATTGACATTGCAGGTAATGGCAAAACAAGTTAGTATGTATTACACACACTTTTAAAAAAAGTGTGGTCACACCTACCGATGTTCGCCAAAACACCAGCTTATTTATATTTTAATTTTATTTTATTATAATTTATGGCAAATATGATAATGGATTAACTCTACATGAATATGTTCCTGGGCTCTTTCTTACTTCAAAGTGTAGATGTGGCCCTGTTGAATTTCCTGTACTACCTACTCTCATTATTTGTTGTCCTTTTTTTACTGCTTGCCCTTCTGACACACATATAGATCCTGCTTGTCCATGTGCATATAGTGTATATAATCCATTATAATGTGCTATTATTACATAATTCCCATAACTTGTAGTTAATGCTGCTGTTGTATGTACTATTCCATCTGCTGCAGCATAAACTGGCATTCCATTTACCCCTGCTGCTCCAAAATCAACTGCACCATGATATGCACCGCTTGAATAATACATACCTGTTGTTACATAACTATTTACTGGTTTAATAAATCCTGATGAACTTGTACCACTATTGCTTGAACTATTATTTGATCCACTATTAGAATTATTTCTGTTTTGTTCTTGTTGCCTTTTTAATGCTGCTTCTATTTCAGCTTGCTTTGCTTTTATTTTTGCATCTATGCTTTGATTATCTTTTTTTAATTGATCAATTCTAGATTGTAATTGTTTTTCTTCTTCACTTAACTGTGATACATATTTGTCTTTTTCGCTTTTTGATGTTTTTAATTGTAATGATACACTTTGTTTGCTAGCTTTTTGTGTTGCAAGTTCTTTTTTACTGTTTTCTAATGTTTGTTTTGCTTGCTCTATTTCTTTCTTTTCTTTTTCTATTTTATCTAACAATTCGGCATCATATGATGCTATTTCTTCTACTAAATAATAATTTGATATTAAATCTGTTAAAGACTCTGATGAAAGTAAGAAATCTAAATATGATGTCTCTCCTGCTTCATATGAAGCAACTAGTCTTTCTTTAAGCAATTTTTCTTGATTTTTATAGTCTTTTTGAGCTTTTTGCAATTTTGTTTGTGCATCTTCTATTTTTTTGTTAGTAGAAATAATTTGTTCATCTAATGTTTCTATTTGTCCTTCATAATCTGATATCTGAACATTTAATTTTTCAACTTCTTTTAATGTTTCATCTTTTATTTTTTCTACTTCTTTCATTTTTTCTTGTGTTTCAGTAATTTTACTTTCATTTTGTTTTTGCTCAGCCTGATAATTAGATATTTCGTTTGCTGCATTTGAAACAATTAATGTATTTGTATACAATAAAAGTATTGATATTATTGTTATTACAATTATTTTTTGGACTATATTTTTCATATGTTCCTCCTAAATTTAATTTGTTGTATTTGTCGTATTTAATGTATTTTCATTTTCTGTGTCAGTTGTATTTTCATTTTTATTTTGTTTTGTTGACTCTGGAATTTTGTTTGTTGTTATATATTCTATTGGATTTGTTACTTCTCCATTTATTCTTACTTCGAAGTGCGCATGTGCACCTGTTGAATATCCAGTAGACCCAACCTTAAGTACTGCTTCTCCTCTTGTAACAGCTTGTCCAACTTGTACAAGAATTTCTGATCCATGTGCATATAATGTTGAAATCCCACCACCATGATCAATAATTACCATATTTCCATATGCAGCATTATAACATGCTTTTGTAACTATTCCATCATTTGCTGCAACAAAGTTTGCACCAATTGGCGCTGAAACATCTACACCTGTATGTAGCTTGTATACTCCTGTAATTGGGTGTGTTCTCATTCCATAATTTGATGTGATTTTGGTATAACCTGGAATTGGCCATGCCATCACTCCCCCTATGTATTTATCTGATAATACATCTACATTAGAAAGTGCAAGTATTTCTTTGTTTACTTCTGCAAATTGATTGTTATATTCATCAATTTGTGTCTGAATTGCTTTTTCTTTATCAGACAACTTCGTTATGTAATTTTCCCTTAGAGCTTTTGTGTTTTGTAATACCTTTGATGTTGTAAGCTGTGTTTGCTTAATTGTCTTTAATTGCTCTAAATTTTCATTTAATCTTTTATTTGCAAGTTCAATTATATTTTTTTTAGTTTCTACCTCTTCTAAAAGCTGTTCATCATATGTTGCAAGTTCAGTTACTAGAAAATAGTTTGACAAAAAATCATCTAAACTTGCAGAAGATAATATTACATCTAAATATTGTGTATCTCCTGATTCATATACTGCGATTAATCTTGCTTCTAAAAGCTTTTTTTGTTTTTCATAACTTTGTGTTGCCGTTTTTAAATTTTCTTCTAGCTTATTTGTAGATTCTGTTAGTTTTTGTATTTTTTCATTTAACTCTTTTAATTCTTTTTCTGAACTTTCTATTTTTTCATCTAATTTTTGAACTTGTTGTAAATTTTCCGTTAATTCTTCTTGTACATCTTGCAACTGTCCATTTTGCTCTTCTATTTGTTTTTTTATTTCTTCTTGTTTTGTTTGTAAATCTGTTACATTATTTGCTGTGTTAGTTGTATTTGTTGTATTTTCATCTTCTGCATATGTTATTATACTAAAACTACAAATTACAAAAGCTAAAACACCACATAATATTTTACGCATGTTTTCTCCTTTATACTTTTAAATATTTTCTCATAGAAATAATACTTCCAAATGCACCAATTCCTATACCTAGCAACATATATGTAATTATTATTGAATTAAACATATCCCCAAAACTTACTAAACTCATATTTATAAGCTTCATAAATTGTGAATTTACTAAATTATCTGCAATAATGTTGTATACAATTCCTACTATTACAATGGAAATTGCACTTGCCATAATTCCTATAATCATACCTTCTACAATAAATGGCCATCTTATAAAATTATTTGTTGCTCCAACATATTTCATAATTGATATTTCTTTTCTTCTTGCGTGTACTGTTAATTTTATTGTGTTTCCTATTATGAATATAGATATTAATACTAGCAATGTTAATATTACAGCAGAAACAATTCTTACTCCATTTGCTATTGCAACTAAACCATTAATTGTCTCGTCTCTACTTTGTATACTATCAATATTGTCTATTTTTTTTATTTCATCTTGTACTTGAGAACTTAGTTTCAAGTCTGTTAAGGTTACTAAATATGAGGCTTTAAATGGATTAGATTCATCCCAGCCAGCAATTAAAGCTTGCTTGTCCTTTAATTTTTCCTTAGTCTGATTTAGTGCATCTTCTTTAGACACGAATGTTACCTTATTTACTCCATCTATTGCTTGTATTTGTTCTCCAATTTGCTCCATTTGAGCATCTGTTGCAGTCTTTTGAATAAAAACTTGAATTCCTTGTTGTGTTTCCAATGTTTCAACTGCATTGTTTAGGTTTTCTATAATCATGAAAAATAAGCCAAAAATCAACATAGTGGCACACATAATTGCAAGTGACGCACCTGATGATTTTTTATTGTGAAATACATTTCTAAAACCTTCTCCTAATAAATAACCAAATATACTATGCTTCACTGTCATACCCACCTTTTTTATCACTTATAATATTTCCGTTTTCTATACGAATAACTCTTTTGTTCATTTTATCTACTATATCTTTTGCATGTGTTGCAACAACCAAAGTAGTACCTCTTAAATTGATTTCATTTAAAAGTCTCATAATATCCCAAGCTGTATCTGGGTCTAGGTTTCCTGTAGGCTCATCTGCAATTAACATTGATGGATTGTTTACTAATGCTCTAGCAAGCGCAACTCTTTGTTGCTCACCACCAGATAACTCATTTGGATATACATTTGCTTTATCCGAAAGGCCTACCATTGCAAGAACCATTGGCACTTGTCTTCTTATATGTTTTGGTGTAGCCCTTACAATATACATTGCAAAAGCAACATTCTCATAAACAGTTTTATCTGGCAAAAGTCTGAAATCTTGGAAAACAACACCCATACTTCTTCTTAAATATGGAACTCTCTTAGGCTTTAAGAAAGTAGTATCTTTTCCATTAATAATAATATGTCCAGAAGTTGGCTCTTCCTCTTTCAAAATTAACTTTATTAAAGTAGACTTACCAGAACCAGAACTACCAACTAAGAATGCAAAATCTCCTTTATTAATAGTAAAATTAGCATTGTGTACAGCCTCTGTGCCAGTATCATATACTTTAGAAACATTTCTAAACTCTATCATTTTAAAATCCTCTCTTCGCCCATTAGGGACGCCCCTTTGGGGGCGAAATTAATAGTTTTATTTATCTCAGACCATTTTCAGTCATTTTTTAATTCTGTCTTTAGTAAAATGAATGTCATATATTCGACATCTTATATCATAATATTTTATTCTTCTCTATAATAACAATAAACGATGTTAAATGCAAGAGTATTCGGCAAAAAAAATAGCAATTTAAGTTTAATTTTCTCACTTAAATTGCTTGATATTCGCTATTATTCAAGAGTATAAAATTCACAAAAAATTCACAATTATTTTGATAATATTTTTACTAAATATTCGCTATTTAAATTGTATTTTTTCAAAAGCTCTTCTGCTTTCCCAGATTCTCCAAATGTATCATTTATTCCTATTCTTGTTACCTTTGCTGGGAAATTTTCTGAAAGTACCTCACATACAGCCGTTCCAAGACCTCCTATTATGCTATGGTCTTCTATTGTAATTATTCTTTTTGTCTCTTTTGCACACTTTATTATCATTTCTTTGTCTAATGGTTTTATAGTGTGAACGTCTATTACTCTTATATTTATGCCTTTTTCTTTTAATGCTTCCTGTGCCTTTAAAGCCTCAGCAACAGTCACACCTGTAGCTATTATACTTGCGTCTGTTCCATCTCCAATTTGAATTGCCTTACCAATTTCAAACTTTATATTGTTTTCTTTAACAAATTCATCATCATATATTACTGGTGTTGCAAGTCTTGATAATCTTACATACACGGGTCCATTTACATTTGCAATTTCTTTTATTGCCCATTTAGTTTGAATATCATCAGATGGGCTCATAACCATCATGTTTGGAAGAGTTCTCATCATGCTTATATCTTCTAACATTTGATGTGTTGCACCATCTTCGCCAACAGTTATTCCAGCATGTGTTGCACATATTTTTACATTAGCATTTGTGTGCGCTATTGTATTTCTTATTTGATCATACGCTCTTCCTGCTGCAAACACCGCAAAAGTACTAACATATGGAATTTTTCCAAAAGTACTTAATCCTGCTCCAGTTCCCATCATATCTTGCTCTGCAATTCCCATATCAAAAAATCTTTCAGGGAATTCCTTTGCAAAAATTGATGTTTTTGTTGCTCCAGATAAATCTGCATCTAGTACAACTACATTTTTATTTTCTTCTCCTAGCTCTGCTAAAGCCTCTCCATAGCTTTGACGTGTTGCAATTTTATTATCTAAAAGCATATTGACTCCTCCTTTCCAGGTAGCCCTGAAATATTATGTTCTATTTTTTCTTCTTCTAATTTTAGAGCCTTCATTGCCTTTTCATATTCTTCATCACTTGGAGCCTTTCCATGCCATTCGGCTTTGTTCTCCATGAACGGTACTCCTTTTCCTTTTACAGTTCTAGCAATAATTATACTTGGTTGTCCTTTAGTCTGTCTTGCTTTCTCCAAACTATCTAGCAACATTTCAATGTTGTGACCATCACATGGAATAACATTAAAACCAAATGATTCCCATTTGCTATACAAACAGTCCAAAGCTTTAACTTCTTCAACTTTTCCATCTATTTGCAAGCCATTATTGTCTAAAATTACACATAAATTATCTAATTTATATTTATTAGAGGTCATTGCGGCTTCCCAGATTTGTCCTTCTTCAATTTCTCCATCTCCTAAAATGCAATAAACTCTGCAACCCAAATTATCCATTTTAGATGCAATAGCCATTCCATTTGCAATAGACAAACCTTGACCCAACGAACCAGTAGACATATCCACTCCCGGAACTTTTTCCATGTCTGGATGTCCTTGTAAGTTTGAACCTAATTTTCTAAAAGTTTTTAAATCTTCTTTATTAATAAATCCTCTTTCTGCCAGCACTGCATATAAAGCAGCTGAGGCATGCCCCTTAGAAAGCACTAATCTATCTCTCAAATTAGATTCTGGCATTTCTGGATTTACATTCATCTGATTAAAATATAAAACCGTTAATATATCTGCTATTGATAGTGCTCCCCCTGGGTGTCCAGATTTAGCACTGTATACTTCATTTATTATGTCTATTCTAACATCATTTGCAATTTTTCTTAATTCCTTCTCATCAGTAATTTTCAAATAAATCACACTCCTTCGAAGAATAATATACTATAACTTATGTAAAAATACAAGGAGATTTTCAGAAAACCTCAAACATCAGTATTCATCTACATTTCGATTGATTTTTGTTCTATATTGTAGTATAATATTCTCAGTTCGCAACGAGCATTTTTTTGAAAGGATGGTAACACAATGACAGAACGGCAACTCGAAATGCTAAATAACGACTTTCGTTACTTAGCGGGAATAGTACATTCGCAAACAACCGATAAGACTCTTCTTGCAACTAAATTCAGAGTAAGTTGGCCTACCATGCAAAGAAAAGTAACAAATTTGCTTGAGGCAGGCATAATTGTCAACAAAGGAGATTCTTATAAGATCAATCCAGATATTTTGGCCACATCATTATTTATTGGCATTTATTCTGATGGAATTAGCATTAACTGCATTGCACTAAATCTAGCCCAAGAAACTGTTGATTTAAGTGAAGTGCTCTCCAAGGAAAACTATGATAGTTTTATTGCAATCATTCATAACACAAACCTTAGTCTTTTGTCCAAAATCACATTTTTAGTTCATCTCTTCTCGCAAGAGGACAAAATACTAAATGTCGGCATTTCTATTCAGGGGACAATAACTCTCTCAGGTGATGTCATTATCTCCAATTCACATTTATCATTGAACAGTTCTTCGTTTCTAGACAAAAGTACACTTTTCGAGGCAGTACGAGCTAATTACTACATGTTGAAAGCAGATTACTTATTTGCCGATATGTGGTATCTGTACGTTGGCAATGAAGCTATTTATCTGTTATCAAATGGCACAATTAGTCCCTCCAAGGGATTAATTTCTCTTGACACATGTGAGAAAGAGGCTATCAGCACTCTCTTTGAGCATAACACAGATTCAATTAGCCTGTTTGAGGCGAAAGACATCGTATTGAGGAAAGTTATTCCTTTTACTCAATTTGTCCATCCCTCCATTTTAATCATCGGAGGAGCACTAGCCAGCCAGGAAGTTTCCAGTTTTGTCTATTCTGACTTTAAAGCTTTAAACATCAGCGAGGTAAAATTCGATGACAGCAACTTTGCAAAGTCTATCGCATGCTTTGCGATGAGCAAGTTCTTCAAAGGTCGGGAGTGATATCATTCTCAATAAAAGAGTCGTATTTTCTGAATAGATGGTACGACTCTTTTATATTTCCAACAATGATTTATATTAAATATAATTTCATTTATTGTTTTTAAGCATATTGTTTTTTTCTTTCTCAAGCTGCTTTAAACTTTTTTCAGGTGTTGGTAAATCCTCTGGCATAGTTCCACCATTCTTTTCAATTACTTCTCTTATATTTTTTCCAATATTATAATGGGTTTTATTTGCTTCTTTTTCAGTTTGTATATTATCTTTTTTTAATTTCTGCTCTGTTTGAGAAATTCTAAATAAATTTGCAATTAATTCATCGCTTCCCATATTGTCTAAAATATCTTCTCTATATCTTAGTCCTTTTCTTTTAGCTATATCGTCAGCTGTTTCTCCATTATATAATCCTTTATAACCTGCATTGTGAAATTTATCGAATTTCTTTACCCCAGCATTCTTAGCAGCAATATTGAGCGAATAATTTCCTTTTCTGGTTAAATTTCTTTGGTAAAATCTTTTTTCATCTTCAGTTAACAGACTGTATTCTTTTTCTGTAATTTCCTGTTTCCTTGTCTGTACTGCAAAATATGTTTGGGCTAAAGCAATTACCTTTTTTCTGCTGTCTCCATTTTGTGCTATCAAATAGCAAGCATAACGACTTAGTTTATAATCTGTCTGTTCTCTATAAGCTCCTGAACCTATTAAGACCATTTTATTGACATTAGTAAAATGGTCTAACACACTTATATCACTATTTTCACAAGATATTTTAGCCTTTTTCACTATTTTTTCAAAATTCTGCCAATTTGAATATTCCAAAATAGGCATCAATTCTCTCGCATACCAAAATTCTACTCCATTCTCGTCAATGTGTCTAATGTCTTCAAACGTTTGATTTTCTCTCTTCGCATTTTTCATCTTCATCACTCCATTTACATTTAATGGAATTAATTGCAAAACATTTGTTTGTGTTTGTCAAGCATTTTTTATATTTTCTTAATAAAAAAAGTTGTATTCTTCTAAATAGATAATACAACCATTTTTCACTTAATACATATATAAATTTTGGTGGAGATGAGGGGAGTTGAACCCCTGTCCAATATTCTTTCCATATATGTTTCTCCGAGTGCAGTTTGTTATTTAATTTTCCCTGTAAAATTCATTAACAAACAAACGATTTTTACAAGTAGCCATTTGTTTTACCTACTGCTTTAATGGCTAAAGCAGTGTTGTTATCCTACTAATTGACGCCTTATCTAAGACCGTAGGCCTTCCTAGTAAGACGAGCTACCTAAACTTAGGCAGCGTATGCTAATTCTGTATTATCAGCGTTTATTTTTATTTCTGCTTTTTTATAGTGGCCGAAGCAGCCATCCACTACTCGCTACATATACTTCTGGGATACTGTCGAAAACCAAATACATCCCCATATGTAATTATTATACACCAGTTTTTATTTAATGTCCATCATTTTTCCAATATAAGTTATTTTTTGTTTGACATAATATAGAAAATAGCGTATAATATGATGTATAGGCTTTTGCCTCACATTACAAACACAAAAATGCAAAAAAAAGGAGAATTGTGTATGAAAAAAACAACAATTATTCGTACAAGCAATGCTCCGATTATCTTTCGGAGTAAATTCCAGAGTCAGTTTGATGAATTGCCTAAACATTGGCAAAACCAACTAGTTGACATCTTTTTCAAGTTTGTCAACAATTCCGATGACATTTATGCAGCAGATGTTCTTCTTCTGCTAACACTCAGTCCTTTTGGAGGATTGCACAAGTTAGGGATTCGAGAAAAAATTGAATACTTCAATGAAGACATTCTCGAAAACGAACTCCCTATAGCAGAACGCTCCATTGAAATTTCTAAAGCGATGATTAAACCATTGCGTAACGAACTTCGATACCAACGCCGAAAAGTTCATCCGAACTTTTTAAAGGTTCAATATCCAGAGAGCTGCCAAAAAGCTTACAAGTCACTCTTCAAAGCGTTGTCGTATGATGAAATCTTGACATATGTAGCATGTTCTTATTGTTACAATAAATGTCTTAGTTCTTCTGAATATGACATGAATAGGATTTTTTATCTTCTGAGCAGTTCCTCTAAAAATATCTTTGGAGGACTTCGGGCAATAGGATTTCAGTTTTATCAAGCAGAATTCTTTATGAAACATGCAGCAGTATTGCATAATTATTTGAAGGCACTTTGGTTGTCGATTGAATCTAATTCGATTACCACCAATAAAGTGACCACTGGAGCTAAATACGAAAATTCTACTGAGGTTACTTCTTTTAACGAAGATGACATCATTTATGAGCCAAACAAGACTCTTCCATCTGCTTCTAGTAATATGGAAAATGCTGTCTCGAAAGAACCTAACCGTTCTGATTCTCCTCTTAGAATTCAGCTGTCTGCCTTCAAAGCAACGCTTAACGATGAAAAGGACATCGAACGTCATCCGACAGTTGGTAATATTCTCGATGATATCGAGGTATTCAAAAAATTTGTTGCAATTGCATCAAATGCAAATTTTGCAAAAGATTTTGCAGAGTTCTCAACCGCTGTGAAGGCTTTAAAAATGCGTGGCTACGACTATAACGAAGTTATAGATACGTTACCCAAAATTGAAAGCTGGCTCAGCATCAAAGCAATTCTCGAAAGAGGGGCATGAAAAACGTGGTAGACATACCCCACATACCTTTGAAGCACCCAAGGTAGTAGACTAAATTGTTTACTACCTTGGGCATTTTTTATCTTTGTTTTGCAAAAAATATAAAAATTATAGACAAACTTCAAATTGTATGTTATTATTTTTAATATTAATGAAATGGGGTTATTATGAAAAATTTAACTGAAAAAATAAAAGGATTAATACAAAAATTTTGTACTAAAGAAGTTATATTATACGCAGTTTTTGGCGTACTAACAACTATTATAAATTGGGGAACATTTGCAATTTTAACTAAAGCTTTTTCTAACCTAGATAAAAATGTTGCAAATGCAATTGCTATTATTGCAGCAGTTCTTGTTGCTTATATTACCAATAAAGATTTAGTTTTTCATTCTGAAGCAAAAGTATTTAATGAAAAATTTAAAGAATTCTGGAAGTTTATTGCTGGAAGAGCTTTTACTATGGTCTTAGAATTTGGCCTTGATGCACTTCTATTCTTAATACCTGTTGTAAGTACAAGTGATTTCTGGCAGATGGCAGTTAAAATGGTTGTAACAATAATTGTTATAATCTTAAACTTCTTCATTAGTAAGTTCTTTGCATTTAAAAAGTCAAAATAATAATTAATTAAAATACCAAAAACTATTAATATAGATATTTTCCAAAGGAGGTTATCTTGTTTAATAGTTTTTTTAAATTTATCAGTGGATATTTTTCTATTATGCTTATATTTATTATATTAGTATTTTTTCTTATCACTCAAAACTCAAATGCCACACTAGAAGATAATTTTATGTGGCCTTTAGATGGCTACACGTACATTAGCTCTTATTTTGGCTATAGAAACTCTCCTACCTCTGGTGCCTCAACTTATCATTCTGGAATAGACATACCAGCACCAGAAGGAACTAATATTCTTGCAGTTTGTTCCGGCACTGTTACATTTGCAAGCTGGGGAGCTGGTGGAGGATATACAATAGTAGTTGAAAATGATGACATAAAAGTTTCTTATTGTCACGTTTCTCCAAACTTTATTGTATCCAAGTATGACACAGTAGTAGCTGGCCAAATAATTGCCAATGTTGGTCCAAAAAATGTGTATGGCATTATAAACAATCCATACAAGGATTCTTTAGGAAAACCAACTAATGGAGCTACTACTCGGTTGCCATTTACATTTAACAATAAAAAAAGATGGTTTAGCGGTAAATCCGCTAAACTTTTTCAATACGCTCTAAAACAAAAATAAAGCCTTACGGCTTTACCTTCTAATTTATTTTATGTGGCAGGGGTACTAAGACTCGAACTCAGCCCAACGGTTTTGGAGACCGGCATGCTACCACTGACACCATACCCCTAACTGACCTTATAATAATAGCATAAAAATTAGATTTGTGCAATACCCAAAACAAAAAATCTACAAGATTTCTCTTATAGATTTTTATTTAAATTACATGTCATCATCATTATCGTCTTTTTCTTCGCTATCAGTATCGCTATCTTCTTCGTCTTCATCACAACCACATTCGTCATGATGTCCGCATCCACAGCATCCACCTGAACAGCAATCATCGTCTTCTCCATCCCAGTCTAGCTCTATTTTATTATGACATTCTGGGCATTCGATTTCTTCTTTTAATTCATCTTCTATGTCTGCAACAAATTCATGATTGCAATATGGGCAAACTATTTCAAAATCATAGTCTTCATCTTCATAAATATCTTTTTTTATTAAGTCGACTGTATCTTTTACCTTGCCTATTTTTTCGTCTAATTTATCTTGATGTTTTTCAATGTCATCCATTCTCTCTGAATTAACATTTGAAATTCTATCAATTACATCCATATACATGAATGAAAGTTCAGAAACTTTTTTCAAAACGATTTCTCTTTCTTTCTCGTCAGAGATACTTTTTTCTATATCCTTTATTATTTTAGAATATTTTTCACTAAATTCTGCCATATAATTTATCCTTCCTTTAAATTAATATTTTTATATTAATTTAAATTTTTAATGTTTCGAGTTCAACCAAAATTAAACTCTTTCCATGTATTCTCCAGTTCTTGTGTCTATTTTTATAACATCACCGATATTAACAAACATTGGAACTGTAAGTTCATATCCATTTTCTAATGTTGCAGGTTTTCCAGATGTTGTTGTTGTGTTTCCAGCAAATCCTGGTTCTGTATATTTAACTTCTAACTCAACAAACATTGGTGGTTCTACTGCAAATACGCTTCCTTTATATGAAAGCATTGTTACACTCATGTTTTCCTTTATGAATTTTAATGCATCTCCTATTTGTTCTTTGTTTAAAGGTATTTGCTCATATGTATCATTATCCATGAAGTAGTATAAATCTTCATCATTGTATAAATATTGCATTTCTTTTTTCTCTATTTGAGCTGCTGGATATTTTTCTGATGGGTTAAATGTTTTTTCTATAACTGCTCCTGATATTACATTTT
>ERZ779658.1978-NODE-1978-length-13243-cov-2.326509_pt1 | contig 13243 bp, 10 predicted proteins | sample MGYA00511485_ERZ779658 | MGnify/ENA primary metagenome ERZ779658 (study PRJEB29588, sample SAMEA2162182) | human gut metagenome | biome: human gut; feature: human-associated habitat; material: faeces | place: Denmark | collected 2008/2010 ... | reverse complement strand
TGACGTATACTACGAGAAGAAGGGGAAAATGCCCTATCTCGGTGACCCGGATCTGGTGAACTGGATCATTGCGGCGGATCCGCTGGTGCTGGTTATTGACCCGCTTCAGGCGTTTTTGCCTAATTCTGCCAATATGAACAACCGTCAACAGATGCGGAGGGTGCTTCAGGACCTGCGCATGCTGGCACAGCAACAGGGGTTTGCCATCCTGCTGGTGACCCATACCAACAAAAATCCATCCGCATTTGGACGCAAGCGCCTGAATGGATCGGGTGAACTTTGGGATACCGCCCGCAGCGTGCTGATTATGGGGCATACGAGGGATGGCAGCAAAAGCTACGTCTCCCACGAAAAGAGCAGCTATGGCGTACCAGCGGATACGATCCTTTTTACCACCGAGACGGTAGAGGTCAGGGGGATCAAGACGGTAAGGCTGAAGTTTGACTCGACTTCGGATTGGAAGGACGAGGATTTTTGTCGGGAGAAGCCGGACAATAAAGGGCAGAAGTATGCAGAAGTTCAGAGCGAGATCCTGCGTACGTTGAATGCTGCCCCGGGGAACCGTATGGTCAGCAAGGAGCTTCAGCGGCTGGTTCGGGAAAAAACTGGATGCAGTGAAAGCACCTATAACCATGCGCGCAGCGCACTGAGTGGCGATGGTCTCATCAAAAACGTCCGGCAAATTGTACCAGAGGTCGGAGTCTGCGGCGTTACAGCCTTGACACAGAGCACGGCAGTGGCGTAACGGCTGCTGAGGGTGTATGATTGCAATTTTGCAATGTTGACGAAAAATATCGATGAAAGGCGCAAAAGCACAATTTCTGCTTTTGCAATGTTGAGTCCTGCTTTGCAAGGCTGAGGTCGCCATAACAGGGGCAAAAAGGAGGAAGTGGCATGCAGTGCAGTAGACCGCTGAAAATCCCATAGCGCTGGTAGGGTGAAAGATCTGACCCGCTTTGGCACTGTTGGGAGCAGACAGCAAGACTGTTCTAAAAAACACGATTCAATTCAAAAGGAGGACCATATGACAGATAGAATATAGCGCCCGGGCAGCACCCTGCCAACAAGGGAAACTGTGCGTGAACTCTGGCAAAATAAACAAAAAATATAATTTAGAGGTGTTGAAATTGCTAAAAATTTGGAAGAATTATTATCTGGACGCGAGCAGCGTGTATTATGCGTTGAAAAAGGCGCATACGAAGGCCGATGGCGGGGTGGAGTACGATATTTGTACCTACCATGCAAGGCTGGAGGAAGCGATGGCAGAAGCTGTAAGGCGCACGATCCGTGAGGGAATCGCCAGCGGGGAGCTGAAGGAATGGGAGCAGGTGCGTGCCGAGCTCCAGCGGTTGGAGAGCGAGGCGCGGGGGCTGCTGCAGTCCATCTGCCCGGCGGACAGGGCTTTGGCCCAGACTTCGAACAACAAATGTGCATAAAAGAAAGGATGAAGGATATGAGAAGGGGCAGCCGTTTGTTATGTATAGGGATAGCAGCTTGTATGATGTGTGGATGTGGTATTCTGCCAACAGAAGAAGAGTTTGATGCAGCACCGTTAGTAAAAGAGTACAGCGATGAAAATGTAGGAAAATATACTGTTACGAGGGGGGATATGATTCAAAGCGAATCGATTGCCGTTCGGTATGAAGGTACGAAAAAATCCGATGTGTATGGTACGGATGATGGTATCCGCATTAAGAAATTGTGTGTTTCCAAAGGGCAGCACGTAAAAAAAGGTGATGTCCTTTTACAGGAATATCTGGAGGATGAAGAAGAGTCGCTAAAGACCGGTAAACGTCAGGTCAGTACGCTTACCCTTCAGATTAGTCAGGCAAAACAGATGCGGCAGAGAGAGTTAGAACAGTTAAATCATACAGGTGGCAGCAAAGAAGAAAAAGAAAACGTAAAGACGCAGTATGATGCGCAGATTAAGAACTGCCGGTCAAGTTTAGAATTAGCAAAGTTAGATATTCAAAGTTTGGAAGAAACGATACGGGAAGCATCTTTGAAGGCGCCGATTAGCGGAACGGTGACATTTGTAGAAAAATCGCTTGAGGGCGGTTATGCAAATCAGGAAAATCTACTTGTCACGATAAGGGCAGCGAAGAAGAACCGTTTTTCCTGCAAAACCGAATATACGTCCCGTTTTTCGCAGGGAAGTGAGGTAACCGTCACGGTTATGGGACAGCAGTACAAGACTACGGTGAAAAAAGGGAAAGGGAAACAGATTTATTTTGTCCCGAAGCAGGAATTGGCTTTGAAAAATGCAGTAACAGGAACGGTAGATTTGGTTTTGAAAGAAAAGAAAAATGTTCTTTATGTTCCGTCAGCACTTGTTTTTGATATGGGAAGCAAAAAAGTTGTTTACATAGAGGGAAAAGAGGGAGTAAAGGAAACGAGAGAAGTCACAACCGGAGAACAGATTCAGAATGAAATCGAAATTACCGGTGGATTAAAAGAAAACGAGCAGATATTGACAAACTAATGGAGTATTTTGCGAAAAGGGAGGAAACCATGAATTGTAAAGTGCAAAAGTATCGTGTATTGGTGATGGGGCTTTTGATTTTATCGCTGATGGGACTTTCTGGCTGCGGCAGACAGGAATCGACAGCGAACGTGCCAAAACTCAAAGACCCGGTCGGCGTTGATGTGGATACGGCAAAAGTAAAGAAAATGAATTTAAGCAGTGTGAATTCCTATTCCGGCGAGGTAGTGCCGGATATGGTAGGCGCTTATTTTGCAAATTCGGGGCAGGCTGGTGCCGTGAAAGTAGAAATTGGCGACAAGGTAAAGAAGGGTCAGCTTTTGGCTACACTTACCGGTTCGGAGTCGACGGTGAAAGATTTGCAGAAAGAGTTAAAATCTCAGATTGCAGAAAATGCGGAGACAAATACCTCTTCTCAGAGTAAAATCGAGCAGTTAAACATTGAATTAAAATCGGTGCAAAAGCAGAAAAAACAGGCGCAAAATGCGAAAGACAAGAAAAATCTCGGCAAGCAGATTGTGCAGAAACAGGAAGAAATCAAAACGGAAAGATTACGGTTGAAATTGCAGAAACAGACGCAGAAACAGTACATCGGTGAATTAAAAAGTGATATTGCAAATGCGAAAAAAACAAGCAAATTGAACCGGCTGTATTCCCCGGTAAATGGAGAAGTAATTGCCAAAAATCTGGCACCCGGAGATTTTGTGACAGGCGGTGTTTCGGTGATTACAATTGCTGATATGGATAAAACACAGATTCGCACCGAATACATTGGTTCTTCGGTGTTAGACCGCGCGAGCGGATATCAGGCAGTGATTAACGGGAAAAAATATAAAGTTACGGCACAGGAGCAGGACGTTTCACAGATGGATGTGGAGATGGGAAATCTCCCGACAAGTACCTATTTTGGTTATGAAAAAGATGCGAATGTTTCGGTTGGTGATTCGGTGACGCTGGAGTTTTACAACAATGCCACAGAGGACGCTTTGGTTGTACCGAGCAATGCAGTTTTTAAAGCAAAAGGCGAGCATTATGTATACCGTATGGATGGAGATGCGAAAAAGAAAGTGAAAGTGACACTGGGCACAAAGACAGATGCGTATACACAGATTACGTCAGGATTAAAGGAAGGAGATGTTGTCTATGTGCAGGATTAAAAATCTGGCAATTCTCCTTGGCTTGTGTATGGTGATTACCGCCTGTGGAAGCAGTGAGCAGCAGAAGTCTAAAGTAATGCTTTATCAAGGAGATAAAAACAAAAAGGAAGAAGAGCATTATAAAACGACGAAGGTGAAAAAAGGCACCTACGAAGAGAAAATTTCGGCGACAGCCAGTCTGGTTTATCAGAATGATAAAGCAGTAATGATTAAAGATTCCAATGCCTATCTGGATAAGATTTTGGTAAAGAACGGCCAGAAGGTAGTGAAGGGACAAAAACTTGCCACCTATCACGTAAAGATTTCAGATACAAAGTTAAAAAAGAAAAAGCTGGAAACGGAACAGGCAAGGTCTGAGTATGACGTGAACCTAAAGAGCAAGAGAAACGAAGTACTGCAGCAGGAAAGAACAATAAAAACGCTCACGGATGCAACCGAAAAAAAACTGGCAGTGCTGCAGTTAAACAAGTTAAAAAGCGAGTACAAAGATTTGCAGAAGCAGGGGAAATCCATTCAGAAAAAAGAGAAAGATTATAACGATTTGGTACAAAAACGGAAATCTGCCACACTTACGTCTCCATACAGCGGAACAGTTGCAGAGATAACGGATTCTATCGGTGATGAGGCGTCCGGTGAAAATATTATGCTGATTCGTGATAAAAAAGATTTTCTGTTAAGTGCAGAAGATGCTTCCGGTCTGCGGTATAACATGACGGTAGATGTTGGTTTGGGAGCAACACTTGATAGTATTAAGTATCACTTAAAAGGCAAAGTGATTTCGACCGATAATTTGCAGCAGGACTTGCAGGATGGAAATGACAATGACGGTGAGCAGCAAAATGAAAGCGGCGGTGCTCAGTTAATTCGTCTTTCTAAGAAAGATAGAGAATCCTACCAATTTTCAAAATATAACATTTACATCACAGGAGTGAGTTTGAAAATTGAGGATGCCTTACTTGTCGATGCGGATGCCGTATATGAGGAAACGGAGAATGAGGAAATCAAGAATTTTGTTTATCTTGTAGAAAACGGCAAATTACATAAACGCTATATTGTTAGTAACTATAAACAGGAAAAAACGTATTTGGTAAACCAAGGTCTGGAAGAAGGCCAGACGCTGGCGATTGTATCAAAGTAGAAAGGAGAGGTAAGTCGTTATGATTCATTTTATCAAGCAGAAACTTCTCCATAAAAAATGGATGGTTGTAAGTCTTTTAATCGGTAATATTTTGTTGATTGCCATTGCCTGCAGCAATCCAATGTATCAGGGAGCGGCACTGCAGAAAACATTGTCCTCAAAACTGGATGAGTATATTCAAGAGGAGAATCAAAACCCGGGTGTGATTTCTTTTGAGGCCAATATGAAAGGGCAGGATGGACAGGAAAAGGAATATCAGAGCATGAAGGATGAGGCTGCCGGTGCAGCAGACCGTCTTGATGTGGAGCAAAACTATTTTGTGACATATAACGAGTCGTCCAAAACCAGAGGACACTATGTAGGAACCCGCAATAAAGATGACATGACAAAGACAATCAAAATCAGCAGTTTGTCGGAACTGGAGAAACACAGCACGATGTTGTCTGGAAAAATGTATCAGGATAAAGTGGGTGCAGATGGCGCATTGGAGGCAATTGTTTCCCAAAAATGTATGAGCAAATTAGATATCATGGTGGGCGACATCATTGAGCTCAACCGTTTTATGGATGCTAAGGGCAATGCCATCCGAGTAAAAATTGTTGGTGTGTTTACCAATAAAGAGGCAGATGATACCTACTGGGTACAGTCTCCGTCCGATTATTATATGGATTTGTTTATTTCACCAAAAGTATTTGAAAGTGATTTTATAAACTTAAAGAAACAGTCTTTTGTAATGACCACCACATGGTCGTTGGTTTTCGATTACAAAGAACTGGCTGCTGAGCAGATTGATTCGTTCGTAAGCGAAACGGAAGATATGATGCAGGAAACATCGGATGCATATAATTGTAAAATTGATGAGCCGGCTTACTTGGAGGTTCTCCGTGAATACCAGACGTCTGCAAAGAAAGTGCGCACAACACTTCTTATTTTACAGTTCCCGGTACTGGCGCTTTTGCTGGCTTTCATTTTTATGATTTCCAGACAGATGTTAGATTTGGAACAAAATGAAATTGCCCTGCTAAAAAGCCGTGGTTCGAGTAAGAAACAGATTATACTGATTTATTTTTTGCAGTCCGTTATTTTGTCAGCAATGAGTGCTGTTGTGGGACTGCCGCTTGGCTATTTCCTATGTAAAGCACTTGGCTCAACGAATGGATTTTTGGAATTTATTCAAAGAAAAACATTACATATCACGCTTGGCACTTCGGTATTTTTGTATATGCTTGGTGCGATGCTTATATCCATTGCTTTCATGGTGTTACCGGTCTTCCGCGACGCCAATGTTACAATTGTTAATGTAAAAAGAAACAAAAACAAAAAGCATAAAAACATTTTCCAGAGAGTATATATGGATGTGATACTGCTCGTGATTTCTCTGTATGGCTTGTATAATTTTACAGAGCAGAAGGAAAGTCTTATGACGCAGATGTTAGAAGGAGAATCGTTAGACCCGTTTTTGTTTATTTGTTCTTCGCTGTTTATCATCAGTGCCAGTCTGGTAGCGCTGCGCATCCAGCCGCTTTTGATTAAACTTGTTTATCTGATTGGGAAAAAACGCTGGAAACCGGCATTTTTCGCTTCGTTTTTACAGATTTTGAGAACAAAGGGAAAACAGAGCTTTATGATGGTCTTTTTGATGCTGACGGTTGCACTTGGTATTTTTAACGCAACGGTGGCGCGGACGATTCTTTCCAATTCGGAGAGTAATATTCGGTATGAAACGGGAGCAACACTTGTTCTTAAAGAGCAATGGGAGAGCAACGAAGCGTTCCTTGCGGATAATCCGGATAAGGAAGTATCCTATACGGAGCCGGATTTTTCGACCTATGAGAGCATGAAAGGTGTAAAACATGCAACGAAAGTTTACTGTGAGGATGAGATTTCTACATCACTTGGCAAAAAAATGAGTGACAATGAAACAGAAACTTCGTTGATGGCAATTGACACGAAAAATTTTGGCTTGACGGTAAGTGATTTTGATTCGACACTTTTGCCGACGCATTTGAACAATTATTTGAATGCAATGGCGGGTAATCCGGATGCCATTCTTCTAAGCATGAATTTTCAGAAAAAAATGGGCGTCAAGCTGGGGGATAAAGTAACCTATACAACAAAAGATAAAAAAGAAATGACAGGAGTTGTGTATGGGTTCTTTGATTATTTTCCAAGTTATGTGAAGCAGACGCATGAACTAAATCAGCAGGATACGCTTGTGACAACGGATCATTATCTGATTGTTGCCAATCTGGCACCGGTTCAGCAGACGCTTGGCGTGAAGCCATATCAGGTATGGATTCAGACCAACGGTTCTTCGAAATTTATTTACGATTATGCGAAGAAAAACGGCATCGAATATACGGTGTTTGAGGATGTGGCATCCAAATTAGTAGATGTGAAAAACGATGCACTGTTCCAAGGAACCAATGGTATTTTGACAATGAGTTTTATCATTATTTTGATTTTGTGCAGTACCGGATTTTTGATTTACTGGATTTTGTCAATCCGGCAGAGGGAATTGCTTTTCGGTGTGTTCCGTGCGATGGGTATGACAAAGAAAGAAATTATTCAGATGCTGATTAATGAACAGATTTTTAGTTCCGGAATTTCAATTTTGATTGGTGCCGGACTTGGCGTTTTGTCATCTGTTCTGTTCGTGCCATTGGTGCAGATTTTCTATGCCTCGACCGACCAGACCGTGCCGCTTACAGTTGTGTTTAAGGCGCTTGACATGGTTCGTCTCTTTAGCGTTATTGGCATTGTAATCGTAATCTGCATGGTAGTTCTTGGTAAGCTGATTAGTAAGATTAATATTTCCCAGGCGTTGAAGCTTGGTGAAGACTAGGGAGGTGTCAGAATGGAAAATATGATAGAAACCAAAGATGTGATTCAAAGCTTTCCGATTGCCGGTGGCAAGGAACTGGTGGTTTTGAAAAACATTAACATTCAGATTCCGACCGGGAAACTTACGATGCTTAGAGGACGTTCCGGCTCCGGTAAAACGACGCTGATGAATCTTTTGAGTGCACTCGATTACCCGAAAAGTGGTGAAATTTTATTTGAGGGAAAACCGATTCAAGATTTGCCGGAACATGACAGGGAGCAGATGCGGAAAACGCAGATTGGATTTGTTTTTCAGTCGGTGGCACTGATTCCGATGATGACCGCCTACGAAAATGTTGAGTTTGTTCTTAGACTCGCCGGATACAAAGGGGACAGGAGAAAGCGGACGGAAGAATGTCTGAAATTAGTTGGTCTCGGAAGCCGTATGCATCATATGCCACAGGAACTTTCCGGTGGTGAGCAGCAGCGAGTGGCGATTGCACGTGCGATTGCACACAAGCCAAAGATTATTTTTGCCGATGAGCCGACGGCGGAGCTTGACAGCAATACCGGGCTTCAGGTCATGAAGATTTTTAAGGAACTGATTGAAAAACAGGGAGTAACCATAGTAATGACGACGCATGATACCGGATTGATGGAGATTGCCGACTGCATCTATCATATTGAGGATGGAGAGATTGCCGATGAAGATTAATTTAAAAGAAAAAATAAGCAAAGTAAAACAAATAAAGAGTCCTGAACCTGCAATGGAAAATCCGGAACAGACAATGGATGTGCCGGACGATGTGATGATTGAGTGTGACAGTCTGGTTAAAATTTACAAGACCAAAGATATTGAAGTGTTGGCGCTTCAAGGGCTGGATTTGACCGTGAAGCGTGGAGAACTTATGGCAATTATTGGAAACAGCGGAAGCGGTAAGTCCACATTTTTAAATATGATTGGTGGATTAGATCGGCCTTCAGCGGGTAAACTGTATGTGGATGGCAAAAATCTTTTTCAAATGACGGAAAACGAACTGGTTAAATATAAGAGAAGTACCGTTGGTTTTGTGTGGCAGAACAATGCGAGAAATCTTCTTCCTTATTTGACTGCGTGGGAAAATGTGATGACACCGATGCTTTTTGTGGAAGAAAAAGAAAAGGCAGTTTCTGAGGAGGAAAAAAAGAAAAGGGCACTGGAACTTCTGGAACTGGTGGGCCTTGGACACAGAAAGGACAGTAAATTAAGTCAGCTTTCCGGTGGTGAGCAGCAAAGAGTTGCGATTGCAATTGCGCTTGCCAATAATCCGAAACTGTTACTGGCGGATGAGCCAACCGGTGCCGTTGACCGAAAGACTGCGGATGACATTTTGGAAATGTTCCGCAAGTTAAATGAGAAACTCGGACTTACGATTGTCATTGTAACGCATGATAAAGAGTTGGCAAAAAAGGTAAATCGTGTTGTTTCTATCCGCGATGGGAAAACGAGCAGCGAGCGTATTATGAAAAATGATTACCGCGAGCGCATGGAACATTTGGACATTGACTGGCAGGAAGAAGAGACGCAGGAAGAGTTTGCGGTTCTTGATCGCGCCGGACGTGTGCAGATTCCAAGTGAGCTGCTGGAACAAATGGGAATGGATGGAAATAAAGTAAAACTGGAATTTATTGGAGGGAAAATCGTTATTGAAAAGCCGAAAGATTAGTGCTATACTAGGGCTACGTAATGGGAGCAGGGAATTGCTCTCGGAATGAGGTGTAAAGATGAATTACATGAAAGGTTATAATAATCGCGAGAGACGAAGAAGAAGGCGCAGCCGTTTTTCTAAAGGCTCTGATAACTATATAGGAAATAGTTCATATTCAAGCAGAAGTAAATATCGAAGCAGTATGGGACAGGCAGTGTCAGGTCGATGGATTGTCTGTCTCATTGCAGTAATTGTGCTGATTGCAGTGGGCGCCGTCTGCTTGGTTCAGGCTGAGTTTGGTGATGATGAACAGCCAAAAGGGCAGGCTGTGGCGAGTGGAAGCGGTGTTGCGGCAACACAGACGGCACAGGCAACGGCAGCAGTGACGACGGCAGTGAACAGTGCAAGTGCTGCGTCACAGCAGACAAAAGTTCCTGAAAAGGGACAGGCAACCTATGCGCCGGATGGGATTGCCAAAGAGATTGCAGCGGTTCCAACGCTTGCACCACAGACCATTCCGACACCTGTGCCAAAGATTCGCTCGAAAGCGGTTGCCTTATCGTTTGACGATGGCCCAAGCACAGTGAATACACCAAAAGTGCTTGCTTTATTAAAACAGTATCAGGCACATGCGACCTTTTTCGTGGTAGGAACCCGTGTAAAAGAAGGTGCAGAAGTTTTGAAACAGGAAGTAGCACAGGAATGTGAAATTGGAAACCATACGTGGGATCATGCTAATTTAGCAAAACTTAGTATGAAAAAAGTAAATATGCAGTATGACAAGACTGCCGACTTAGTAAAAAAATTGGTTGGCTACGACATTACACTGCTACGCCCGCCATATGGTGCCATCAGTGCTAAAATGCGTAAAAAATTAAAACATCCGATGGTGCTGTGGAATACCGACACTTTGGATTGGAAATCAAAAAACACAAAAGCTATCATGAAGGAAATCAAGAAAAATGTCAAAGATGGAGACATTATTCTGATGCATGATATTCACCCGACTACCGTGGAGGCACTGAAGAAGGTTCTTCCATGGCTTGTAAAAAATGATTATGACATCTTGACAGTTTCTGAGCTTGCCAAGCGAAAAGGCGCTGTTATGCACGACGGAAAAGCATACGGCGGTTTCACCGGCAACTAAGTTTGTCGTAGTATTCGTACAACTTCTGCACGCCGTTTTCCAAGCGGTAGTAATGAAAGATGTATGGAATTAAAAGCACAAGAAATAAGATATCCAGTGCAAGAAGTACCGGCTGTTTTGGAAGAAGGAGGCTGGCAAATAAACTCAATATCGTAAGCAGTGCAAAAAGTGCCGTCACGATTAAGTGAATCAGACGTTCGTGCTGAAAAAATTGAATTTGAATGAGCAATTGCTTTTGTTCCCTGGCGGCCTCTGCGGTGGTCAGGTATTTTTTTGTTGTTAATGTTTCGTAGTAGTTCAGATAAAACTGTAAGCGTTTCTTCATAGCAGCATCCTCCTGAGCGTTTTTGTGATGGTTTTGTTAGGTTTATTTTAATTCAAATGGTGGGAAAATGCTAGGGGGCAAGTGAGTGTTGGCATTTTTTTTGCTTTCCGTAATTCCGTAGAAAAGCTTTGCGTCTTGTGGGGCACTTTCGTTCGTTGAGTACGTAGCGGTATGGGCACTGAAACTACCAGTGCTACATACCGACGTACTCAAAACCCACTCATCGCAAAGTTTTTCTACGGAATTACTGGAATTCAAAGAAAGTGCCAACGAACACTTGGCACGAAAATTGCAAATGGTGTATCAATAACCGGTGCTAGAATTTGGTTGACATGAGCTATCAACGATGTTATATTAACAAAAAAACGAGGAGAGGATACACATGAATCAGAAATTATATTCAAGATGTTATATGTACATGTATTGCGGACATACACAGTTATAAACATGCAGGGTAAATGCATTAGGTTATAACGTGTAGGTCTTTTAGTCTAGTGCATAAAACCAGAATATAAGAGAAGATTTTATATATTGCATCTTATTCGATTGGTGATATCGCACTAGACATTGTATTGGTTGGTGCGATTTTTGTATTTACAAGGAAGAGGTGCAGAGAATGAATGATTTAATCAAAAATTCGAAATCGGTTGATTATGTTAAGAACCGTGTTAAGGCTAGAAGATTTAAAAAAGAGGATGCTAAAGAAGTCAGAAATCTTATTGTCAGGAATTTCTTAGAGATTAACAGTAGAGATTATGGATTATCGGCGATGGAGACGCTTGCAAAGGTTTATGATGAAGAAAAGGTCCTAAATGTGGCAAGTTATGCGCATATGTACGTTTTTGAATTTGAAGAAAAAATTGTTGGAACAGGTTCTAGCTCAAGTTTTTGGGGTAGTGAAACAGAGAGCATACTTTTGTGTATTTTTGTTCTTCCGGAATTTCATGGAAAAGGTATTGGAAGCAAAATTATAAGTACATTGGAACAGGATGAGTTTTATGTAAGAGCAAATCGAATTGAGATACCGGCATCCATTACAGCAACAGAATTTTATAGGAAATTTGGATATGATTATAAGGATGGTGTTAAGGAATTGGACGATGAACGTCATTACAGATTGGAAAAATTTAAGGAGACTGTATGATGAAATTAATTGTAGATGCAAACTTAATATCTTTCAAGGTGCCAGAGTAAAAAGTTTGTGTCAAATGTTTGCTGCCAGTTTCTACGGAATTACGGAAAACAAAAAAAGTGCCAACGAACACTTGATACAAACGGTGACACAAACGATTTTAAAAGGGTACTTGTTTTTTCAAGTACCCTAGTGTATAATCTACTTAGAAAGTGAATCGGATATGACTCCGATTTGCCCACAGTGGAAACTAAAAGGATAGCATCCAGACTTTAGGAGGTTGGGATGCTATTTCTTTTTGATTACACATGAATAGTATAACATAATAGGAACATATGTTCAAACAAAAAAATAGTTGACACAAATCAATTCTTTTGGTAGAATATCAACTCGTAAGGTCTTTTATGACCACGGTGCTGTTATAGCTCAGGTGGTAGAGCGTCGCCTTGGTAAGGCGGAGGTCACGGGTTCGAGTCCCGTTAACAGCTTTTATAGGATTTAAAAGTTTTGTGTAAGACCGGTAGGTCTTATTTTTTTTGCCATAAAGCCTTTGGCGTATCAAAAGCAACCTAAATGGGCTTTATATCATAAAAGCGTTGCATGCTGAAAAAATTATTTGATATGAAAACAACCAAAATGCATGAAAATAGGAAAAAGAGTTGTCTTTTCACTGCGTTTTATCGTAAGAATGGGGTAAATCGACCGGAAAGTGCAACCATATTGACAAATTATGAGTAAAAGAGTTGCTTGTATGCTGCCCCAACCCCTAAAAATAGCCACTAAAAGCAACCGGCGCAAGCAACCGCCAAAAACCAACGAGTCAACTTCTCATCTTCTTATCGAATCTTCAACAGCTTCCCTCGGATTCTTTGCAAAGCGTTATCGATGGATTTTGGAGATTTCCCAAGGACTACGGCAATCTGCTGGTAATCGTTGCCGTCAAGGTAGAGAGTTACCACTTCTTTTTCAAACTTGCTTAGGTGCTTTTCGATGTGACTCTCGATGTCCGTTACATTTTCCTTGTCGATTACGATGTCTTCCGGATTTATAAGTTCGGAAGGCTGGAGTGTATCGGCAAGTGTCTCGCGGGAATTGTTTTCCGTGTCGGAGTTGAGCGGCGAGTAAAGGGAAACGTAGGTGTTGAGCGGCGAATTCTTGAGTCGGTTTGCACCTTTGATTACGTTGTATAATTGATTATCAATGCAAAGAGAAGCGTAGTGTACGAAGGAACTTTCGCGGTCTGCCCTAAAAGCACGGATGGCTTTATAGAGGGCAATCATTCCCTCCTGAATTAGGTCATCATTGTCGCCGCCAATCAGAAAAAGAGTACGAGCCTTCTTCTTGACAAGGG
>ERZ779658.1961-NODE-1961-length-13295-cov-2.258006_pt1 | contig 13295 bp, 11 predicted proteins | sample MGYA00511485_ERZ779658 | MGnify/ENA primary metagenome ERZ779658 (study PRJEB29588, sample SAMEA2162182) | human gut metagenome | biome: human gut; feature: human-associated habitat; material: faeces | place: Denmark | collected 2008/2010 ... | reverse complement strand
AACTATTCAAGAGATGTTAAATGATATTTCAAAAGAGAACATTGATAAAAGTATTTTGAACGACCTTATGATGAAAACAGAAGCAAGGACAATAAATAAACATGGAATAACATTTCTTGGAATGCATTATAGGAGTGATTATTTATTGGATTTAAGAGAAAAAGTATTTATAAAATACAGTTTGTTTGACCTTTCAAAAGTCATTGTGTATTCAATAAAAGGTGAATTTTTATGTATCGCAAGACAAGTTGAAAAAGTTCATCCAATGGCAAATCATTTGGGAACAGTAAAAGATATGGAACAATTCAAGCAACAAATTCAAAAACAGCAACGCAGATTTAAGAGAGTGAAAAAAGAGTTTTTAAAATATTTTCCTAAAGAAAAAGCAGAAGCTATAGAGATTGAACAGGAAGAAGTTATTGAAATTGAAAAATTTGAACAGCCTAAAACACCATTAAAACGCAAATTAAACTTTCGGGAACAGCAAATGAATGTTCCAGTATTTAACGCTGATTATGAAAAATATGAATGGTTAATGAAATACGGTTGTACCAATCCTGAACAAAGAAAATGGCTTGAGGAGTATTTAAATAGTGATGAGTATACCAATTTATACGCAGATTGCGAACATAATGAGAAAAATGTATTTGACCAAGAAGGAGTGTATAAAAATGAATAAAGTATTTGTAAAAACAAAGAACGTCAAAAACTTTGTATCATTAATGGAGGAGGTAAAACAACTGCCCAATAATATACCTAAAATTATTCTTGTTTATGGAGAGTATGGACTCGGAAAATCAGAAACTATAAAGTGGTGGACTTTTAAAAATGATTGCATATATGTAAGAGCAAACCAAGGTATGACAAGTCGGTGGCTGTTATCTGAAATTGCAGAAGAATTAGGAGAAGAACCGTTTTGGCATATTCAGGAAACTTTTAATTTAATAGAGAAGAAACTTAAAGAAAATCCAAAACCTATAATAATTGATGAAGTAGATTACTTGCTTGAAAGAAATACAATAGAAACACTGAGAGATTTGTATGATACAACTTCTTGTCCTTTAGTGCTTGTTGGAATGGGCAACATTGATAAAAAACTTTCAAGATATCCTCATATTATAGACAGGATTTATAAGTCATTTAAGTTTGAACAATATGATTTTGAAGATGTGAAACAGATCTTGAATGAATTAACGCAAATCACTTTTACATCGGATGGCATAAAATATCTTGCAACAAGAGTTAACCAATTTAGACAAATTGTTAAATTGATAAATAAAATAGAAAAACTTGCGATTACAAATCAATTAAAACAGATTGATGAAAATATTTTAAGGAAATTGCTATATGGAAGAACAAATATTGAAACTTTGCAAAAGGCTCAACAAATTTACGCTTGAAAATTTAGAAATTTTATCTGAAATCCCCAAAACAAAACTTTTACCGATATTGTCAAAATTTGTTAATGAAAATAAATTAATAAAGCAAGAAAATGAATATTTGTTTCAAAAAAGCAAAGTTTCAGTTCAAAAATATTCTATATTTAAAACATACCCTGCAATAATAAATGATATTGTATTAAGGTGTTTTTGTGAAAACATAAATTCGATAAAAGCATCTAATATTGCAAATATTGGTGAAAACCAAATTCAAAGCTTTTATACAATATTCAGAACTTTGATTTACCAAAGGCAAAAACAAAATTTAGATTTCTACTATCTAAAATCTCCACAAAAAGCACGTCATAGAAAGTTTTTTAATCAAGAAGTATATTTATACCTATACTGCAATCAAATTTTTGTATCTGAAAATCTTTTAAAATCATCTGAGGATAAAACCTTTTCTCTAGACCAAAAAGCAGAATTTACAACTATTTATTGCTATCTTTCAAGGAATTTAACACATAATAAAATGGCTACTAATTTGAACTGTAAAATAGCAGAAACCATATGGCGAAGAAAAAGAGAGTTTAAGGATTTGTATTATGATTTAAAACTATTAGCCGGATTTTAGTAATAGAACTTCATAAACTTTTCCCCGATTTTATTTTTTGGTTGTATTCCTTTAGCAACGAGTATTTTGGAGTGTTTATACTTATTTCTTGAAAATATTTTTTTAAGTATAGAGCGGATTTTGAAGTTTACTTGCGGGGAAATTTCCCCGACTGCAATTTGTTACCTGTTTATTATTCTGTAGAAGTAAATATAATAAAATTTGGTAGCTATTATATACAAATACAAATTTCGTCAAGACCACTTCATATTTCTTCGTAAAAAACAGGACAAATATTTGTCTTTTTTATAAAGCAGATAGATAAAGTGTTTGAGGTGAATATTGTAAAAATAGCATTTTTAAAAAATCTTATTATTACTGCATTTTAGCTTTTAAAATTGTCACAAATTTTATGTCGGAATGTTAAGTGGGCTTTAAAAGAGATTTTAATAAAGCTAAAATAAGGATATTTATGAAAGAAAATAAAGACAAAACAAATATATGGTTAGATATAGAAAAATCTGCTGAAATTTTAGGACTTAGCATCCAAACTCTTAAAAAGCAATGTAGGAGAGGTTACTATACTTTTAAAATTATCAGACGGGGAAAAAGAACTCATTACTTTCTTCTTTTAAAATCTTTGCCTGATTTTGCACAAGATAAGTATCTTAAAGAAGATGTTATAAATACTAAATATTCAGAAGCTCCCGATTGGGCAAAAGCACAGGCAGAAAAGTATTTACCAATAATAAATGCATCAAAAGGATTAAAGGGAGGGGCTTTAAAAGATTTTATAGATAAGTGGAATTTAGAACATGAAAAGTGGTTAAATACATCTTATTCTTCTGTTATAAAAATGCGAAGAAGATTCTTTCGCTATGGGTTGAGCGGCTTGTTATCGCAACACGGCAAACATTTATCAGGCTCCACTGTTCCTGATAATTTCTTTGAGTACTTTAAAAATTTGTATTTAGTTGAAGGAGCACCATCTATAAGAACTTGTTGGGATTTAACTCTTGGTTATGCAATCAGAATGTTTGATGCTAAAAGAGAAACATTTCCAAGTTATATGGCTTTTAAACGGCGATTAGATAAAGAAATTCCAAAACAAAGTATTTATCTTGCACGAATGGGAGAAACTGCTTGGAATAGAAAATATGGCGGATATATAGAAAGAGATTATTCAAATATTTTATGTAATGAGGTCTGGGTATCAGATCACGCTCAAATTGATGTTGCCTGTTTTGATTCAGATAATAAAGTTGTTTTTCCTTGGGTTACAGTGTGGCGTGATTATAAATCAGGTAAATGGCTTGGTTGGATTTTACAAACAGGAAATCCAAATTCTGATTATATTTTCCAATCTTTTCACTATGCTGCTGAAAAGTATGGACTGCCAAAAGATGTTATCATTGATAATGGTAAAGATTACCGTTCAAAGGATTTTGCAGGTGGTCGTAGAAGTATAAAAATTTCAACCAATAAAACAAAAACTCAGTCTATGTTGGCAGAATTGAATATAGAAGTCCATTTTGCTCTGCCTTATAATGCTCAGACTAAACCTGTTGAAAGGGATTTTTTGAAAATAAAGGAAATCCTTTCAAAACATTTTATAGGTTATAGAGGTGGTAATGTTGTCGAAAGACCTCAAAAGCTCGCAAAAGAAATTAAATCCGGAAAAATTATGAAATTTGAAGATTTTAAGCTTCTTTTTGATAAATATATTTTAGATATTTTAAATAAAAGACCATCTCAAGGAAAAACTTTAAACGGGTTATGTCCGGATGAACTTTTCTATTCTGAATTTAAAGAAAAAATTACAACTACAAAAGATGCTCTAAAACTATTTTGTATGAGAACTTCAAAAGATTTTACTATCAGAAGAAACGGAATAAAAGATACAGCACTTGGTATAACTTATTGGGCTGATTGGATGATTTCAAAAATGGGCTTGAGAGTATATTTACGCAGAGATATAGAAGATTACAAAGAAGCTTGGGCATTCAGATGTGATAATGATGAATTTATAGGAACAGTGAATGCTGTAAAAGCTGTTGCTGCATTACATGCAAATAAAGTATCTAAAGAAGAATTTAAAGAGGCTATGTCTATTAAAAAACGCAATAGCAAAGTCGCGAAGGCTTATATTAAACAAACTCTTACAATATCTCCTGAAGAACAATATGAAAATTACAAAGCTGCTTATAACAGTGCAAAAAAAGAGTTCGATAAAGATGTTAAAGTTTCAAAGATTGCAAATACAAATATGGATAAAGCAGTAAGTAAAAAGAAAGAACAAGATGATTTTGGAAAATTTGATTTATCAATATTTTTGCAAGAAGAACCTAAACCAAAAGAAACTTTATACCTTTATGAAACCGATAAAATATTGGCAGAACGAAATAAAAAGTATATTAACTAAGAGGAAAAAGTGAAAAAAGATAAATATTATGCGATTGCAGAAAATATGTATGTTGAAAAATTTATTACAGTTGCTGAAATTGCAAGAAAATAGTTCTTTAAAATATACATATACCGAAATAAAAGATTTTATTGAACATTTTAGTATTTCCAAAGAAGATACGTTTATACAAGCCAAATTTATGCTTCAAAGTTTTAATGTTGATCTACAGAATAATCACAACATAGAGCCTTCCAGAATATATAAATTTACAAACTTACTTGAAAGTGTTGTAAGAAAAGAAAAAGAACCGATGAATATTGAAAGTTTTATTCGAACAATAGAAAAAAGGACAAATATAGACAAAGACATTATTGATAAAATTGTGGATAATTTGACGGATAGTGATTAATTATCTATAGCTTTTCAATATACCAAGTAGAATTTCCAAAGTGATTAAAATTCCATTGTAATTGAAAGTAAAAATTGTATTCCATAGAATTATCATCTTTAAAGTTATAAGAATACTTATTTAATTGTGTTCTGCGATAACTTTCAAAAGCTGTTTGTAATTCCTTTGCAAACCTTATCCTAAATTTAGGATAAGTTATTTCTAAGGTTTTTCTTGTTAGTTTATTTTTCAAAATCATCTTCAAACCCTCTTATATTATCAAGTTCTATATTATATCTTTTTCCTTGCTTATCAACACAAGTCGCATAATCTATCTCTGCATCGGCAAATTTGTTTTTCCAAATACAAATTAGCAAGCCGATTTCTTGTGTTTTTAAATTCAAAACCTTTGTGCCATAAAGTGCATAATCTTTTTCTGTCATTATTCTTTCCTTTCAAGTATCAAATCTGAATAGATATCATCAGGCTTTTGTGGGTCTATTAAAAACTCTTTCATAAACACAAATCTTTCTCCGCAAGTGTTTTCACAAATTACAGTGTCGAAGTTGTAGAAACCGATTACTTTGTAATACTCATTATCAGAGCTCTTAAAACCTTTAATCTTTTTAAGCTTGTATTTTTTGCCTAATTCAATCATTGTTACCTCTTATCAGCAATGACATTCATCACTCTTAATGAGTAAAATATCAAGCAAACTCTTTCAAAACGTATCATTCAGACACAATTTATTTTTTGAACACTGTTTGAACGGTATTAAAACAGGTTTTAAATACCATCTAAAAATTCTTGTTTTCAGGATAATTTATAAAAAATGTGTTGACGGTATCAGTATCTCGTCTTAAATTTTCGACGACTGGAGTAAGATTATATAGCTCTTCAATCTCTTGTTGAGTCCTGCAAAAATAATCAATAACAGTGACTGTATTATAAATCCGCTCAGCTAATTTTTCTAACTTCCTAAAATCTTTTTGTTTAATCTTGTATTTCTTACTCTTACTCATACGACCTCCGTTTCAGGTGTCGTATTCATCACTCTTAAATTAATTAATTTCAAGTTTAATGAGCTACTTTCCAGATTTCTTAACATAAATACATAAAAGGATTTTTATGCTAATATTAAAGGGAGAGAGATGTTTTATAATTTTTAAGAGGAAAACATGAATAAACAGCAACTTGCGTCTAAAATTTGGGAATCTGCAAATAAAATGCGTTCTAAAATAGAAGCAAATGAATATAAAGATTATATTTTAGGTTTTATTTTTTATAAATTTTTATCTGATAAAGAAGAAAAAATATTAAAAGAAAGTGATTTCACAGAAAATGATATAAAAAATCTTACCGAAGATGATTCGGAAACAGTAAAATTTGTGCAAGATAAAATCGGTTACTTTATAGCATACAAAGACTTATTTTCTACTTGGCTTGCTAAAGGGTCTGATTTTAGTGTATCTGATGTAACTGATGCATTATCTGCGTTTACACGATTAATTAATCCAAATCATAAAAAGGTTTTTGATGGAATATTTAAAACTTTGGAAACCGGATTAAGCAAATTAGGTGATAGTTCTGGGACACAAACAAAAGCAATAAGCGGATTAATTCATTTGATAAAAGACATTCCAATGGATGGAAGACAAGATTATGACGTATTAGGTTTTATTTATGAGTATCTGATAAGTAATTTTGCAGCAAATGCTGGGAAAAAAGCAGGAGAGTTTTATACTCCACATGAAGTTTCTATATTGATGTCTGAAATTGTTGCTTATCACCTCAGAAATAACCAAAAGATAGAAATTTATGATCCTACAAGTGGCTCAGGTTCTTTGTTAATAAACATTGGTCGGTCAGTCGCAAAGCATATTAATGATGCCAATAATATTAAATACTATGCACAAGAATTAAAAGAAAATACTTATAACTTAACTCGTATGAATTTAATTATGAGAGGAATTATTCCTGATAATATTTATACGAGAAATGGTGATACATTAGAAGAAGATTGGCCATATTTTGAAGAAAACAAACCTGAAACATATCATCCGTTATATGTAGATGCAGTTGTCTCAAACCCTCCATATTCACAAAAGTGGGATCCTACTGATAAGGATAATGATCCCAGATATTCAAGATACGGTCTAGCTCCAAAAGGCAAGGCAGATTATGCTTTTCTACTCCATGATTTATATCACTTAAAACCGGATGGAGTTATGACTATTGTATTACCTCATGGTGTTCTCTTTAGAGGAAATAGCGAAGGGGACATCCGTGCAAATTTAATTGAAAATAATAATATTGATACAATTATAGGACTTCCTCCGAATATCTTTTTTGGAACTCCAATCGCAACAATAATTATGGTATTAAAACAAAAAAGAACAAATACTGATGTTTTAATTATTGATGCATCAAAAGGCTTTGAAAAATTTGGAAAAAATAACAGATTAAGAGCCTCTGACATAAAAAAAATAATTGATACTATTGTAAATAGAGAAACAATACCAAAATATTCAAAAGTGGTATCTAGAGAGGATATTCGTAAACAAGATTACAATTTGAATATTCCAAAATATGTTGATTCATCTGAAACTCCAGAAAGTTGGGATATTTATTCTTCTATGTTTGGCGGCATACCAAATTCAGAAATTGATGAATTAAAGGAATATTGGGATTCTTTTCCTTCTTTAAAAAGTCATTTATTTAAAGCTATATCTGACGAATATTCAGATATGAATGTTGAGAATATAGAAAATGAAATTATTGAAAATGCTGATGTTAAATGTTTTATTACAGAATTTTATTCAAAATTTGAATCTTTCAGAAAAAGTTTAAAAGAACTGCTTATTGATAAGGCAGAAGAAATAAATATTCCAAAAAGTAAAAATATTATTTCTGAAGATATTTTTGAGCGACTGAAAAATATCAAATTGATTGATAAATATCAAGCATATCAAATATTAGATGATCATTGGTCCGGTAAAATAGATACCGATCTTGAAATTATTCAAACAGAAGGCTTTAATGCAACCAAACAAGTAGATCCTAATATGGTAATTAAGAAAAAGGATAATAAGGAGGTCGAAGTTCAAGAAGGTTGGGTTGGACATATTTTGCCTTTTGAACTTGTTCAAAAAGTTCATTTATCAGATATGTTAGAAAGCATAAATACCAGGACAGGACGTATGTATGAGATCGCGTCTTCATATCAAGAACTGTACGATTTAATATCTGATGATGATAAAACAATTGATGCTATAAATGCAGAAGAGGATAAATTCGTAAATGATGAAGTCCTTAAAAAGGTCAAAGAAATAAATGATGAAATAAAGTGCGGAGCAACATTTGAAGAGAACTCTTTAGAAGATATTTTAGTAAAAGTAGCAGATTTAATTATGGAAGAGAAAAAATTACGTTCTGCACTCAATAAAGAAAAGAAAGATTTACATATCAAAACAAAAGAATTGATAGAATCTTTGACTGATCAACAAGTAGTAGAATTATTAAAAATAAAATGGATTGAAACCTTAGTGTCAGATCTTGAAAAGTTACCTTATGGAGTAATCCGAGATTTAACGACAAAAGTTTTATATTTATCAAAAAAATATGTCGTCACTTATTCTGATATTGAAAAACAAATAAGAGAAACTGAAAAACAATTAATTCCACTAATTGATGAGCTTGAAGGCAATGAATATGACATGAAGGGTTTGGAACAATTAAAGAAACTTTTAGGAGGCTGCATAGATGCATAAAAGGGTTCCTAAAATACGTTTCAAAAAATATACAGATGAATGGGAAGAAAATTTACTAAGTGAATTTCTTGAAGTTTCAAAAGAAAAAAATTTTCTTGAGGAATATGATAAAACAGATGTATTATCTGTTTCTGGTGAGTGTGGAATTGTTAACCAAATTAAACATAAAGGTCGTTCTTTTGCTGGGGCTTCTGTTGCTAATTATGGAGTTGTAAATACAGGCGATGTTGTTTACACAAAGTCTCCACTATTAAATACCCCATATGGTATAATAAAAACTAATAAAGGCAAACCGGGAATAGTTTCAACCTTGTATGCTGTTTATAAACCCAAAGGAAATGTTGATCCTAATTTTGTTGAGTGTTATTTCGAGCAAAATGCAAGAATTAATAATTACTTGAAACCTTTAGTAAATAAAGGTGCAAAAAATGATATGAAAGTTACAAATGAGAATGCTTTGAACGGTGCAGTTACATTTCCTAATAAAAACGAGCAAAAACATATTTCTGAATTTCTTATGAATTTAGATGATTTAATAATTCAAAATCAAAAAATACTAGAAAAATATCTTTCAATAAAAAAATCATTGATACAAAAAGTTTTACCTACAAAAGATAATAAGCAAAGATTAAAACTAAAGGAGCAATGTCCAGTTTTGAATAAAAAAGTTGCAAAAGAGATTTTTTGTGAAATCTCAGAAAAAAATTATATAAATTTACCAGTATTATCTGCAACTCAAGATTTAGGAATGATATTTAAAGAACCAAATAGTATTACCCCTAATTTAAATAATAAAAATTACAAACACGTATCTCCAAAAAATTTTGTAATTCATCTTAGATCTTTTCAAGGTGGATTTGCACATTCTGAATATGAAGGAATTACTTCTCCCGCATATACTGTATTAAAATTTATTGATGAGGGTTCTCATGATGATTATTATTGGAAATATGTTTTCATGTCTGAAAATTTTATAAAACGGCTTGAATCTGTTACCTACGGCATTAGAGACGGAAGAAGTATCGATTATAATGATTTTTTAAAAATGCAATTTTCATATCCAGATTATAGCGTTCAAGTAAAAATTGGTAATATGTTTAAACAAATTGATAGAATTGTAAATTTATACAGAAATAAAATTGATAAATTAACAAAAATTAAAAATGCATTTTTAGATCAAATGTTTGCATAAAAGGAAGTATATATGACATTTCAAACAGAAAAAGAATTTGAAGAAGCATTAATTTCACAACTAACTAAAAAAGGTTGGGAAGAAAATATTATAAAATATCCGACTGAGGCTGATTTAATTAAAAATTGGGCAAATATTCTGTTTGAAAATAATCGTTCAAAAGATCGCTTGGGAGATTATCCTTTAACCGATACAGAAATCCAACAAATTCTTGAAAAAATAAAATCTTATAAAACACCTCTTAAATTAAATGGTTTTATTAACGGGAAAACCGTTTCAATCATTAGGGATAATCCGGATGATAAATTACATTTAGGTAAAACAATAAGCCTGAAAATATATGACAGACATGAAATTGCTGCAGGACAAAGCCGATACCAAATAGTTCAACAACCGGATTTCGGTAGAAAAAACAAAATCCTAAATGAACGACGTGGAGATTTAATGCTTCTTATTAACGGAATGCCCGTTATACATATTGAATTAAAGAAAACAGGTATTCCTGTTAGCCAAGCTTGCAATCAAATAGAAAAATATGCAAAGGAAGGTATTTTTACAGGTCTTTTTTCATTAATTCAAATTTTTGTTGCGATGAATCCAGATGAAACATTGTATTTTGCGAATCCTGGACCTGATGGAGATTTTAATAAAAAATTCTTTTTCCATTGGGCAGATTTTAATAACTTACCTATAAACAATTGGCAGCAAATCGCATCTTCTTTGCTATCAATTCCAATGGCACATCAAATGATTGGTTTCTATACAGTTGCTGATGACACAGAAGGTATATTAAAAGTTATGCGTAGTTATCAATATTATGCTGCGAATGCTATATCAGATAAAGTTGCAAAAACTAAATGGGGTGATGATAATAAATTGGGTGGTTATATTTGGCATACAACAGGTTCTGGTAAAACAATGACAAGTTTTAAATCGGCTCAATTAATTGCAAGTTCTAAAAATGCTGATAAAGTTATTTTCTTAATGGATAGAATTGAATTAGGAACACAATCGTTATTAGAATATAGAGGGTTTGCTGATGAGGATCAGTCTGTTCAAGCAACAGAAAATACGGGGATTTTAAAAAGTAAATTAAAAAGTTCTGAGTCTGAAAACACATTAATTGTTACTTCAATCCAAAAAATGAGTAATATTAAAGTTGAAGAAGGTGGACTTAATTCTCATGATATCGAATTGATGAATTCAAAAAAAATTGTATTTATTATAGATGAATGTCATCGTTCTACATTTGGTGAAATGATGATGACAATTAAAGATACTTTCCCAAATGCTATTTTCTTCGGTTTTACAGGAACACCTATCTTTAAAGAGAATCAAAAAAAATTAAATGAAACAACTGATGTTTTTGGTGACAGATTGCATAAATATACTATTGCAGATGGAATAAGAGATGGAAATGTTCTAGGATTTGACCCATATAAAGTTCTCACTTATAGAGATATTGATATTAGAAGAGCAATTGCTCTTGAAAAAGCAAAAGCTGCTACTGAAGAAGAAGCAATGAGCGATCCAAAAAAGAGTGAGATATATTATAAATACATGGACTCAACTCAAGTTCCAATGGCCGGATATATTGATAATTCTGGCAATTATGTAACTGGGATAGAAGATCATTTGCCAAATGCACAATATGAAAGAGAAGAACATCAAAATCTTGTAGTCAAAGATATTATCGAAAATTGGAATCGTTTGAGTCATAATAATAAATTCCATGCGATTTTTGCAACAAGTAGTATTCCTGAAGCAATTGAATATTATAGACTATTTAAAGAACAAGCACCACAATTAAAAATATCTGCAATGTTTGATGCAAATATTGATAACAACGGTACTGGACTTATCAAAGAGGATGGTTTATTAGAAATAATTGATGATTATAACAAAAAATATCAACAGGATTATTCAATACCAACTTTTGCAAAAATGAAAAAAGATATATCCCTAAGACTTGCACATAAAAAACTATACAAACATATAGAAAATGAGCCTGAAAAACAGTTAAATCTTTTAATTGTTGTAGATCAAATGCTTACTGGTTTTGATTCAAAATGGGTAAACACCCTATATTTAGATAAAGTTCTAAAGTATGAAAACTTAATCCAAGCATTTTCAAGAACCAACAGATTATTTGGACCGGATAAACCTTTTGGAACTATTAAATATTACAGAAAACCTCATACGATGCAAAGAAATATTGAATCTGCATTTAAAAGATATTCAGATGATAGTTCCGATGGATTATTTGTTCAACATTTAGAAGATAATTTGAATAAAATGAATATTTTATTTGATGATATTGTAAAACTTTTCGCAGGTATACCTAATTTTGAAAAGCTTCCTGAAGATAGAACGACAAGAGGTAAATTTGCCTCATTATTTAAGGAATGGAATCTGTATATAGAGGCAGCAAAAATTCAGGGATTTAGATGGGAAAAATTATTTTATGAGGAATTTAACATATCCCTAAATTTTGACGAAACGATATACTCTACGCTACTGCAACGTTACAAAGAATTATTCACAGGTGGCAGGTCTGGAGGAGAAGACGTTCCTTATGATATAGAAGGCTATTTGATTGAAATTGATACTGAGGTTATTGATGCCGCATATATGAATTCTAGATTTGAACGTTATTATAAAGACTTACAACAAGATAAAATTGATCCAAATCAATTACAAGAAACGTTAAATGATTTGCATAAATCTTTTGCAATGTTATCTCAAGAAGAACAAAAATATGCGAACATATTTTTACACGATGTTCAAAGTGGAAATATAAAAATAGAACAGGGTAAAACATTTCGCGATTATATTACAGAATATCAAAGTGTTGCTAAAAACGAACAAGTCAATAAAATAACAGAAATTTTTGATTTAGATAAAAATAAACTAAAAGAACTTATAAATGCTGTTGTAGATGAATCAAATATTAATGAATTCGGAAGGTTTGACGCCTTAGTTGAATCTGTTGATAAAACAAAAGCTAAAGAATATTTTGAAAGAATTGAAAACACAACTATTCCGCAATTTAAAGTAAATATTAAAGTACACAATCTGCTCCAAGAATTTATACTGAAAGACGGCATTGATATTGAATGACAATTCTTATTGATATTTAATTATTAATATTTCCTTAAATTATTAATAAAAATCTGAAACTTATAATATCATTCTACTATGGGGAATTTAATGGAATTATCGAAAAGGAATTATATTGCAGATCAGTTTTTGTTAATAATGAAACAAAAACTAGATGAAGAACCAAGAACTCCATATTTTGACTTTAAATTCAAAGGAAGTGGCGAGTATGCAGGAAGATCCGTTTCTCAAAATCCTGAAGGAAAATATTTAACCAGATTAAAAGAAATAACAAACGTTACTGATAAAGAATTTAAAACAATTTTAAATTATTGTTATTCACAGAAATATATCTTAGGAGCTCAACAATACATTCGTATTACATATAAAGGTATGGAGCGAGGTAATCAAGTGGAGAATGAACTTATAAATCAAAAACAGAATACAACT
>ERZ779658.1960-NODE-1960-length-13298-cov-2.193083_pt1 | contig 13298 bp, 10 predicted proteins | sample MGYA00511485_ERZ779658 | MGnify/ENA primary metagenome ERZ779658 (study PRJEB29588, sample SAMEA2162182) | human gut metagenome | biome: human gut; feature: human-associated habitat; material: faeces | place: Denmark | collected 2008/2010 ... | reverse complement strand
AACTAGTTTGTGACAAATGCTCGGCTGCCAATTTATTTAGTTTCCAGTAATCAAGCAGAAAAACTTTGTGATAAGTGGGTACAAACACGTGGGTATCTGGCATGTGTTGTTTACATGCCGATACCCTTACGCGTTTGTTTAGCGAGAGCGCCCACGAATTACAAAGTTTTTCTGCTGAATTACGGAAACCAACTAAATTGCCCCCGAACCTTTGCACACTATCATTGACAACAAATACATAAAATGTTTATAATCTATATGGATATATGAAAAAAAGATGGGGTGGAGAAGAAAGATAATACTAAAGGGAAGGTTAAGGGATATTTTATGTATGAAAAGGAAAAGCAGAGGGAGAACCATCTGATTGTGTTGTTAGTGTACACATTTTTCTCACTTATTTTGACGGGAGAATCACTTTTGCTTGGCTGGGAAGTGGGAGCAATTGTGCTTTTGCTGACAGCGTTGATTGGAAGCTGGGTGATTTATATTACCGATATGGTTTCCGGAGGAATGCGGCTGTGGCTATATTTTGCATTGACGATGATATCTTGTTTTTTTTACGGAATTCATCAGACAAGTGTGTTTGATTTGGCACCACTTATGATTCTGATTATGATTCTATTTTCAATAACGGAAAAATCAAGTATTATTAGACTTTGTGTGATTACATATTATTTGACAATGTGCTATGATTTTATCTTTGTTCTGAATCATGCCATTGAATTTACAGCGCTTACAGTGACTAGGACGCTTTTGCATCTTGGTCTTGTTTTGGTGTCCGGATGTCTTGTGAATCTTGTATTGAAAAGGCGGAAATCAGAGCGTGTATATTCGGATAATAAAATTGAAAAATTAGAAGAAACAAATCGCCGTGTCGAAGATTTTCTTGCCAATGTTTCTCATGAATTGCGTACACCGATTAATGCGGTTACAGGTATTTCTACCGTCATGCTGCAAAAAGAAGAAGAGCAAGAAAAGAGAGAGCAGTTATCCTCAGTACAAATGGCTGGAAAACGATTATTTGGTCAAATTGAAGATATTTTAGATTACACAGAAATTGATACGAACAAAATCCGGCTCAGCGAAGAAAATTATACACCGTCTCTGGTTGTAAATGATTTGGTTTCGGAGTATTGGGAAAAAGAAGAAAAACAGCCCGAACTGCTTTTTGACTATGATACAAAAATTCCACCGGTTCTTTTGGGCGATGAGCGGAAAATAAGAAAGATATTAAAACATCTAGTGGATAATGCGATGAAATTTACGCAAGAGGGCGGTGTTTATGTCAGAATTTTTTCATTAAAAAAATCTTATGGAATCAATTTGTGTATTGAAGTAAGTGATACAGGTGTCGGCATTGCAAAAGATGAACTGGAAAGAATTACGGAGCGGTTCTACCAAACAAGTACAGGAAGAAACCGAAAGGTGGGGGGACTTGGGTTAGGTTTGTCTATTGTGTACGGAATGGTTCGTGTGATGAATGGGTTTATGCGGATTGAAAGTGAAGAGGGCAGGGGAACTACGGTTACGGTTAGTATTCCACAGCAGGTGGCAGAAGAAAATCCGGAAAAGCCTTTAATTAATAATAAAAACTTGTGTGTTGCATGTTTCTTGATGACGGAAAAATATGAAGTGCCTCAAGTAAGAGAGTATTATAATAAAATGATTGCGCATATGGTAAAACAGTTTGACATCCCATTGCACCGTGTTACGAACCGGGACGAATTGGAACAGTTATTAGAAGTGACACCGGTGACGCATTTGTTTGTGGGTGAGGAGGAGTATCGCGCAAATAAGAATTATTTGGAAATGACAGATTCAAAAATGCGGATTGTTGTTGTGGCAGGAAAAAATATTATTCTGCCGCAGGAAAAGCGGATAGAAATAATTCGGAAGCCCCTTTGTACACAGTCTGTATTAAATATTTTAAAGGAAAAGGAAAGTGATTTGTCAAAAAGAAAGAAACGAAAAATGATATGCCCGGGAATTAAGGTGTTGGTTGTGGATGATGAGCCGATGAATCTGACCGTTGCAAAGGGGATTTTTGAAAATTATCAGATGATAGTAAAAACTGTAATCAGCGGAAAAGAGGCAATTGCGGCTTGTGAAAAGGAAAGATTTGATATTATTTTCCTTGATCATATGATGCCGGAAATGGATGGTATTGAAACGTTAAAACAACTTCGTAAAATGCAAAAAGAGAGTGGTCAGGAATATATTATTGTTGCATTTACGGCAAATGCAGTCAGTGGAGCAAAGAAAATGTTTATGGAGGAAGGTTTTGATGAGTTTGTTTCAAAACCGATTGAGACAATGACACTGGAACGAGTTCTTTGCAAGGTGCTTCCGAAATCGTCGATTACCTATGTCAGTGAGGAAAAAGAGGCTGTAAAAACGGACGAGAGGAAAACGAATTTTGACAGGAATGCCGGGCTGCAATACTGCCGTGGAGATGAAATGTTTTACAGAGAATTGTTAGTGCAGTTTCACAGTGAGTCGGTGAAAAAGAGACAAATGATAGAAGCGGATTATGAGCAGAAAAATATGGAAGATTATCGGATTCGTGTGCACGCCTTAAAGAGTACGGCGAAGATGATAGGAGCAGAGAATTTGTCTGATCTGGCAAAAGATTTGGAAATGGCAGCGAAAGAAAAAGACTGGGATTTCATTGAGAAGAATCACAAAGAAGTTCTAGACCAGTATGCAGCGACGGTTGTGGAAATCGGCAGCCTGCTTGGTACTGCGTTGGAAGAAGAGGAGTTTTCTGTAACGCAAATTAATAGCGAAAAATTATTGGAAGAATTAATGCTTTTGATGGGAAAATTGCGTGCTTACGAAATAGATGACGCAGAAAAAATTATTCAAAAACTGCAGCATATAAAGTGCGCAAACTTGTCGGGGAGAGAATTGATTGAGAATATCAAACAAGATGTCACGGATTTTGAATTTGACCGGGCACTTAATAAAACAGAGAAGCTTTACAAACGTGTGGAAAGAGGTGAATGCGAATGAATCCAAAACGATTGATACAAGTGTTTAACAATCATGAATTAGGGCTTCAGGAACGATTGTTCCGCCTTCTGGTCACGATTGGCTTAATGGGACTGGCAATGGGAATTCTTGTTGGTCTTGTGTTAGGAGAAAGTATGGCAAACACCCTTTCACTTCTTGTGGTATTTGCGCTTGCGGTTGCGATAACGTATTTTTCCATCCATTTTCATAAAATTCAAATAGGAGCAGTGCTGATTTCCGTTTTGCTGATTTATTTTGCGCTTCCTTTTAACTTTTTGACAAGTGGAGGAATTTATGGAGGCGGCCCGATTTGGCTGATGTTTGGCGTTGTTTTTGTCTGTCTAGTAGTTGAGAAGAAGGCAAAGTACATATTGATTGCCAGCAGTTTCTGTCTGTATGGTGCATGTTATCTGACGGCTTATTGGAATCCCAGAATTATGGAATTTCACACGACTCAGGCAGCCTATGTCGATTCCTTTTTTACACTGGCGGCAGTGACGGTTCTTGTGTGCAGCATGATTTTATTTCAAAATGCGATGTACCGGAAAGAAAATAAGATTGCAAAGGAGCAAAAAAAAGAAATTGAAGAATTAAACCGGATGCAGAATCATTTTTTCTCAAGTATGAGCCATGAAATCAGGACACCGATAAATACTATTATTGGACTGAATGAGATGATTTTGCGAGAAGAAATTTCGGATGAAGCAGCCGGCGATGCCAAGAGTATTCAGGGGGCAAGTAAGATGCTTTTGACGCTGATTAATGATATATTGGATATGTCAAAAATTGAATCGGGCAAAATGCAGATTGTTCCGGCCGTTTACGAAACAGGAGATATGCTATCCGATGTTGTGAATATGCTCTGGATACGGGCAAAGGAAAAAGGGCTTGAATTTCATATCAATGTGGACCCTTTGCTGCCAGCCCAGCTGTTTGGTGATGAAGTGAGGATTAAACAGATTCTCATTAATGTATTAAATAATGCGGTTAAATATACAAAAGAGGGGGCTGTTACTTTATCCATTCAGTGCAAAGAGCAGGAGAACGGAAATGCATTAATTTCTTATTCGGTGACGGATACCGGAATGGGAATTAAAAAAGAAAGTATTCCGTATTTATTTCAAGCATTCAAACGCATTGACGAGAGTGAAAACCGCTATATAGAGGGAACCGGACTGGGACTTTCGATTGTGAAGCAGTTAGTAGAACTTATGGGAGGTGACATTTCCGTAAACAGCGTGTATACAAAAGGCTCCACATTTATCATTACAATTCCACAAAAAGTGGTAAGCAATGAAGAGATCGGTGAACTGGATTTGGAGAGCAGACACAGTACAAATCAAAGAGAATCGTACAAACAAAGTTTTGAGGCAGAAAAAGCACGCGTCTTAATTGTGGACGATAATGAAATGAACCGGATGGTAGCAAAAAAACTGCTTCGTGACACAAAAGTTATGGTGGATACGGCAGAAAGTGGAGAAAAGTGTTTAAAGAAAAGTCTTCAGACGAGATATGATGTTATTTTTATGGATCATCTGATGCCGGAAATGGATGGTATTGAATGTCTGCATGCGATTCGGACCCAGATGGGTGGTTTCAATCAAAATACGCCGGTTGTGGCACTGACAGCAAATGCCGGAAGTGAAAATAAAGCACTTTATTTTCGCGAAGGATTTGATGGGTATTTGTTAAAACCGGTCAGTGGCGTACAATTGGAGGAAGAACTTATTCGTCATCTTCCTAAAAATCTTATCAGGCAATTCAATGCGGAAGGAACCGTGGGAATGATAGAGGCACCGATTTTAGAGCACAGGAAAAAAGTGCCGGTTATGATATCGACGGACACGACATCGGATTTGCCGGATCATCTCATAGATAAAAATTTAGCTGCCGTAATGCCTTATCGTGTAAAAACAGAGGGTGGTGAGTTTTTAGATGGCGTCGAAACGGAGACAGACGGAATCCTTGCTTATATGAAAGAACGCGATGAAATAGTGCAGTCAGTGGCACCAAAAGTAAGTGATTACGAAGAGTTTTTTGCCGAACAGCTTACGAAAGCGCAGTCTGTTGTCCATATTTCCATGGCAGAAAGTGTTAGTCCCGGATTTGCGAATGCGCTGGAAGCGTCAAAGGCGTTTGATAATGTTATGGTTATAGATTCCGGACAATTGTCAAGCGGTATGGGACTTATGGTTTTGTATGCCCTATCTTGTGCTGCCGGCGGAATGGGAGCCGGGGATATTGTGCAGAAACTTAAGGCTTATAAAAAACAGATTCAGACAAGTTTTATTGTAAGCGAGACGGGATATCTGATGCAGGCAGGAAAAATTTCGGAAAAGGTTCATAAACTATGTCAGGCATTTATGCTCCATCCTGTAGTTGTTCTAAAAAATGGCAGGATGAAAATAAAGAAAATTTATGTTGGCAGAAGAAAAACGGCATGGAAGAAATACATTACTTCCACGTTTAATAAAGAGCTTCATATGGATAAAAAGATGCTGTTTATTACCTATGCAGGACTAACGAATGATGAGTTAAAGGAAATTACAAAAGAAGTAAGAGAAAAAGATGCAATCGAGAACATTATTTATCAAAAGGCATCTCCGGCGGTTGCCATTAACTGCGGACCTGGTACCTTTGGAATGTTATTTGCAAAGATGGATGATGAATAAAACGTATGAGGTGATAGCAAGATGAAAACAATATTAGTTGTAGATGATGATAAACTAAATCTTTCGGCAGCGCGGAAAGTGTTAAGTGGCGAATATAAGGTAATCCCTGTTGTTAGGGGAACACAGGCATTGTCTTATTTGGAAAATGAGGAATGTGACATGATTCTTTTGGATATCAGTATGCCGGAAATGGATGGCTTTGAACTGCTTAGAAAAATTCGGACGATGGAGAACGGTAAGGACATTCCCGTGATTTTTCTTACGGCTGACAATGATACCGAGACGGAGACCCGCTGTTTTAAAGAGGGGGCCATTGATTTTATTGTAAAACCTTTTCAGGCAGATCGTGTATTAGAGGCTGTTAAGAAGGCTATTGGCTAATGCTTGAGAATATTTTACAGTTGACCGCTGTTGTTGTTGTCTTTATCCTTGTCCTTGCCGGGACGTATTATGTGACAAAATGGATTGCAAAATCTGGGATGATACAGAGCCAGTCACGTAATATTAAGGTGATTGAGACATTTAAAATTACGAATGGGAAATACATTCAGATTATTCAGTTAGGCAAGAAATATTATTCCATTGGTGTTACAAAGGATCAGATTACCTTTTTAACACCATTGGATGAAGCTCAACTGGATTTTTCAGAAGAAGTTCGTAATGGTCAGAAAGTTTCGTTTAAAGAACTGCTTGACAAGTTGAACAAAAATAAGAAAGAAAATTAGAAAAGGTTGGTATTTATGAAGACACAGAAGAAAGCACATCAAGTATCTGTACGAGTTGTAATTCTGTTAGCCATGCTTTGTATATTAACCTTTTTTTGTAGTGCCACAATTTATGTGCATGCGGCACCGGTTAGTTCAAAATCAGATATAAGCGAAGCAAGTGGCAGTTCCAAAGGAGAAGTGCAGGACCCGGACTCTCCGCAGGATTTTCAGTTTAATATTACTTCCAATGCCGGAAGTTCCAGCTTGTCGGCAAGTATGAAGATGATTTTGGTGTTGACATTGTTGTCGTTAGCACCGTTTTTGCTTGTTATGGTAACTTCCTTTACAAGAATTATTGTCGTTCTTCATTTTGTCCGTTCGGCATTGGGAACGCAGACTTCACCACCTAATCAGGTATTGATTGGAATTGCGTTGTTTTTGACCCTTTTTATTATGGCACCTGTTATGACGCAGATAAATAAAGATTGTATTCAGCCATATGATAAGGGGAAACTTACTCAGGAAGAAGCATTAAATGCCGGACTCAAACCAATCCGCAAATTTATGTTTGAGCAGACGAACCGGAAGGATATCCGCTTGTTTATGGAAATTGAGAAACAGAGCAATGATGTTTCTATTGAAAAAGAAGATGAGATACCGACTCTTGTTCTGATACCGGCGTTTATGATAAGTGAATTACGAATTGCGTTTATTATCGGCTTTTTGATATACTTGCCGTTTATCGTAATTGATATGGTAGTGGCATCGACACTTATGTCGATGGGTATGATGATGCTGCCGCCGACGACGATTTCGATGCCGTTTAAGATATTATTGTTTGTCTTAGCAGATGGCTGGAATCTCGTGATTGGACAGTTGGTCAAAACCTTTTACTGACAGGGGGCGATTAGATGACAGATGCAGATGTACTTGATGTGACAGTCGATATGATTTGGTGTATCATTAAATGTAGTGCTCCGTTGTTGTTAGTTTCCCTGATTGTTGGACTGGTAATTAGTATTTTTCAGACAGTTACTTCCATTCAGGAGCAGACTTTAACCTTTGTTCCGAAACTATTGGCAATATTCATTACAATGCTTATATGTGGTGGATGGATTATGAACAATTGCGTGGAACTTTTTACAAAACTGTGTGAAAAATTTGCTCTTTATGCAGGAGGCTGAGAATGACATTTACGCTCGAACACCTGGAGTTTTATCTCTTGATTTTGATGAGAGTTTCCGGGTTTATTATGACAGCACCATTTTTTAGTTATTCGTCTGTGCCGATGCGGATTCGTGCGGCAATGAGCGTTTTTATGTCCTTAGTGGTGATTCAGGTCACTCCGGTTGTCGATTTGACGTATTCCGGGGTGTTTGGATATTCAGCACTCGTTTTGAAAGAATCTATGATTGGTGTGGTTCTTGGATTGATGTGCAGTATGTGTTTTTACATTATTAACCTGGCGGGACAGTTGATGGATATGGAAATGGGATTATCCATGGCAAATATGTTTGACCCGATGGTGAATATGCAGTTTTCCGTAACCGGAAGTTTGTACAATTATCTGCTTATGCTCATGTTAGTTGTTACCAATATGCATTATTACATCATTCGGGCAATTGTGGATTCTTTTTCCTATTTCAATGTTGGAAAAGCGGTGTTTGACACCGTTTCACTGAAAAACATCGTGGTTGATTTTATTGCGAATTATTTTATCATTGCGGTGCGTATTGTACTGCCGGTTTTCTGTTGTATGCTGCTGATTAATGTTGTGCTTGGTGTACTTGCTAAGGCAGCACCACAGATGAACATGTTTGTGGTTGGTATGCAGATTAAGGTGCTGGCAGGACTGGCTGTTTTGGTAATTGTGATACAGAGTTTTCCGATGGTTTCAGATTACATTTTTGGTGAAATGAAGGACGTAATCACACAGGTGATTCATTTGTTTACACCGAAGTGAAAAGTCGGATGAGTTGGCAGGTGATTATTTGGTATATTCCTATAACCTTCAGCTTTTTGCCAAAGACGGTGAGGGCGGTGAAAAAACAGAACCCGCGACACCCAAAAAGCTGGATAAGGCACGAGAAGAAGGACAGGCTCCAAAGAGCCAGGATTTGAACACGGCAGTTTTATTGCTTGTATTATTTGGATGCTTAAAAGTGTTCGGCAGTTTTATGATGAAGCGGTTGTATGACATGTTTCAGTTTTATTATGGAAATATCAACGACTATGCAACGGATGTATTTACCGTTAAGCGTGCTGATGGTTTGCTTCAGTTTGGCCTTAAGGAGATTACCATTGCGTTACTGCCGATGTTAGCACTTGCGATGATTGGCGCATTTGTTGTAAATGTTGTTCAGGTCAAATGGAAAGTTACATTAAAGCCGTTACAGCCAAAACCGAATAAAATTAATCCAATTAGCGGTTTTAAGCGGATGTTTTCAAAAGATAAAATATTTGAATTGATTAAGGCGGTTGTTAAAGTAGGAATTTTGTTCTACGTGGTATATCAGGCGCTAAAAGATGAATGGGGCATGATTGTCAACATTTATCAGCTTGATATCTGGTCAGCGGTTAGCTTGATTGTTAGTACCGTGTTAAATATTGCCTTTCAGATTACGGCTGTTTTCTTTGTCATTGCTTTTGCGGACTGGATGTACCAGAAACGCAAGTTTAACAATGACATGAAAATGACAAAACAGGAAGTCAAAGACGAATATAAAAATACGGAAGGAAATCCACAGATTAAAGGCCAGATTCGAAGAAAGATGCAAGAGGCGTCAAGACGACGTATGATGCAGGAACTGCCGGAGGCGGATGTAGTTATCACAAACCCGACTCACTTAGCGGTTGCACTGAAATACGATAAGGAAGTAGCTGAGGCACCAATTGTTGTGGCAAAGGGTGCGGATTATCTGGCTGGCCGTATTCGTGAAGTAGCAAAGGAAAATAAGATTGAAATTGTAGAAAATAAGCCTCTGGCGAGAATGTTGTATCACAATGTAGAATTGGGAGAGCAGATTCCGCCGGAATTGTACCAGATGGTTGCAGAGATTTTAGCTTATGTATATGGATTACAAGGAAAAGTAAGTTGATTTTGATAGAAAAAACGTAAAGGAGGAAAAGCAATGCGTCGCGAAGATATGGTGTTAGGTGCATTTATCTTAGTACCTATTTTATGCTTAATTATTCCGGTTCCGCTCTTTTTGCTGGACTTGTTATTTGCATTAAATATTGCACTTTCTATGATTATTTTGTTTAATGCATTGTTTTCTAAAGAGCCTCTTGATATGTCGGCATTTCCGACGTTACTGCTTTTGACGACGTTATTTCGATTGTCGTTGAATGTCAGTTCTACAAGAAATATTTTGCTGAAGGCAGATGCCGGTAATGTAGTTGATACATTTGGTAACTTTGTCGGTGGTGGTAACTTAGTTGTTGGTGCTATTGTGTTCTTTGTATTGGTTATCATGCAGTTACTCGTTATCAACAAAGGTTCCGAGCGTGTGTCAGAGGTAACAGCGCGTTTTACACTGGATGCGATGCCCGGTAAACAGATGGCAATTGATGCTGATTTGAATACAGGTGCCATAACGGATGAGGAGGCAAAAGAACGCCGCGAAAAGATTCAACAGGAATCGGCTTTCTTTGGTTCCATGGATGGTGCTACAAAGTACGTCAAGGGAGATGCGACGGCGGGCTTAGTAATTACGGTTTTGAACTTCGTTGGTGGTATTGCGATTGGTGTTCTGATGAATGGCATGGACATTAATGCAGCGGTTCAGAGATATTCGATTTTGACAATTGGTGATGGTCTGGTAAGCCAGATTCCATCCCTTATGATTTCATTATCCACCGGTATTTTGGTAACGAAAGGTTCCAAAGAAGCGGATGTTGGCAATATTTTGAGAAGGCAGCTTTTTTCTACGCCGAAAGTACTTAATATTGTTGGTATTGCCTTGATTGGCTTAGGTTTGTTTACGCCACTGAACATGTTGGTATTTTGTGCCTATGGAATTATGTTTTTACTGACGGCAAGAATGATAGCAAATCAATTGGAGATGACAGAGACAGACGAGGCAGTTTCGGAAGAAGAGGAATCCGCAGAGGAAATCAGGAGACCGGAAAATGTCAGTTCACTGTTGCAGGTGGATGCCATTGAACTGGAATTTGGTTATGGAATTATTCCACTTGCCGATGTCAACCAGGGCGGTGACTTGCTAGACCGTGTGGTTATGATACGAAGACAGATTGCATTAGAGCTTGGCTGTGTTGTTCCAATGATTCGACTACGTGATAACATACAGCTCAATCCAAATCAGTATCTGATTAAGATAAAAGGCGTGCCGGTCAGTGAGGGAGAAATTTTGTTTGACCACTACATGGCGATGAATCCGGGTTATGTAGAAGAAGAAATTTCCGGTATTCCGACGTTTGAACCGTCGTACCATCTGCCGGCAATTTGGATTACGGAAAGTCAGCGTGAGCGGGCAGAATCCCTTGGTTATACCGTAGTTGATCCGCCATCAATTATTGCAACACATTTGATGGAAATTATCCGATCACATCTGGATGAACTTCTCACCAGACAGGATGTACACAACTTGATTGAGAATGTGAAGGAGGCAAACGAGACGCTGGTATCAGAACTGGTTCCAAAATTGTTAAATGTTGGAGAAATCCAAAAGGTGTTACAGAATCTTTTGGCAGAAGGCATTTCCATAAGAGATTTGGTTACAATTTTTGAAACGTTAGCCGATTATGCGCCGACAACGCATGATACGGATGTATTGACGGAGTATGTCAGACAGAGTTTGAAACGTGCAATTTCAAATCAGTATTTTAATAACAATGAAACAACCAGCGTTGTGACATTGGATCCGAACGTAGAGCAGGTTATTATGGATTCGGTGAAACAGACCGAACAGGGTGCTTATCTGGCACTTGACCCGGATTATACAAACCGACTGATGACTTCTTTACGGGAAGAGACAGACAAATTAGAGGAACTGGGACGAACGCCGATTATTATTACTTCGCCGATTGTTCGTATGTACCTGAAAAAATTAACGCAAGAACAATTTAGGAATCTGCATGTGTTGTCATATAATGAAATTGATTCCGATGTTGAATTACAATCAGTTGGGATGGTGACGGTAGAGTGATTATCAAAAAGTTTTTAGCAAAATCAGAAAAAGATGCAATTGAAATGGCAAAAAACGAATTGGGGAATAATGCCATTGTCATGAATATTAAGAAGGTAAAACCAAAAGGTCTTGCGAAGTTATTTGTCCGCGGAAAGGTTGAGGTGACAGCAGCATTGGATGAGACGCCACTGTACTCACAAGAGGAAGCGGCAAAAGAGAAGCGGCCGGTTGAAGCAGGCAAATTTTCAGAAACAGAGAAAAAGACAGATGCACCGGATAACAGCAGTTTAGAAGAACGTATTAGTATGCTGCAAGCTCTTTTGGAGAAACAGATGATGCAGAAAGAAGGTATGACCGAGAAAGTTGAGAAAACACTCGAAATACCGGTTTCGGAGCCAAAAGAGAACGTAGAGCCAAAAGAGGTTCCTGAATCCAAAGAAGAGGATGAGGAGGATGAAAAAACAAAGGCCTATAAAGAGTTGATATATCAGCAGTTAGTTCAGAATGAAGTGGATGAAGAAATTGCAAAATCCATTATGGATGAGGTGAATCGTTCGCTTGCTAAAAATGCACCGTTAGACCAGATTCTGGCAAATATTTACCAGAAGATCATTTTGATGTTAGGGCAGCCTTACAGCATTAAGTCAGAAGAAAATGAAAAGACGAAATTTATCTTTTTCCTTGGTTCAACCGGAGTAGGAAAAACAACAACCATTGCTAAAATTGCTTCGAAATTAAAATTAGAGAAGCATGCAAAAATTGCACTCGTAACAGCAGATACTTACCGCATTGCAGCGGTGGAACAGTTAAAGACTTATGCAAATATTTTATCCGTCCCGCTTGAGGTGATTTACAGTCCTCAAGAATTGGGGGATAATCTTGAAAAACTTAAGCAGTATGATGTCTGCTTGATTGATACTGCCGGACGTTCTCATAAAAGCAAAGAGCAGATGAAAGACATCCGGGCATTGCTTGAGCAGATTCCGGTGAATGAAAGACAGGTTTATCTGGTACTAAATGCAGGTACAAAATACAGTGACTTACAAAAGATTGCGTCAGTCTACTCGGCGCTTACGGATTTTAGTCTTATTTTTACGAAACTTGACGAAACGTCTTCGGCGGGAATCATGTTGAATATGAGAGTGAAAACAAATTGTCCATTGTCTTATGTAACGTGGGGACAAAATGTTCCGGAAGACATTGGCGAGATGGATCCGCAGAGAGTGGCAAAAAAATTACTAAGTGATAATCATACGAACTAATTCTGTGGCGAGAAAGGAAGGTGTGGAATGGATCAGGCAGAAAGCTTACGAAATATAATTAAAAAGCAGGAAATTGATGAAAAAAAACGGACAGCAAGAGTTATTACGGTTACCTCCGGCAAAGGTGGGGTTGGAAAAACGAGTTTTTCTGTAAATTTGGCAATTCAGCTTCACAGACTCGGCAAGAGAGTGGTTGTACTGGATGCTGACTTTGGTTTGGCAAACATTGAGATTATGCTTGGTATTCGCCCAAAGTATAATTTGGCAGATTTGATGTTTCGAGGAAAAAGCATACAAGATGTAATAACTTATGGACCGGAAGGCATCGGTTTTCTTTCCGGTGGTTCCGGCATCAATGAGATGGCAAATCTGAGTCGGGAACAGGTTTTCTGGCTGATTCAGAAAATGGAAGAGTTAGACAAAGAGGCAGATGTAATTATTGTAGATACCGGTGCCGGAATTGGAGATTCGGTGCTTGAGTTTGTGGCAGCCAGC
>ERZ779658.1956-NODE-1956-length-13312-cov-2.327978_pt1 | contig 13312 bp, 9 predicted proteins | sample MGYA00511485_ERZ779658 | MGnify/ENA primary metagenome ERZ779658 (study PRJEB29588, sample SAMEA2162182) | human gut metagenome | biome: human gut; feature: human-associated habitat; material: faeces | place: Denmark | collected 2008/2010 ... | reverse complement strand
TGAGGGACAGGGAGATGCGCTCACGATCGAGATCAACGTCAAGCACCTCGACGGTGACCTTGTCTCCGACCTTGACGACCTCGGACGGGTGATCGATGTGCTTCCAAGACAGCTCGGAAACGTGGATCAGGCCGTCAACACCACCGAGATCTACGAATACGCCGTAATCTGTGATAGACTTAACTGTACCCTCTACCTCAGAACCGATCTGAGCTGTCTCAAAGAACTTAGCCTGAGCTGCTGCTCTTTCCTCTCTTGCTACTGCACGGATAGAACCAACTGCTCTCTGCTTAGCCTCGTTTACCTCAAGGATCTTGAAGCTTACTGACTGCTTGAGCAGATCGTTAAGATCGAAATCTCTTCTTGGAGCTGCCTGTGAAGCAGGGATAAATACCTTAACACCGTTAGCTGATACGAGTACACCGCCCTTAACAACGTTTGTAACTGTACCTGTAAGTGTAGCGTCAGCTTCCTTAGCCTCAACTATCTTCTGGAAACCAAGAACTGCGTCAACCTTCTTCTTAGAAAGTGTAACGATACCCTCCTGGTCATTTGTCTTAAGAACGATCAGATCGATCTTGTCGCCTACCTTTACGATATCCTCTGGCTTCTTAGTAGGATCATCTGTAAGTTCAGATGCAGGAATATAGCCTGTGTGCTTTGTTCCGATATCTACGGCTACTTCACCGTTATTGATATCGGTGACAACGCCCTCAACCTTCATTCCCGTATGTATTTTTTTCAGAGTCTTTTCCAGTTCCTCCTCAAAATTAAATTCTTCGTCAACATTGTTCAACATTTCACTCATGGTCTGTTGTACCTCCTTGATTATATAAGCCGGCGTCGATGCACCAGCAGAAATCCCGATAAATTTTGCACCTGATAAGTCAATATCACATGCCCTCAGTCCTTCGGCGTCCTCCACAAGCCAACATTTGCAATATTCATCGCATATGGCTTTAAGCTTGTGAGTATTGGAGCTGTGCAGCCCTCCGACTATTATCATTATGTCGGCAGCCTTCGCAAGCTCCGCCGCCTCCTTCTGTCTTTCAGAAGTGGCACTGCATATGGTGTTATACACCACAGCCTCAGGCAGATACCTCTCAAAAAGCTCTTCGCACTTTCTCCACATATTCTTATTATACGTTGTCTGAGCCAGAATTGCAACCTTTTTTGACGAAAAATCTTTCTCTTTCACCAAATTTTCAAAATCGTCACATGAACTGAACACATAACTCTCTCCGCTGCAATGACCTCTTATACCCATTATTTCCGGGTGAGCCTCATCACCTGCGATAAGAATAACGTATCCCTCGCCCGATTTTTCGGCTGCTATCTTGTGTATCCTTGCCACAAAGGGACAGGTAGCGTCAATTACTTCCGCACCTACCTTTGCAAGCTTTTCATACACGTCCAGTCCAACTCCGTGGGATCTGATAACAACTGTCTGGTCTTTCGTGACCTTATCCACATCGGTGGAGTAAACTCCTTTTGCTTCAAGGTCAGAAACTACGTTTGGATTGTGAATGATTGGGCCTAACGTTACAACATTATTTCGGTTATCTAATTCATTATACACTATTTTTACGGCTCTGTCTACACCAAAACAGAAACCTGCGGTCTTTGCAACGCAAATTTTACACTTTGTTAACATTTAATGTACCAGCTCCGTGATATTTTTCATGATCTCGTTCTTGATAGTCCTAAGAGAATGAGGGTCGGTAGCTGTAACGCCTATCTCGCCAGGCACTATAGGCTTGCCAAATCTTACAACTACACGCTTTCTGAATTTGAGCTTGCCCTCGAAATTGATACCAACAGGGACCACAGGCACCTGAGCCACAGCCGCCACCAATGCAACGCCTGTTTTGCCCTTTCCTACCTTGCCGTCCTTTGAACGTGTTCCCTCAGGGAAGATGACAAGGTTTCTGCCCTTTTCAAGCTTTTCGATAGATGTATCTATTACCTGAGTGTCGCCCTTTCCTCTTGTAACAGGGAATGCTCCGAACGCTTTTATAAGCAGAGTGAAGAACACATTCTGATGAAAAAGCTCCTCCTTAGCCATATAAGACAGCGGCACTTTTGTTGGCAGTGCGATAAAAACAGGGTCCTGATAGCTTCTGTGGTTTGAAGCGAATATATTTCCGCCGTCCTTTGGGATATTTTCCGTACCCTCAAAAGTGATGTTAAAATACAGATGATAAAGTCCGATAACGATATATCTCAGCACTGTGTACCAAAACATATGGAAATGACCAAGCCTGTGTTCTTTTTTCACAGGTCTGACAGGCATTATCTCTTTTATCTTACGCTCTTTTTTTTTAGTCTTGTCGGTTATTACATTGTAGATAGCCTCAACAGACTCTTCAAGAGTCAACTCAGTAGAGTCCACCTCAACAGCGTCATCAGCCTTTTTCAGCGGTGCTATCTCTCTGTGTGTATCGTTATAGTCACGCTGGATTATATCCTGTAATACCTCGTCATATGTAGACTTGTCGCCCTTTTCCTGAAGCTCCTTGAAACGTCTTTCTGCTCTTGCCTCTGGAGCGGCTGTGAGGAATATCTTCACGTCAGCGTTTGGCAAAACCACAGTGCCGATATCTCTGCCGTCCATGATGATGTTGTTTTCTTTTGCGATATTCTTCTGAAGTTCAAGCAGAAATTCTCTTACCTCAGGTATAGCAGACACCTTTGACGCACCCATGGATATCTCAGGCGTTCTTATTTTGTCTGAAACGTCCTCGTCATTGAGTATTACTCTCTGCCCTGCTTCTGTGTAGCAAAGCTTTATGGATATCTCACCAAGAAAGGGTTTTATCTGCTCAGGGTCAGAAAGGTCTGCACCCTTGCTTATAACATAATAAGCTATAGAGCGGTACATCGCACCTGTGTCTACATATACATATTCAAGCTTTTTCGCTACCGCCTTTGCGATAGTGGACTTTCCTGCTCCGGAAGGTCCGTCGAGAGCCACGTTTATTCCCATATCAAAATCTCCTTATCCTATTTTATCCGCACAGCTATACGCCGTGGAAAACGCTATCTGCAAATTAAAGCCGCCCGTATAAGCGTCAACGTCAAGCACCTCACCGATAAAGTAAAGTCCTTTACACAGCTTTGACTCCATTGATCGTGGGTCTATCTGCGAAACATCAACTCCGCCACGGGTTATGATAGCTTCCTCTACAGGGCGCATACACTTCACTGTGAACGTAAGCTTTTTCACAGTGGAAACAAGCCTTTCACGCTCCTCACGGGTTATCTGATTGACCTTTTTCTCAGGATCGATACCGCACCTTTTTATTATAAGTGGTATTATCTTTGAAGGCAGCAGTTTGCCCAGTGAATTCTGAAAATCTCTGTTTGGAAAATCTCCGAAATCACGAAGTATCCTGCTGTCAAGCTGTTCATGGCTCAGTGCAGGTTTAAGGTCGATATCCATATAATACCGTGACTTGTTCATATCACCAAGGTGAGCCGAAGCCGAAAGCACAAGCGGTCCGCTCAGACCAAAGTGTGTGAAAAGCATTTCCCCAAGCTCGTGGAAAATTGGTTTATCTCTGTCCTCTTCACGAAGCGTCAAGGTGCAGTTTCTAAGGGAAAGCCCCATTGCGGAAGCACATTCCTCACGCTCATAAGTAACTACAGGGCAAAGTGACGGAGTTATCGCCGTGACCTTATGCCCCACAGACTTCGCAAGCCTATAGCCGTCGCCTGTTGAGCCTGTCCGTGGATAGGACTTTCCGCCAGTTGCAACGATAACGCTGTCTGCGTAATAATCCCCATGCTCGCATTTAAAGCCCTCTGCTCTGCCATCCTTTATGATAAGCTCTTTTACCTCATCGTCGATAAACTGCACACCACTGTCCTCACAGGCTTTCACAAGTGCTTTTACGATATCCTTTGCGTTGTCGCTCACAGGGAACACCCTGTTGCCACGCTCTGTTTTAAGTTCCACCCCAAGGCACTCAAAAAAGCTCATAACGTCCTCAGGTGCAAATCTGCTCAGTGCTGAATACATGAACTTGCTGTTGCGTGGGATATTTTTCATAACAGTGTCAGCGGTACAGTTGTTTGTGACATTACACCTGCCCTTGCCTGTTATCATGAGTTTTCTGCCCTGACAGCCGCTATGCTCGATAACAGCAACGCTCTTTCCACGCCAGCCAAGCTGAACTGCGCAGAACATTCCTGCCGCACCTGCGCCTGCTATAACTGCGTCAAATCTTCTCACTGTGTATCTTCCTCGCTTTTTGCGTAAACATCATACTCAGCCCAAACCTTTTCAAGACGTTCAAAAGTCTGTGACACTCTGTCGATATTTCTTATTGATACCGCAACGATAAGTGCATTTATAAGGCTCAGCGGTGCAACGAGAGAGTCAACGAACGAAGCCATATCGCTTCTTGCAAGAAGCAGGCTGTCTGCATACTTTGCGATAGGCGAAGCCTTTGAGTCTGTTATAGCTATAACGTTCGCACCGTTGCTCTTTGCATATTTAAGCGCTTTGACGGTCTGCTTTGAATATCTTGGGAAAGATATACCTATCATGGCGTCCTTTTCGTCTATTCTCATTATCTTTTCAAAAAGCTCTGAAGTAGTCGTACTCTGAACAAGCTTTACATGGGGGAAAATAAGTCCCAGATAATAAGCAAGGAACGAAGCGATAGAAGCTGCACTTCTCGTACCCATTATGTAAAGGGTATTGCAGGATACGATAGTGTCAACGGCATTGTTAAAGTCCTCCTTTGAGGTTTCCTCCAAAGTACGCCTTATCTTGTCGATGTCGAGATTGAGTACCCTTTCAAGCACGTTGTCACTGCTCATAAGGTCGGAAGTGACCTCTATTCTCTGAACAGTTGTAAGCTTGTTTCTCATAAGCTCCTGCAAGCCTTTTTGAAGGGCAGGATAGCCGTCATAGCCAAGTTCTGAGGCAAATCTTACCACCGTTGATTCGCTGACGCCCACGGTTTTTCCAAGCTTCTGAGCTGTCATAAAAGCTGCTTTGTCATAGTGGGAGAGAATGTAGTTCGCAATTAGCTTGTGTCCCTTTGATAAGCCTGAAAGCTTTTCATTGATAAGCGTAAATAAATCTTTTTCCATTTCTATCTATACCTTTCAGCATATTTTATGCCCACAGATCCTCCTGTAGGGCGAGTATCCTTTTTCTTCTTGCTTCTGTTTTGTCCTTATCTGGGATATAAACGCCGTCCTTTAAGATAAGCACGTCACCCTCGTGAACGTCTTTTGTTTCAGAAAGCGGTATATCCTTTTTTTCTCCCTGCTCAGTTTCACACACGGCATAGCCGTTTTCTATCCTGTCAACTATAAGAATCTCTTCCATATCACTTTTCTCCCTTTTCAGCAGAAACGCTCAGCCCCTCGCCATCTGAGCTGAAAACTATCGTTCCCACATCTGCAGTGACATACAAATGGGAAGCATATTTTTTCAGCCTTGTGACAGTTTCCTCGTGTGGGTGACCATACTTGTTGCCCTTGCCGCAGGATATAACAGCATATCTCGGCATGACCTTGTTAAGAAAATCGACCCCCGAAGAAGTGGAACTGCCATGATGACCTGCTTTAAGCACCTTTGCGGAAACATCATAACCCTGAGAAAGTATATCTTTCTCTTCAGTGGTCTCGCAATCCCCCGTGATAAGAAAGCTGTTCTCACCGTCTGTTATCTTCACAAGTGTGGAATAGTTATTAAGATCATCATAATCCTTTTTGGGTGTGAAAAGCTTCACCTTACAGCTTCCAAGCTCAAATTCCATAGGCTTTGCCTGTGTTATCTTCAAGCCCTTTGCCTTTATGCTTTTGAGCATTTTCTCATATATCGTTGTGGTGGGCGTCATATCAGCCTTGACTTTCGGCATAATGAATTTATCCACCTGAAACTGGTCTATTATCTCGCTCATTTCACCAATATGGTCAGCGTGAGGGTGGGTGGCAATGAGATATTTTAACTCTGTCACTCCCTGCTTTTCAAGATATTTTTCTATTTTATTGCTGTCATCTTTATCGCCGCTGTCAATGAGCATAGCCTCCCCTTGTGATATCACAAGGGTGCTGTCGCCCTGACCAACGTCGATAAAATGTACCTCTGTCTGAGCGTGTTCCGCCGGCTTGTCCTCAACGCCTGCCTTAATAAGCAAGCTGTCGAAAGAAACTAACCCCGTCAGGTCAAGCACTGTAAAAAGCAGCACCACAAAAACCGCTATGAGCGTTACCGCCTTTTTAAGCGGTGCTGTCGAATTTTTCTTTTTCGCAGATCTGCCTGCCATGTTATCCCTTTCCGCCTGAGCTATCTTCTTGCCTGCATTTCAGCCCATTCTTCTTTTGTTATGTTTATCTTTCGTGCCTTAGAGCCTTCCTGTGGTCCTATTATGCCCATTTCCTCTATCTCGTCCATGATACGGGCGGCTCTAGGGAAACCGAGCTTTAGCTTTCTCTGCAAGAACGCGGTGGAAGCGTTATTTGTCTGCACAATTATGGATATTGCCTGATTTACAAGGTCATCATCAGGATTTACGGAAACATTATCGCTGCCTGCCGAACCGCTGTCCTTTGGCTGTGGAGTATTCTCCTCCACCTCTGCGATAACTTCGTCGCTGTATTCTGCGGTATGCTCGTTCTTGAGGAAGTTTACAACCTCTCTTATCTCAGAAGTCGCTGCATAACCGCTCTGCATTCTTATAGGCTTTTTAACGCCAACAGGCTTATAAAGCAGGTCACCGTTTCCAAGAAGCTTCTCTGCACCGCTTTCATCAAGTATAACTCGTGAGTCAACGTTGCTGGATACACTGAGAGAAACTCTCGATGGGATATTTGACTTGATAAGTCCTGTCAACACGTCCGCCCTAGGGGACTGTGTTGCGATTATCATATGTATTCCTGCCGCACGAGCAAGCTGTGCAAGTCTTAAAACTGAGTCCTCAACCTCGCTTCTCGCAGCCATCATAAGATCGGCGAACTCATCGACCACAATAACTATCTGTGGCAGCAGGTCGATCTTTGCACGGACTTCGTCCTGCTCCTCGGCAGGCTTATTGCGTTCTTCAAGAACCATGTCGTTAAACTCCTGCAAGTTCTTTACATTGTTCGCCTCGAACATAAGATAACGCTTGTTCATTTCATTTACCGCCCAGCCAAGCGCACCAGCCGCCTTTAAAGGCTCGGTAACAACAGGGATAAGCAAATGCGGTATCTTATTATAAATAGGAAACTCGACTTTCTTAGGGTCGATAAGAATAAGCTTTACTTCGTCAGGCGACGCATGGTAAAGTATAGAAAGTATGATAGAGTTTGTAAAAACAGACTTACCTGAACCTGTTGTACCTGCAACGAGCATATGCGGCATTTTGGCGATATCGCCGATAATGATATTACCCTCGATATCCTTGCCCACTGCAAAGGTAAGCTTGCCCTTTGCCTTTCTGTATTCCTCGCTGTCGATAAGCTCACGGAGAGAAACCGTATCTCTATGATCGTTCGGCACTTCTATTCCTATGCAGGCTTTGCCCGGAACAGGAGCTTCGATACGAACGCTCATTGCCGCGAGGTTAAGTGCAATATCGTCTGCAAGACCCGTTATCTTCGACACTCTTACGCCTGCTGCAGGCTGAAGCTCATATCTTGTAACGGACGGACCTCTGTGTATGCCCACGATCCTTGTTTTAGCGCCATATGTTTCAAGCGTTTCCACAAGCTTCGCAGATTTCTCTTGTATTTCCTGCTGGACTATCTCGGAAGCCACAGGATTTTTAGCATATTTGAGTATATCCACAGGCGGATAAACGTAAGCAGATATTTTATTATCTTTCTCAAAGAACGTTGTCTGACCGTTCTTATCAACATTCACTACAGGTGGCTTAACAGGCTCATCCTTGGACTTCTTTTCTTCTCTGTTGTCGCCTATTGCGTTTTCTATTATCTTTTTAAGCTCCTCATTATCGGTAGTCTTAGCCGTTTCTTCAAGCTTTTCATGTGTTATCACAGGAGCTTTCACAGGGTGGACCGGCATATCTATCTTTGAAGCGTCCACCTTGTCGGTAGCTTCTTCCGCCTCTGCAACAGGCACAAAGGCTTCCGCCGCAGTGTCAGGGCCATCATCAGGATAGAACTTTGCAATATCCACTCTGCCGTTACGCTTAGGTTCTTTCTTCTCTCTTGGAGGCTTCGGAGGCTGAGCCGCACGCTCGATACGCTCCTCGTTCACCGCTTCATAGCTCTTTACAAAAGGCTTTGAAACTGCCTTTAGAAGCTGCGGAAGCGTAACATTTGTAAGCAGCATTATAAAAGTGAACGCCACAAGCACGATAACGATACCTGCGCCAACTCTCTTGAAAAGCGAAAGCAAAGGCCAGCCCAGCAATGCGCTTGCAAGTCCGCCGCCACGGAGCTGTTTTCCATCATTGAAAAGCCCCACAAGTTTAAGCCAGAACGAACTTCCGTCCACAGAGCCTACTTGGATTATCTGAGCCATGCCGCTTATAAGAAGCATAAGAACGCTTCCCTCAACGACCTTTGCAATGACCTTGTTATGGGTCACATCTGAAGCTATCATAAGTGCAACATAGATTATCATAGGTGCAAACAGAAATACTGTCACGCCGAAAAGTCCTCGGTTCAGCTCATGGAGCCATTTCCACAAGCCGTCCCCTTCCACGAACGTGATAAGCAGTTCAAGTATGCCGAAAAAGAAAAGTATGTAAGACCAGAAGCGTCTGTTCTCTCTTTCTCTCACTGCTGTCATGGAATTTGACTGTTGCGGCTTGCTCTGAGGCTTTTGCTGTTTTGTATTCTTTTTTGCAGCTTGCGCAGGCTTTTGTGCGGACTTTTTCTTTGCCGCTGTCTGCTTTGGCGCAGGCTTTGAGCCTTTCTTTTGAGCTGCCATTTATTTTACCATTCCTTTCGGTATGTGTCTTATTTAAGCAAATAAAGGCAAAATGTTATTTGCCTTTATAACCCACAAAAAAGCCTGAAAACAGAATTTCAAGCTTTTTCACAGAAACTGTATTATCTTATGTCATTACTTTGCAAAGGATATAGGGTGACCCATGCACATCTCGATAAATGAGATAACAAGGACTATGACGCCAAGCACAAGGGTATAATAAGCAAACACCTTGAATTTATCCGTTTTAACGAGCCAGTTTACAAGCTTGATAGCACAAAGTCCCACAAATGCGGCAACTACAAATCCAACTGCACAGCTAACCCAATCTATATCAGTATGTGTTGAAACTGCGTCCTTGACTTCAAGCAGACAGCTCATAAGTATAACAGGTATGCCCAGAATGAAAGAATACTTTACCGATGTTTCTCTGGTCATGCCTGAGAAAAGTCCCGCTGAAATAGTCGAGCCTGATCTTGAAACGCCAGGCAACAGTGCAACTCCCTGAAAAAGTCCGACCGTTATTGCGTCCTTATAAGCTATATTGCCCTGAGTCTTTTTACCCTTTATACAGCGGTCTGACATAAAAAGTATTGCCGATGTATAAAGGAAACAAAGGCCCTCTGCAAAAATGCTTGAATCCTCTGCAATGCCCTCAAACCAGCCCTTAAATGGCAGGAACGGTACAAGGCAGAAGCAGGAAACTATTATCATAACTATCATACGCCTTGGAGGATTCATATTTTTAAGAGTGAACTTGCCTGTAAAAATATCCTTTATCATAACGCCAAGCTCTTTTATCATATCCCATATTGTCTTCCTGAAAGCCACAAATACTGCTACCAGCGTGCCAAGGTGAAGTATCGCCGAGAAAAACAAAGCTCCCTCTCCGCTGTTTCCTGTAAAATGCTGATACAGTGAAAGATGTCCTGAACTTGAAACTGGAAGAAACTCCGTCAAGCCCTGAATTATAGCCTGAAAAATCGCATTGATGATACCCATTGCTGTCCTCCGAAATTTTGTTGTTTGTCAGAGATAAAAGCCGTCACGGCTGAGATAATGTGCCGGGTCTGTGTCCACAGCAGTATCATCATCCTCAAACTCTTCTCCGATATCTACGTCAGTCCTGAATACGTCATAAAGGTCGATTATTGTCTGAAACATTTTCAGCTTTCTCCTTTTCAGAACTGTTTTCTATCATATCATAAAGGCAGTCTATCGCCTCGGAAAGCCCTCCGAGCCTGTCGATAAGCCCCTCTTTTACAGCCTGCTCCCCGTCGATAACAGAACCAACGTCCATTACAAGCTCGCCCGTTGACATCATAAGCTCACGGAAACGCTCAGGCTTTATGGCTGAATTATCGCACACAAAGCGAACTATCCTTTCCTGCATTTTATCAAAATAAGAAAGCGTCTGAGGTACTCCCAGCACAAGCCCGTTCATTCTAACAGGGTGTATGGTCATTGTGGCGCTTGGCACTATAAATGACTTTTTCGCACACACCGCCAACGGCACGCCTATGGAGTGACCTCCGCCCACAACCATTGACACAGTAGGCGTTTTCATACTAGCAATAAGCTCTGCAATGGCAAGTCCTGCTTCCACATCTCCGCCCACAGTGTTGAGGATTATCACAAGACCCTCTATGCTCCTATCCTGCTCGATAGCAACAAGGGCAGGTATGATATGCTCATACTTGGTGGTCTTGTTTTGTGCAGGCAAAATATAATGCCCCTCCACCTGACCGATAATGTTCAGGCAGTGTATAACGTGCTTTGCGTCTGGCAATGTGACAGAACCCATTTCCTTTATCTGCCTTATATCCTCAGCAAGCTTTTCGCTCTCTACATTTTCTTCTTGTTCAGACACTCAGATACCTCCCGTTCTTCATTAGTAACTTTCGTCACAAGAGAAGTATTTGCAGTGTTCATTGAAAATATGCAGGAAAACCGCCACACCTTTAATATAATAGCACAAGTTCTACCTAATGTCAACAACTTGCAAGGGCTAAAAAAAACAATTTTGCAGGAAATTTACGCTATCCTGCAAATTATTTATAAAAAGTTTAAATCTATTTTTGATACTCCTCAGCAAGCACCTGTTCACACCAAAGTATAAGATCTGCGAAATCTTCCTTGTCAAGATAGGAGAAATACTTGTTCACAGCCTCACCCTCAGCAGCTTCTATGGTGTCCGTCAGGCAATAGCCGTCAGAAGAAATAGTTATCTCTGTTTTGGTGTTCTCTTTAAGTCCTAGAGTTATCTGTATAAAATCAAGTCCCGGATCTTTAGACGGAGCCGTCCTGTATGAAGCGTTGCCGAAGCTGTCTATCATTTTCACAAGCTCGTTGTAATCATCATGATCGGCAAGATAGCATTCTCCGTATTCTCCGCCTACTTTCACACAAACCTTTGCATATGCGCCCTCGTAGATATCATAATTATAAAAGTCATCAAAGCAAGCATAGTATATGCCGCCATTCTTTGTGAGCTTGTAAAAGCCTTTGTACGCCTTATTAGTGTCTATGCTGTCGGCTGATATCTTCTCAACAGAATCCCACTTATCCGAGCCGTCTGATGACACAACATTTTTACCGTCAGGAATCATAAGTGAATAAACAGCGTCTGTGCCGCTGTCATCAGCCTGCGACTCATATGTATAAAGGCTGTCAGCGGAGAATTTCTTATGCTTATAGTCACTTAAATTTCCGTCGCTGTCATATTTCATATACTGCATAGGAGCGTTGCGCTCTTTATCATAAGAAAGCTGTAGAATACCATTGCTCACCACAGTTATTTCAGTGTACTCATCAGCTTCAAGCACAACGTTTCCCGACTTGTCAAGAAGTCCCACTGCTCTGCCGTCACGATAAGTGAAGAAAAGATCTGCAAGAAGCTTTTCACATTTATATTCCTCAAAAGACTGCTCCTCAACCTCGGCAACATACTGAGTGCTGTCAAAGCTTGTATAAAGCTTTCGTGAAAGCTCGTCAAGGCTTTTTATTTTATTCAGAAACTCCGGAAATTTGTATTCCTTGACCTTCACATTGCTTGGTTGAGCTGAGTCGCTTGTCTTTATCTGCGACACCGCAGACGACTGTGTTGTTTCTTTGTCTTTTTCACAGCCGAACATAGAAATTGTCAGCGTCAATGCAAGCGCAAGAGCCGCACATTGTTTTCTTTTTGTCATCGTTATCCCCTCGTATTTTATTTTGTTATCTCACAGCACGAGCCGTTACACTATATTATAATACACAAATCTGATTTTTGCAAGATATATTAAAACTTTTTATTCTTTATCATAGCAGTATGGTAATACGCTAAATGTTATAAAAGTGTTAAATGTTTAAAAGTGCCTTTACATATAGAATGTTTTGTGCTATAATATCCTAGTGGCAGTGTTGACATTGATAAATATCTGCTACTAATTTTGCTGTTTTATGGCAAGGAGGATAAAATTAAATGGTTAGAGCGATTGTCGGCGCAAACTGGGGCGACGAGGGTAAGGGCAAGCTTACCGATATGCTTGCTGAAAAGTCTGATATAGTAGTAAGATTTCAGGGCGGAGCTAACGCAGGACATACTATTGTAAATCACTACGGAAAGTTCGCTTTGCACACTTTGCCTTCCGGCGTATTCTATGATCACACAACAAATATTATCGGCAACGGTGTTGCACTTAATATCCCTGTATTTTTCAATGAGCTTAAAAAGGTAACTTCCGAAGGCGTTCCAATGCCTAAGATACTTATTTCCGACAGAGCGCAGATGGTAATGCCATATCACGTTCTGTTTGACCAGTACGAAGAGGAAAGACTCGGAAAGGCAAGCTTCGGCTCAACAAAATCGGGTATCGCACCTTTCTATTCTGATAAATATGCAAAGATAGGTTTCCAGGTACAGGAGCTGTTTGACGAAGAGGCTCTCAAGGTAAAGATCAAGAGAGTTCTTGAAACAAAGAACATTCTTCTTGAACATCTCTATCACAAGCCTCCTATCGACGCTGATGAGCTTTTCAATACTCTTATGGAGTATAAGGAAATGGTAGCACCATACGTTTGCGACGTATCTGCATTCCTTTGGAACGCTATCAAAGAGGGCAAGAACGTTCTTCTTGAGGGTCAGCTTGGCTCACTGAAGGATCCTGACCACGGTATCTATCCAATGGTAACATCTTCATCTACACTGGCAGCATACGGTGCTATCGGTGCAGGTATACCTCCTTATGAGATAAAGACTATCGTAACTGTTGTTAAGGCTTATTCTTCCGCAGTTGGTGCAGGTGCATTCATTTCTGAGATATTCGGCGATGAGGCTGACGAGCTGAGAAAGAGAGGCGGCGACGGCGGAGAGTTTGGTGCAACAACAGGCAGACCGAGAAGAATGGGTTGGTTCGACTGCGTTGCAACTAA
>ERZ779658.1902-NODE-1902-length-13621-cov-2.224753_pt1 | contig 13621 bp, 12 predicted proteins | sample MGYA00511485_ERZ779658 | MGnify/ENA primary metagenome ERZ779658 (study PRJEB29588, sample SAMEA2162182) | human gut metagenome | biome: human gut; feature: human-associated habitat; material: faeces | place: Denmark | collected 2008/2010 ... | reverse complement strand
GTGATCCTCGTGGTCATGCTCGTCATGGTCGTGATGATGCTCATGATCATGATCGTCGTGGTCATGGTGATGCTCATGGTCATGCTCGTCATGGTCGTGATGATGCTCGTGCTCATGCTCCTCGGCTTCTTCCTTCGCATGCTGCTCTGCCATCAGCTTTCTCTCAAGAGAATCCTGTCCCTCTACCACCTTTAAAATCTGCTCTCCGCGGATGGAATCCCACGGGGTTGTGATGATGGCGGCCTTATCGTTGATGGACTGAATCTGCTTTACGCAGAGCTCCAGCTGCTCCGGCGTCGCATTCTGGCTGCGGCTTAACACAACAGTGGTCGCATATTCGATCTGGTTATTGAAAAACTCGCCGAATGCCTTCATCTGCTTGCTCGCCTTTAATGCATTTACAACCGTGATGAGACCGTTCAGCTTTACATCCTCTTCCTTCTCCACGTCAATCACAGACTTCATGACATCCGAGAGCTTGCCGACGCCGGACGGCTCGATCAGGATACGATCTGGATGATACTTGCCGATCACCTCATGCAGGTTTCTGCCGAAATCGCCAACCAGTGAGCAACAGATACAGCCGGAGTTCATCTCAGTGATCTGAATTCCCGCATCCTTTAAAAATCCTCCGTCAATGCCGACCTCCCCGAACTCGTTCTCGATCAGCACCAGCTTCTCGCCTGTGAACACTTCATCAATCATCTTCTTGATGAAAGTCGTCTTTCCGGCGCCTAAGAATCCTGAAATAATGTCAATCTTTGTCATATCTATCTCTTCCTTTCCTTACAATACATCATTTGTTCCAAAACACATATATTTTACTCGTTTTTCCTCCATTTTGCAAATCATATGCATTTTTTTCATATATTTTTTATAATATTTCTCCGGTTCACTGCTTCTGAAACTGCATGTGATACAGTTTTTCATAAATTCCCTTCTTTGCGAGGAGTTCCTCATGCGTTCCCTCTTCCTCGATGCCGTTTTCGGTCAGCACAAGAATCTTCTCGGCATTCTTGATCGTGGAAAGGCGGTGTGCAATCACGAATGTGGTACGGTTTTTCGCCAGTTTTTCCAGGGAGTCCTGAACCACCTTTTCACTCTCATTGTCGAGTGCCGACGTCGCCTCGTCAAAGATCAGGATCGGCGGGTTTTTCAAAAAGACGCGCGCGATTGAGAGGCGCTGCTTCTGTCCGCCGGAAAGCTTGATGCCGCGCTGTCCGATGTCAGTCTCATATCCCTGCGGCAATGACATGATAAACTCATGGGCATTGGCATTTTTTGCCGCCTCGATGACTTCCTCCCTCGTGGCGTCCGGTCTTCCGTAGCGGATATTCTCATACACGGTTCCGACAAAAAGATAAACGTCCTGCTGTACCATTCCGATGTGGTCGCGCAGACTCTTTAAGGTGAGATCACGCACATCCGTTCCATCGACCTTTACCGCTCCCTCCGTCACATCATAAAACCGCGGGATCAGGGAGCAGAGCGTACTTTTTCCCGCACCGGAGGCTCCGACAAGCGCCATGTAGGAGCCCGCCGGGACTGTCAGATTGATATGCTGCAACACCTGCTCGGTGTTCTCCTCGTACTGAAACGACACATCCTCAAAAGTAATGTCCCCGCGCACATCGGTAAGCTCTTTTGCATCCGCCCGATCCTTGATGTCCGGCTCGATCTCCATGATCTCGCAGAAGCGCTCGAAACCGCTGTACCCGTTCTGGAACTGCTCTGTGAAATCGATCAATGTCCGCACAGGATCGGTAAATACACTGATGTAGAGCACAAATGTGACAAGATCGCTGACATTGACCTTACCATTTGCAATGAGGATGGTTCCGGCGAGAATGACATTGACCTGGATCAGTGTCGTGAACGCGCCCAATCCCGCCTGAAAGCTTCCCATATAATGATAGCTGTTCTTCTTGGCGGACAAAAATCCCGCATTTCCAGTCTTAAACTTTTTCTTCTCAATCTCCTCGTTGGCAAACGACTTTACCACGCGGATGCCGGAGAGGTTGTCCTCAATCTGTCCGTTGATCTCCGCAATCTTCACACGGTTCTGGCGGAACGCACGCCGCATTTTGCCATTCAGGTAATACGCGTACGCAAACATAAACGGCAGGACGATGAACGCCGCCAGCGCCAGAAGCGGGCTGATATTGACCAGAATCACAAACGCACCGATGATCTTGATCGCCGAGAGAATAATATTCTCCGGTCCGTGGTGCATCAGCTCCGTGATGTCAAACAGATCCGTCGTGATCCGGCTCATCAGCTGCCCGACCTTCTGGTTATCATAGAACGAAAAGGATAATTTCTGCAGATGCTCAAAAATCTCGGCACGCATGTTGTACTCGATTTTCGCTCCCATCACATGGCCGTAATTCGAGATAAAAAACTTGCTGTAACAGTCTGCCGCCACCATTGCAAACAGTGCAGCCGCAATGATTTTGATCTGGAACATGATCTGCGCCTTATCCTCGTACACAAGCGTGTAGGTGACGTAGCGTATCACTAACGGAATCGCCAGCGCGACGGCAGCAGACACCGTCGCAAAGAACATATCCGCCCAGAAAATACAGCGGTATGGCTTATAATAAGACAACATTTTTTTGAAATTTTTACTCATTTTCACACTCCTTAATCTCTTTTTCAAAAGACCCTTCTATTTTATCTGCTGCGCGAAAAATGTCAAGCGACACGCCGCACGAACTGTGCTATACTATACATAGTTACGATTACCATTTAAGGAGGCATCATTATGAACCCAAGACAAATGCATTATGAAACGCTTGCCGGTACCATCATCAAAAATCTTGCCAGACGCCGCATGGAAGGCTACTACTGCGCCACCGTCGAGGACGCTGAAAAGATGGCATTCTCTTTCCTTACCCCGGGCTGCACAGTATCTTTCGGCGGCTCCATGACCCTGGAGGATACCGGAATGCTGACCGCCCTGCGCCACGATCCGGGAATCACCCTGCTCGACCGCGCCCAGGCAAAGACACCGGAGGAGACAAAAAAGATCTATCACGATGCTCTTTCTTCCGATTTTTATTTTATGAGCACCAACGCGATCACCAAAGACGGCGAACTTGTCAATATCGACGGCACCGGCAACCGTGTGGCAGCCTTAATCTACGGTCCGGAACACGTGATCGTCATGGCAGGCATGAATAAAGTGGCTGCAAACGTAGACGAGGCATTAAGCCGTGTTCATGGTACCGCCACACCGATGAACTGCAAGCGTCTCGGTAAAAATACGCCTTGTTCCGCTACCGGCGTCTGTTCCGACTGCCTGTCCCCTGACTGTATCTGCAATCAGGTCGTCATCACAAGACGAAGCGGCATCGAGGGACGCATCAAAGTCATTCTGATCGGCGAGGAACTTGGATACTAAAATCCAGGTTTCCACCCGACAAGGCAGAAAAAATCCTGCTTGCCGGATTTCCACGCCGCGCATGGCTGCTTGCGACCTGAATTCTATTACGAAAAAAAGAGTTACCGCGAAACGGTAACTCTTTTTGCATACATTAGTTGTACTTTCTTTTTCTTGCTGCTTCAGATTTCTTCTTGCGTTTTACGCTTGGCTTCTCGTAGTGTTCTCTCTTACGAATCTCCTGCTGAATACCTGCCTTTGCGCAGTTTCTTTTAAAACGACGTAAAGCGCTGTCTAAAGTCTCGTTTTCTTTTACAATTACACTAGACATTATCTCACACCTAACCTCCCTCCAGTTGCGTATTGTGCATATTCAACTGTTTGGGTCATATTCATTGCACTATATAAGATTATAACACATATTTTTTTCCCGTCAACTGTTTTTCTAAAAAAGCGAAAAATTCAGACAATTTACTCTTCCCGCAGTTTGAATTTGGTAATCAGACCATCCAGGGAATCTGCCTCCGCCGAAAGTTCCTCACTGGTAGCAGATGTCTCCTCGGAAGCTGCGGAATTGCTTTGAATAACATCCCCAATATCCTTCACGCCGTTTGCAATTCTCTTAACGGACTCTGCCTGCTGATCGGAAGACACACGGATATTTGCCACTTCCTGAATAATATCGTCAAGTTCCGTCAATACCTTGTTCAGGGATTCTGCCGTCTGCTGTGTCACGGTGTTGCCACGGTCAACCTCACTCTGATTTGCCTCCAGAAGATGTCTGGACGTCTCAGCCGCCTGCGCACTGTTCTCCGCAAGCATACGGATCTGTTCTGCAACAACCGCAAATCCTCTTCCTGCCTCTCCGGCTCTCGCCGCCTCGATGGATGCGTTTAAGGAAAGCAGGTTCGTCTGGGAAGCAATGCTCTCGATCTGGCCGATCACACTTACAAGCTCCTGGGAGGTGCCGGAAATGCGCTCCATGGCCTCCGTCAGTTCCTGCATCTTCTGCTGGCTGACATTCGCCTCCATGCCGACTTCCTTTGCCTTGTCATGCACCACATCGGTGGATTTACTGTTCGCCTCTACCTGCTCAGATACGGTTGCGACACTCTCCACAAGATCATCAACCGCACTTGCCTGCTCCGTTGCTCCCTTCGCAAGATCCTGAGAGCTGATAGCTAGCTGCTCTGCGCCGGCTGCCACCTGATCGGAAGACTCGCGGATCTGCTTAAACGTGCCGCTCACATCGGTCACCATGCTGATCAGATGTGTCATGACATTCTCAAATTCGCCGACATAAGATTCCTTGCAATTGGATCTTACCGCATAATTGCCCTGTGCAAACTCTTCCAGAATATATCCAAGATCCTCAATAATCTTGTTCAATGTAGTGACCGTCACTCGGAAACTGTCCGCCAGCTTTCCCAGCTCATCATCCGAGCTGTACTGCACTTCTACATCCAGATTTCCTTTGGAGATCTCTTCCGCTACTTTTGTCAGCTCCGTCACCGGATCCACCACTGCATCCACGATCTTCTGGCTGTTCCTCTGGATCAGTCTCGTATCATTGACTGCCGTAATAAGAAATACAATAAGAACCAGAATCGTGTAAGCGAGTGAAAACTGCTTCGGCACATAAGCCGCCGCAAAAACTGCAATCGCTGCAATCACAAGCGTCACATACATTACCACACTGACTCTCCGGTAACTTCCTTTTACCTTATCACTCAGACTACCTTGTCCCCTATCTCTTTCGTCCATCCCTGTCCTCCTGTTTTATCAGATATGCCCATATCCCGATACATAAAAACGGCATATTGCCGATACCTACGTACCATTATACACCGTTTTTACTATTTGTAGCAACAAATTATAAAATATTTTTTTGAATTCTAAATTTTATAAATATACGCAATCGTGTATTTCTGTCGAGTTTTTATGCAAGCTGTGCCTCAAGTGCCGTTTTCGCCTCGGCAATGGCATCCGGAATGCCTGCCGGATTCTTACCGCCTGCCTGCGCCATGTTCGGACGTCCACCGACTTTACCCGCAGTGCTCTTGATGAGATTGCCGGCATGTGCGCCGTGCGCCATCGCATCGTCTGTCGCCATGGCAACCAGATTGACTTTTCCGTCTGATGCAGATGCAAGAACTATCACGCCTTCTCCCAGCTTTCCCTTTAACTGGTCGCCCAGATCTCTCAGACCGTTCATATCGACGCCGTCCACGCTGACAGCGAGGAGCTTCACACCCTTCACTTCCACAACCTGATCCATGACATCTCCAAGTGCTTCCTTGGCTGCCTTGCTCTTTAAGGATTCGTTCTCACTCTGAAGTGCCTTTAACTCCGCCATCAGATGACCGATCTTCTCGACGAGAGTTGCTGGTGTTGCCTTTGCAGCCTTGGCTGCAGCCTCGAGTTCTTCCTCTTCCTTCTTATAATATGCAAATACATTGTCTCCGGTCAGAGCCTCGATACGGCGCACGCCCGCAGCCACACCGCTCTCAGAGATAATCTTAAATACAACAATATCGCCGGTGTTCGCCACATGAGTACCACCACAGAACTCCTTTGAAAAATCTCCCATGGACACGACTCTTACCGTCTCACCGTACTTTTCACCGAAGAGTGCCATCGCGCCTGTCTTCTTCGCTTCCTCGACCGTCATGACGTCGGTTCTGACATCAATCTTCTCAGCGATCTTCTCGTTGACGATTGCTTCCACCTTCTTAAGTTCTTCCGGTGTCATCGCTGCAAAATGGCTGAAGTCAAATCTGGTGCGCTCACCGTCCTGATAGGAACCTGCCTGCTCTACATGTGTGCCGAGCACTTCGCGCAGCGCTTTCTGTAACAGGTGGGTTGCAGAGTGGTTCCTGCAGGTATCCCTGCGCAGCTTTGCATCCACACTGAGATCTGCTACATCTCCCGCCTTAATCATACCGTTTGTCATCTTGCCGATATGGCCGACCTTACCACCACGCAGCTTGATGGTCTCTTCCACCTGAAAGATACCGGAGGCGGTGCGGATCTCGCCCTTATCTCCCTGCTGACCACCCATCGTCGCATAGAACGGCGTCTTCTCCACGATGATCGTGCCGACCTCTCCGTCGGAAAGCGCCTCCACCAGCTCTGTCTCGGTGGTAAGCACTGTGATCTTTGAAGATGCTGTAAGGCTGTCGTAGCCTGTGAACTCCGTCGTGATCGAAGGATCAATCTCATCGTATACCGTAGCATCTGCGCCCATGTAATTCGTTGCTTTGTGTGCATCATGTGCTTTTTTCTTCTGGATCTCCATGGCTTTCTTAAATCCGTCCTCGTCAATGGAAAATCCCTTCTCCTCCAGGATCTCCTGCGTCAGATCGAGCGGGAAGCCATACGTATCATAGAGCTTGAATGCGTTCTCTCCGGACAGCGTCTTCTCTCCAGCTGTCTGCATTTCCTTCTCCATCTTCTCTAAGATGGCAAGACCCTGATCGATGGTCTTGGCAAACTTCTCCTCTTCCTGCGTAAGCACTTTGAAGATAAAGTCCTTCTTCTCCTCGAGTTCCGGATAACCATCCTTGCTCTCATCGATTACCGTCGCTGCAAGCTTCGCCATGAAAGTACCACCGATGCCAAGCATTCTTCCGTGTCTCGCTGCACGGCGTATGATACGGCGGAGCACATAGCCGCGACCCTCATTTGACGGCATGATACCATCGGAAATCATGAATGTTGCGGAACGGATGTGATCGGTAATCAGACGGATGGACACATCATCGAGCGCATCCTTCTGGTAAGACTTTCCGGACAGTTCACAGACCTTGTCGCGGATTGCTTTCATCGTATCAATGTCGAATACGGAATCCACATCCTGCATGACAACCGCAAGACGCTCAAGTCCCATACCGGTATCGATATTCTTCTGGGAAAGTTCAGTATAACCACCCTTGCCATCACCCTCAAACTGGGTAAATACGTTGTTCCATACTTCCATAAAGCGGTCACAGTCACAGCCGACCTTGCAGTCCGGCTTACCGCAGCCGTATTTTTCTCCGCGGTCATAATAGATCTCGGAGCACGGACCGCATGGACCTGCGCCATGCTCCCAGAAATTGTCACACTCTCCGGTCTTGGGGTCACGGTAGAATCTTGTGATACGCTCTGCCGGCACACCGACTTCCTTCGTCCAGATGTCGAACGCCTCGTCATCCTCCCCGTAGATCGACGGATAAAGTCTGTCCTCCTCCAGTCCGAGCACCTTTGTCAAAAACTCCCAGGACCATGCGATCGCTTCATGCTTAAAATAATCACCAAAGGAAAAGTTGCCGAGCATCTCAAAAAAGGTCAGATGTCTTGCAGTCTTTCCTACATTCTCAATATCACCGGTACGGATACACTTCTGGCAGGTCGTCCCTCTTCTTCTCGGCGGGATCTCCTGTCCTGTAAAATACGGCTTTAACGGTGCCATACCTGCATTGATTAAGAGCAGACTGTTGTCATTGTGCGGCACCAGTGAAAAACTGTTCATTTTCAGATGTCCCTTGCTCTCGAAAAATTCCAGGTACATCCTGCGCAATTCGTTTTCTCCGTAAAACTTCTTCACGACTTCTTCCTCCAACATGTTTCTTTCTATTTTAAATCTATTTTGTCTCTTCGACGTTTCCGGTCTCACCGGCATTCTTAGCATCCTTGCGGTCGCTCAACTTCTTTCCCGCAAAAATTCCAAGTCCCGCCACCACGACCAAAACCACGAAAATCAGTACATAATGTACAAACCATCCCAAAAATGCCATAGTCAAGTCCTGCCTTTCCCCAATTCTTCACACCCCGTGTGAAATCTTCTATAACTAAATCAGTATAGCGCAACCGTTTTATGATCGTCAAGTACCGCTTTTTTGAAATTCCTCTCATTCCTCAAGGATCTCAAAAATCTGGTTTTCATGCTTTATTTCCACAACCCGCTCCGCCATCGCAGCGTTCGAGATCCTCTTCCGGTAATCCGGAAGCGCGCTGTAATCCTGCCACATATGCATCGGAAATACGTAATCCGCATCCGTGTGCTCCAGGAAATAATTCATGCCGTCAAACTGGTGCTCCATCAGCCTCGGATCTGCCGGCACAAACGCCAGATGAATCTTCCTGCCGGAAAGCCTGCGGATCTGGCTGCGGTAATTTGTACGCATGGATCCGTTGATCAGATCGCCGGCTCCGTCCCAGTGCCAGTCATTCAGATCGCCGGCATGGTAAAATGCCGCGCCGTTCGTCTCCACGTAAAATGCCACGCCCGCGTCCGTCGAGCGCAGAGTCTCAATATTCAAGTCGTCGACCCTGCATTTTTCATCCGCCCCCACATAGTGAATCCGCTTCGCTACCTCCGGTGCGAATCCATGCTTTGTCAGAAAGTGCGGGCTCATCTTACAGTCTTTTGAAAAAATAAACCGGATCTTCGGATATTTTTCTGCGAGATGCAACACATCCATATCAAAATGATCCCGATGCTTGTGGCTTGCGAACACGTAGACGGGCGTATCCGGCTCGTACTCCGGCAGCACACCGCCAAAGTGATACCCCTCCACCCGGTCTCCATCAAACCAGTCAAAAATCAACACCTTCTCATCCACCTCGACCAGAAAACAACTGTGATGAATAAAAATAACCTGCATAATTCTCCTCGTTTCTCCGCAATGTCAGAAGTTCTGCCCTGCAAATCTAATGATTTCTATTTCATGCGGCCGATGATCGCATTCGCACGCTGATAGATCTCTTTCGGATCAAATCCGATCTCGAAATGATTGTCTTCATAGAGAACTTTGCCGTTAATCATCGTCATCTTGACATTCTGCTTGCTGCCGCTGTATACCAGATTCTTCACGATATTGTTTTCCGGCTGCATGTTCGGCTGGTTCAGGTCAATCATGACAATATCCGCCTTTTTGCCCACCGCCAGACGGTCACAGTCCTCCAGCTGCATTGCATGCGCACCGCCGGCTGTTGCCATGTAAAGGATCTCATCTGCACCCACGCACTCGGCATCCATCTCGCGCACCTTTGCAAGTGCGGAGGTAAGGAACATCTCGCGGAACATATCCAGACAGTTGTTGCTGGCCGGACCGTCCGTTCCGATCGCCATGGCAATGCCCTCATCCACAAACCGCTTCGTCGGGCAGATGCCGGAAGCAAGCTTCAGGTTAGAGGCCGGGTTCGTCACTGCCGTCAGATGACGCTTTTTAAAGATCTCAAAATCCGGCTCCTCAAACCATACACAATGGTATCCGCCGCCGCCGTACTCATACATGCCGAGTGAGTCCGTAAGCTGTGTCGGTGTCATGCCCCAGCGCTCTTTGCACTCTGCCACCTCAAGCTTTGTCTCGGAATTGTGCAGCCATACCGGAGATTTTAACTTCTGTGCCAGCGCAGCCACGCCTTCCATCAGTTCTTTCGAGGTGGTGTACTCCGCATGGAATCCGACAATGAAAGAAGTCAGATCACTCATCTCATTGACGATATGATAATTTTCCTCCATCAGCTCTACTGTACCGCCGAAATTGTTCAGTCCGCTGGTCTGCACCGTACGGAATCCCGTATCTGCGGATGCTTTTGCATCGACCGGCGGGAAGAAATACATATCAAAGTTGGACGTAATGCCGCTGGTCAGATATTCCATGATACCAAGAATATTCAGCCAGTACACCTCATCCTCCGTAAGTTGTCCCTCGCGTGGGAACACCTGCTGGTTCAGCCAGTCCTGCAGCGGCAGATCATCCGCGTAGGAACGTAAGAATGTCATGGCTGTGTGTGTGTGCGCGTTCTTAAATCCTGGCATTAACAGATTGCCGCATGCATCTATCTCGCGATCCCACACCAACACTTCTCCATCCTTGCACACATCCGCCGTGTCCGTCCCGTCACCGATGTAGCAGATCGTATTCCCCTTGACCCAGAGTTCTCCCTCCGTGATCTTGAACTTGTGGTCATCTGCAAGGGTTAAGATCTTTGCATTATAAAAACGTGTATTCATGTCATTTTCTCCTTCTTCTGTCTGCTGTTATCACTCTATGAAGTCTCTCTCCGCCCGGAATCTTCACCGCGTCTCTGCGGATATTATTTTCCGATGCTCTTGATCGTCTCCGTCACAAGAGCCTTGAACTTCGGTGCCACACGGTCTGCCGTCTCCTGTACTTCCTCATGGCAGAGGGGAACCGCCGAGATACCGCATGCCAGATTGGAAATGCAGGAAATACCTACAACGCGCATGCCCATATGACGCGCTGCGATCGCCTCGCATGCCGTACTCATACCAACGGCATCGGCTCCGAGTGTCCGGCACATCGCCACTTCCTTCGGTGTCTCAAACTGCGGACCGGAAAGCTGTAAATAAGTGCCTTCCTTTAAATCAATATCCAGTCCCAGCGCCGCTTTTTTTACCAGAAGCTGTAACTCCTTATCATATACCTGGCTCATATCCGGGAAACGCACGCCAAGCTCGTCCACATTCGCTCCGCGCAGCGGGGAAGGAACAAAGCTTGCAATCTGATCCTTGATCAGCATAAAATCACCGGCGTTCATGCCAAGCTGGATGCCACCCGCCGCATTGGTGAGGAATAAAACCTCCGCGCCCATCAGCTTCATCAGACGCGCCGGAAGCACAACATCCGACATGTCATATCCTTCATAATAATGAACTCTTCCCTGCATGCACACCACCGGAACTTCTCCGACATATCCGAAGATAAAACGTCCCTTATGTCCCGGAACGGTCGATACCGGGAATCCCTCGATGTCGTGGTAATCCAGTGTGTCTGCCACACGGATATCATCCGCATAATCGCCCAGTCCGGATCCCAGCACAAGTGCCACCTTCGGGGTAAAATCGATCTTTGCCTTATAACTTTCATAGCATTTCTGTAACTTTTCATATACTAGATTCATTGTCGGTTCTCCTTTTCCTTTCGATCACAAAATTATTTATATTATATACCATGCGCTCTGAAATTCCAATCTCATTCATTAAAAAACGGTGCCATTTTCTCTCCGACCCACGAGATGACCGGACCGAGTGTGAAGCCCATCAGGATCGTCACCAGACCGATCTTCGCACCGAACACCCACGCAATCACGATCACCGTAAAATCAAATACCATGCGCACCACGCGGAACGGTACCTTTTTCTGCGCCTTCACAATCAGAAACGGAATAGCATCGTAGGGGGCAGTTCCCAGTTCCGTAACCATATACACACCTGCCGCGACGACGAACACCGCCAGTGCCGGGAACAGCACGCCGATGCGCACTGCCATGGAATCAAACAGCCCGTCCGGCAATACTTTTGACCATACCCACGAGAAAAAATCAATCGAATAGCCGACGAGGAACATATTGGCAAGCGTTCCGAATCCGATGTACTCCCGTCCCCACAATATCACGATAATAAATAAAAGGCAGTTGAGCAGCGCCTGCCAGTTGCCGAGACTCATGCCGAGTCTGCCCGAAATAGCAAGATTCATGCTCGTGCAGGGGTCTGTTCCAAAATTGACCAGCACCAGCCATGACAGAGCAAATCCCATGACGATCACCGCGAGAATTACCGAGATGAGTCTCCTTGCAAAATGTTTCTTCTGATACATTCCCTGAATAAAGTTTTTCATTATTTTCTCTCCGTTCTTTCCGATATATATCATAGTAACACAGGAACGGCTTTTCTGCCAGAGTTCCCTTTTACTTCTGTGCGCTTCTCTTTAAAGGCAGCATTATGATTTTATGGCAATTATTTCCCGCTAGGAATCCGTGACAGTTTTTTCGGAATTCATGACAGCTTTCTTGGATTCACGATATTTTTCATTGGACAGTTATTTCTCATATCATATTTTTTTCACATGAAAGGATTTTTTTATGCAGACACTTCATCTGACAGGGATCAATAAACTTCTTCATCCGGAGCGCGACAAACGCTCCGCCACCGAGCGCATTTTTGACCATTTAAGCCACTCAAACATCGGATTAAACCGCGGCGAAGCAACGGCTGATACCGGCTCTGCGGCATCGGCGCTCGACAGTTTTTCTGTCACGCAGAATATCTCGGAGCTTCTCAGTCCCGCCTACGGCATGAGCGAGGAAGAGAAAAAAGCCTACCTTGCCAAAATCATTGCGAAATTAAAGAGCGGCAAAAAGCTTACATCAGAAGAGATGCGCTTTCTGCAGGCGGAAGATCCACAGCTATACCAGCAGGCGGCTCGTGTCCAGGCAATGCGTGGCTCCCTTGAGTCGGGTCTTGCGCACAGCACTTCCAAGGAGGAGGCGCAATCTGTCTATCTGGACGCGCTCACCCATATCAGCGAGGATGATCCCATGAAAGAATACATCATCGCCGCCTATGATGATGCCATGAAGGAATTCCAGAAATCCGACCAGTACCAGTCGCTGCCAGAGACAAAAGAGGATGCCGCAAAGCAGCACACCGGTTCCCGTCATTCCCATAGCTGATAATTTGAGTTCATGTTGCAGCAATTATCTTTGTGTGCCTGTCTTCCAAGCTGCCAGAACGCAACCGCACTGGCAGCTGCAACATTTAAAGAATCGACGCCGTGCGCCATTGGAATGCATACCGTATCATCGCATGTTGCGATCGTCTCCGGTGCCAGACCATCTCCCTCTGTTCCCAGTACAATTGCAAGCTTGTCCTCATTCATAAGCTTCGGATCATCAATACTTAAGGAATCCTCTTTCAATGCCATCGCCACCGTATGAAATCCCAGTTCATGAAGCTGCTTCTGCCAATTCCCGGAATCTGCTTTCTCTTCCGGCTCCAAATTTCGTTCTATCCCCGTTCCCGGCTCTTTCTCTTCTTCCGAATCCGGATTTCTCACAGTCTCCGGCTTTGTCTCCTCTCCAAGATATGTCCACGGCACCTGAAACACCGTCCCCATACTCACACGGATTGCTCTCCGGTAAAGCGGATTGCTGCACCCTGTGGTCAGCAGCACCGCATCCATTCCAAAACAAAATCCTTGTTCTTTCTGAATGATCTGATAACCATTTCTCTCCAGATTATCAATCCTTTCATGTTCCTTCAGCTTAATTGTCATCCAGCTTAGACCTTCCCTCCTGCTTTTCAAGCTTTTCAAGCTCTTTTAACTCTGCATCTGTTACATCATCCTGCTTTTCTTTGCGATGTCTTTTCTTAAAGCGAAGCTGTTCTACCTTGTACTCACGAATTTCCTTTTCATCATTATTTTCAATCAGAACTTTTACAAGCTG
>ERZ779658.1892-NODE-1892-length-13685-cov-3.222744_pt1 | contig 13685 bp, 10 predicted proteins | sample MGYA00511485_ERZ779658 | MGnify/ENA primary metagenome ERZ779658 (study PRJEB29588, sample SAMEA2162182) | human gut metagenome | biome: human gut; feature: human-associated habitat; material: faeces | place: Denmark | collected 2008/2010 ... | reverse complement strand
TATATGGATATGTTTAAATCAGGTGCAAATAATACCCCTGAAACCCTTACGGCTGTAGGGGGGGGGGCTAAAAGTCCGTTATTAGCAAGCTATAAGCCTGTTTTGTGGATTGAGCAGAACTGTGAGGTTAGTCTATGATTAACTTCACTAGTGATGTCGGTTCAATGATACTCCAATCAACTCTTGAATCTTCTACTATTGGTTTGAACAAAGCTATAGAGAATTTGACGACAGGATTTAAACTCAACCATGCAAAAGACAATGCTGCAAATAGTTCAATTGTAACAGATTTATCAAAGAAAATCAGTTCCTTGCTTCAGGTTCGAAGTAATACAGAAGACGGTATGTCTCTTTTATCAACGGCAGAAGGTGCTCTCGAAAATATCCAGACACTTCTTGAACGTCTGCGCAGTATTACAATGCAGGCTTCCAATGAAACAAACGGTTCTGCCTCTCTTGCATCTTTGCAGAAGGAGGCGGACGAAATAATAGCTCAAATTAATCAAATTCGGGAGAGTACGGAGTTTGGCGGGATTAAGCTATTTTATACAAGTAAAATAGAAAACAGTTCAAATGCCGGCAATAACACTGTTGTTTTGAGTAATCCTGTTTCACGCTTGCGCAGTGCGGCATCTGTCTCAAATGCAAATAACAATAGCATGTCTGTTTTGCTATCATCTTCTTCTGCTTCAACTCCATCTGCTCAGAGTTCGGGTGATGTAATCGAAGGCTCGATTGCTGTAGCGGCAGGGCAGACCAGCTCTGTAATTATTGATGGAGTGTCTTACAGCTTTAAAAACGATAATACAGCGACTTCTAATGTGTCTTATATAAAAGATACATCTACAGGTGTTTTGACCTTGATATGTAATAATTTTACTGTAAAATCACAGTCTGATGTATCTCATAATCTTCTTATTCAAGGTTCAAATAATACGGTTTATGGCGGTGACTTAGATGATACCTTGTATGAGGTTTCCGGATATCAGTCAAATCAATTGTATGGTCAGGGAGGAAATGATACTATTACAATAAATAATCAGCATTCTTTTGGACATGGAGAAGCCGGAGATGATGTACTGAATCTTAATTCTATAGAGGCAAGTTTGTTTGGAGGCGATGGTAACGATATTTTGAATCTATATAAGCCTGGAAATGCTTCATATAAAGCAGCCGGTGGGAATGGAGATGACGTATTTAATATCTATGGTCTAGGTAGTAATTTTAATATTTTGGGTGAAGGCGGTAATGATACCTTTAATATTATTAATGCTGTGAGTAATTATCTGCAAATTGATGGCGGTTCTGGAACGAATACAGTAGCAGGAAAAATAAATGACTATGTTTATTATACAAATGTTGAAAACGCAAACAGCAAAACTTTAAATCTGGCGGCAGGTGAAACCGGAACAATCACTATAGATGGAAAAACTTATACAATAACAGCCAATGATACGGCAAGATCTATTACTGCAGGGCTTGATTCATCTGGGTATATTCATTTTTTTACCTCTGGTTCAAAAGTTTCTATTCAGGGAGAGCTGGATAAGTCACATAACGTGATTTTACATTCAAACGAAATGACTTTTTATGGCGGTAATTTAAATGATAATATAACATCCGATGGAGACCGCAATACAATATACGGCTTGGGTGGTGATGATAAAATTCATATGAAAAGATCTGATGGTGTTGTTTATGGAGGAGATGGTAATGATAAAATTACCCTAGACAGCACTCGTTCTTGGTGTGATACAGGTGAAGGCAATAATACTATCTATATTAATACTGATGCTATACATGTTGAAACCAGCGGAACTAATACAATAATAAACAATGCAGGATATAGCGCGAGCATTTCCGGAGATGGGGTAAATACAATCCAAAACAACAAACCTTCAATACAATTATCTCTTCAGGGTGAAAATGACTGGCAAGGATTTACTCTTGGTGCCGGAGAAACAAAAACTCTAAATATAAACGGAAAAAGCTACACAATAACAAACAATCTAGATTCGCAAAATACTCTTAACTATAAATATGATGTAGTAACCGGAAAAGTGACTTTTAATGGTGGTCGTTTGAAGATTTCTGCACAAACAGATGTGGAACACAATGTAGAAATTTATGGAGGATTGCTTACCTTTAATGGAGGAAATCTTGGCAATACTATTGTTGATTATACGTACGGATCAACTATAAATGGGGGAAACGGAGATGATAATATTACAGTCAAAGGACGGTGGAACATAATAAATGGTCTTGGCGGGGATGATAATATTACAGTTGATACTCATGTTTATCAATTGTATACAGGAACCGGAAACAATACAGTAACTATTAATACTGATTTGCCATCATTAACATCTATCGTTGGCGGCAGAGGAGATGATACGTATATTTTGAATGGTTCTGTTACAACCCTGACGGATGCTGGAGGTAATAATATTTATCATCTAAAATCAGATAACATAAGTGTAACCGGAGGTAGTGGAAATGATACTTTCTATGTTTCGGGGAATAATAATTTTGTGGCAGGTGCAAGCGGAGATGATTATTTTATCGTAACAGGAAATAACAATACGCTCGATGGTGGTACCGGAAATGACCTTTATACTGACTCAGGTTCAGGTACCAAAATCCAAAATATGAACTATGACCCCAATAGCGGTGAACTTAATTTTACTTATCTAGGTGAAGTAAAAACATTTGAGCTGGATGGAAATATTTATACAGTCACAAATAATAATAACGGACAAAATACGCTTAAATTTTCCAGAAACCCGAATACAGGTATTTTATCTCTTGACGGCTCGAAATTTACAATTGATTCTCCGGATATAAAGAATAAAATAGATATTTACGGGAATAATAATACTATTAACGGCGGTGCGCTTGCGGATGTTATAACGGTTCAATCAGGTTCAAATAATACCATAAACGGAGGAGCTGGTAACGATAATTTAGTTTTAAATTCCGAAAATAATTCACTTTTTGGCGGCGAAGGCGATGATACTTTAACTCTTAATGCTTCTACAAATCTGGAAGTTAATGGAGGCGCCGGAAACGATACTCTGAATATAATTTCAAATAATAATACCAATATAGTTTCCGGCGCCGGAGATGACAATATTAAAGTAAGCGGAACAGGAAATAATATTGAAGCGGGCAGCGGAAATAACTCTATAACTCTGAATGCAGGTAATAATACTGTAATAGCCGGAGATGGAAATAATAGTTTTAAAGTTGGCTCTGATAACAATACAATAACAGCAGGAAACGGAAAAAATAATATTGGAATATCAGGCAGCGGAAATACTTTAACCTCCGGAAATTCAAGCGGTACGGTAAATATTAACGGCGATAATAATGATGTAACGCTTTTGGATGGTAAAAACAATATTGTTATTAATGGAAATTCAAATACATATACCGGCGGTAAAGATGTTGATACTATAAAAATCAGCGGTGATGATAATTATGCAGAAGGCGGCGGAGCTGATGATAAATTTACAGTCGTAAAAGGGCATAATAATACAGTTGATGGAAATGAAGGAACTCGAAATACGCTAAGAGATTACGGCGTAGATACAACTTATTCCAACATAATGAAGATAATCAACCAGCCATTTGAACTTAATATTAAAGTTGATATAGGAAGCGGTGATGATAAATATATAAGCACATCTCTTAATCTTGAACTTTATGATTTTTCAGTAGATTTGACCACACCTGACAGCGCACGCACAGCTCTTGATATGATAGACGAAATGCTCTCAAATGTTTCGTCGCAGCTTGTGAACATCGGTGCTGCAATTAACCGTCTTGAACTTGTTCTGGATGAACAGAATATAAAAATTGAAAACATGATTTCAACACGCTCAACCTTGAGAGATGCTGATGTTGCAAAAGAGAGTGCAAATTATATCCGATACCAGATTTTGCAGCAGGCAAGTGCAACCTTGATGTCTGCAACGAGAAATTTAAATGCCCAAAATGTTCTGGGGCTTATCGGACAGCTGTAAATTTTGACTTTTGTGTTTCAATAATTAATCATACAAATAGATGTATACAAAAACATTAACATCTGTCACAATACATTTGTGAGAATATATTATGCCCTTTGTCTATAGACTTCAAAAAGTATTGGAATTTCGTATCCGAGCGAAAGAACAGCAGCTGCTTGTAGTTCAGAAAGCACAGCAGGATGTCTATTTGCAAGAGGAAAAAATTCGTCAGAATGAAGCGGAAATCCGACAAACAATTCAAAACAAAAGAACTGCAGATTTCAGGATGATGGAATATTATGATAATTATCTTCATCACCTCTGGGACAAAGCAGATGCGCTGGAACAGGAAAGACGCAGGCTTCAGGCAATATTAGACGAAGAACAAAAAAAACTTGTAAAACTAGAACAAGCAGTAAAAGTTGTTGAAAAACACAAAGAAAAACAGCGCGAAGCATACTTAGAAGAACAAAAAGCGATTGAACTAAAGCAGTTTTCCGAAATCGGCGTACAAAGATTTTTTATACATTCAAGAGAAGAAGCTGAAGAACAAGAGCTGCAGGAACAATTAAGAAAATTGGAGAGTGAATAATATGAATATCGGTGTAAACTCAAACTTAACAACAAATACAGTATCTTCAACTTCGTCTTCAAAATCTCAAAATGCAGATTCTCCAAAATTTGCAGAGGAACTTCAAAACCTTTCTGGAGAAAAAACTAAAGAAGAAAAAACTTCAGAAACAAAAGAAACTAAAAAATCCGATAAAGAGGCTGAGGAAAAATCAAAGGATGATATCGGAGAAGTAATCGACGGACTGGAAGATGCAGTTGCAGAGATTAACGACAAACTCAACCAGACAGATGAAAATGAGGAATCTGATTTAAAGGACGGACTTATTTCTGTCGATAAAAATACAAAGAATGAGGGTAATGCCTTGATAAATAATGATATGAATATTCAAGACCCGAATGAGGCTCTGAAATTTCAGATGAATGCAAGCATGAACTTTAACAGTGACGGCCAGCCATTCTCTGATTTGATGAAAAATCAGGATAATACAAAATTGAAATCTTCGGCAAAAGATTTGGCCGAAGAACAGGCTGTTCTCTCCACAATGGACGAAAATATTGCAATGGCAAATAAAAACAGGGTTCTTGCAGGTGCTCAGGAAGAAACTCAAAGTTCACGTGTAAAAACTGTTACAAATAGTGACGGCGTTAAAAAAGTTGATAAACAATCTAATGTTACTGTTGAAACTGTTGTTAAATATGACAGCATAATTATGAATGAGAGTGATGTAGATTTCTTTGTGAAACTTGTGGAAAATGGTCAGGCAGATGCATCCGCAGCAGCTGCTAAAAATTCCAAGGTGTCTAAAGCTCTGGCTGATTTGATTGCAAAATCTATGAAAGATAATCAGCCTGTAAGAATAGATTTTGACAATAATATTTCTGTCATTATAAAAATAGGTAGAGATGGAAAGATTTCCGCAGACTTCCTGCCAAGCTCACAGGTAGCAGAAGCTTATCTGAAAGAAAATCTTCCGCTATTAAAACAAAGGTTTGATGAAAGCAATATTGAATATGATGAATTAAATCATAGGCAGCAAAAACAAGACGAAAAAGAAAATCAAAAGAAGGGGCGCAAAGATGAATGATTTGTACACAACAGCCATTAACACCCAGAAAGCAACCGTACAGTGGATGGATGTTTTAGCTGACAACCTTACAAATGTTTATACTCCGGGATTTAGAGAAAACAAAGTTACATTCAAAACTTTCCTCGGCGGTGCGGTAATTGATAACAATGTTAAAAACCTTGGTCAGGGTAAGTCTACTCCAGGTACTTCTAACGAAAACCTGTTTTTTGAAGGAAGCGGATATTTTATGCTGAGAAGTCCGGACGGGAATGTTCAATATACACGTTTAGGAGAATTTACATTTGACTCGGAAGGTGTGTACAGAGCTAAAAGCGGTGCAACAGTTCAGGGGTATATACTTAATGACAAAGGCGAAATTATGTCCGGTACAAAATCTCTTAGCGCAGATTTGTATGAAGAAACAGCCCTAAAAGGCGGTGCTTTAAGTGTTCCGACTACAAACATTAAACTCTGGATTGATCCTAACAACGGCAAGTTTTTAGGTAAATATGATGAGTACGAAATAAAAAATGACGGTACAATTTACGGAAAAGCTGACGGTGGCAATCGTTCTGTTCCGCTTTATAAAATTGCGACAGCAAACTTCCATAATCCAAACGGTTTATATGAAGTTAAAGACGGGCTTTTTGTTGAAACTCCTGAATCCGGAAAACCGGTAGTAGGAAGAGGCGAAATCCGTTCAGGACTTCTTGAACAGGCTAATACTGATTTTAAAGCAAATATGTCAGGCTATCAGCAGGCTAAAGTTCAAATGGAACTTGTTAACGCACTGATTAAGTCTAACAAAGACCTGCTGCAATCAGCTATGGAAATGGCAACCCAATAGGGGGTAAATGAAACCAGTTTGTAGGTAAGGCTACAAGATTGGCGTGAAGCAAAAAACGTACGTAGACCAAGGGGCGGCTAGTCTCGTCAAAATACTAAACTGATTTTTGATTTACAAGCCCGCCTTTAGGTAAAACTACAAACATGGCTAGATAAATTTATTAGTTAAACTCCGTTTTATAGAGGGATTAAGGGATACTTTAATTCCTTTTTTATTATTTGGCCTGTTTGTAACAATTTGTAAATTTTTATTAAAGTTTTTCAAAAATATGCCGTTAAACATAATATAAAGGGTTGAAGCGGCAGGTTTATGAGAAAATTAAAAGGAATAATTATTAACGGTGAATATCTTGGAAATAAAGTCGCATATAACGGGCTTTTCAGAACCATATGCAATATTTCGCCAATAATTATGCTTGAATTTATTAAACTGGTAAGCCAATATGGAACTCTGTATTCACCTATTGAGATTAAAGGTTTTGACCTGCCGGAAGCATATAGAATTATTATAAAATTTGAGAACAAAAAATATAGAGGATACGCTGATTTATCTTTTGTAATTCAGAATGGTAAGCTTATATTAAGCGAGTCTGATGTATGTGTAGAATCTATTATGCCAACGAGAAAAAATATAGAGCCGGAGCCTGTTCAAGAAATAGTTCTTGAAGAATCTGAACCTGTGGTAGAAGAAATTGAACCTATTATTGAGGAGCCTTTGATTGAAGATATGGTGGAGGAACCTGTAGAGCAGGAACCTATCATTGAAGAAGTAATTGAGCCTGCAATTGAAGAAGTTGTTGAAGAAAAAGCTGCACCTGTACCTGAGCCAAAACCTGAAAAGATTGTAATAGAGATCCCTGAATATTCAGAAGATCCTGTACTGGATGAACTTCTTACAAATGCAAATGTCGTTGAGGAAATTGAAGAAGAACCAGCTCCTGTTAAAGAAGATGTTGTGAATACCCCTGAGCCTGCAGCTATAGAAGAAACAAAAGCAGAACCTGTCCAAAATCTTCCGGAACCGCCTCAAAATGAAGAGATTGAAGAGGAAATTACCGCAGTGCAGAAAGCTGAACCTGAAATCGTTTCAGAGCCGGAAATATTTACTGAGCCCCGTATAGAAGAAGCTGAAGACCAACCATTTATATCACAGGAGTCTGAACCTGAGGAATATTCAGAACAGGCTGTAGAAGAAGTTGAAGAAGAACCATTAATAGTGCAAGAGGCTGAACCAGAGATTTTTCATGAACCAGTAGTAGTAGAAGAAAAACCAGAAGCTGAACCTGAAATCCTATCAGAACCTGTTATAGAAGAGGCGAAAATTGCAGTAACAGCAGAACCGGAAGTGTTCCAAGAAGCTGCGGTTGAAGAACCAGAGCTAATAGAAGAAGAAATAATCGAGGAGATATTAGAAAGTAAAGAAGAACCTATTATAGAACCAGAAGCAGTAAAAATTCAAGAAAAACCGGTAGAGAATACTGAAATAGCAGAAGAAGAATATAAAAAGATTGAGTATACTCCGGATACTCAAAATAATCTGCACGATATTCTGGAAAACATCATTGCGCAAAATATCACTCCGGAAGTTGTAGTTAAAAAAGTTGCAGCTCCGCGTGAGCATGTTAAACCACAAAAAACCGGACAGCAGAAAAAAGCAGCACCCAAAAGCCCTTTGCAGGAATATCTGAATGCAATTGAGGTTATAGCAGCTGTCGAGAAAAAGGCGCCTCAGTTTAAAATATTACAGAATGGCAAACGCATGGATGTAAAAGTAATAGATGAAAATTGCTTTGTAGTAGGTGAAACAATTTATCGCTGGGGTGATATTTTATATCTCAAAGATTAAAAATTAATACATTCAGTCGATGTTTTGTAAAATTGTGTAAACTTTTTCTAATTTGTGCCGATAAAATAATTGACTAAAGAAAAAATATCATTAAACCCTGTACAGAAAGGTTTAACTAATATGGCAGAAATCGTAAATTTATTATCGCGAGTATTAACTTCAAATCCGCTTGTTCAGTCAGGTGCTGTTGCTCAGACACGCAGCAGTTCAAATCCTTTTGCACAGAATGGCGGTAATCCTTTTGTCACAAGCAATCCATTTGCAAATTACGGGCAGAATAAACCTGTTGCAGGCGGTTATTTTGCCGGATATTACAATAATCAGCCTAATATCGTCGGAAGACGACTCTTTATAGAGGTATAGACTCAAAAATATACCCGATTTATTACCCCAATACAGCCGTACAGAAAATATCTGTATGGCTTTTTGATAATTTAGATGATAAAATGACTTTTGAGGAGTGTAGATATGTTTAAAAAACTAGTTTCTATTTTATTAGTATCATTGCTTGTTTCATCAAATTTGACCGTTTATGCTACAGATATTCAAAACGGAAGCGTGCAGACTCAAGATGAAGCTTTAGTTCTTCCTAAACGAATAGAAAATGAAATCTATAGTTCTATAGTGCAGGTATATGGCGAAAAACAGGCTAAAGAAATTTACGACAGAGTTATGCAAATAGCACGTACATCAATTGAAAAACGGCCGGAATATTTAAAAAAAGAAGATTTGAGCCGGCCGGATGACTGGTACAAAGACGAAATTATCTATATGTTTTATGTAGATCAATTCGGTGTCGTAACTCCTGAAAAACCAAATACCTTTAAAGATACATCTGCAATGTTTGATTATCTGAAAGATTTGGGTGTTACAACTCTCTATCTTCTTCCTTTCGCGGATTCACCAATGTCAGATGCCGGGTTTGATGTTAAAAATCCCCGTAATATAAGGGCTGATTTAGGCGGAAAGGCTGAATTTAAAGATTTTGTAATTGAAGCTAAGAAGAATGGATTTAAAATAAAATCTGACCTTGTACTTAACCATATTTCTGATGAGCATGAATGGTTTCAAGCTTTCTTAAGAGGTGATGTTTCAAAAAAAGATTACTTTGTAGTGAAAGATGAAATGCCTCAGTATACAAAATATGTTGACGAAAAAGCCGGAACAATTGTTGAATATAAAGAAAAGAACGGCAAGATTTCCAAAAGAAGGCTTATATTCCCTGAAATCACAGAGAATCATTATAGAAAAGTTACTCTAAACGGTAAAGATTACTACTTTTATCACACGTTCTATCCATTCCAGCTTGATGTAAACTGGGAAAATCCGGAAGTTTTATACTACTGGCTCGGAACAATTAATTATTGGACCAATATGGGGATTGATATATTTAGACTTGATGCAATACCTTATCTTTCTAAAGAGGACGGCACAAGTGCTGAAAATCAGCCCAAAACCCATGCAATTTTAAAACTTATAAGTAATTATATTCAGATGACAGCTCCTCGTACTGTTATTCAGGCAGAGGCCTGTCAATTTCCAAATGATATTCTTCCTTATTTCGGCAAAGAAAGGAAGTTTAAAACAACGATCGATAATCAAGAAAAGGTAATAAAAAGAACTGATGAGTTCCAGATTGCATATCATTTCCCATATATGCCGGCAATATGGGCATCTTTGATAACAGGTGATAAGCAGCATTTTGTAAATGCTTACAAAGCAACTCCGCAGATTCCATCAACTTCTGCGTGGGGAGTATTCTTACGTGTTCATGATGAATTAACATTAGAAATGATTGATCCTCAGACAAGGGAAATTATATACAATGCATTGGCGCCAAAAGGGGCAGAATTTAGAAAAGGACTCGGGGTGAGCGGAAGACTTGCAAACTTTTTGGATAATGATCCAGAAAGAATTGAAATGGCATTTTCAATTCTTATGTCTATGCCGGGCATTCCAATAATTTATTATGGTGATGAAGTTGGTGTAAGAAATAACTTTGAGAATGCAAAGAAAAGCGAAAAAGCTAGAATAGAAAAACAAAAGAAAGGTAAATTCAAACTTTTGAGCTGTTTTGACAGCAGAGATATACACAGAGGTGCAGTTCCTGCGAAACTATTCTACGGAGCTTCAAAAGATTATTACGAATTTAACAGTAAAGTTTATAAGAAGGTAAAAAATTTAATTGAGCTGAGAAAAAGTCTGCCTTCTATGTCAAAAGGAGATTTTACTCTGCTTAAAACTTCTTCCCCTGCAAATTTTGCATACATAAGAAGCTATAAGGATGAAAAAATACTTGTAATAAACAACCTTTCTGGAGAGAAACTTATTGCAGATATTACAATTCCTGTAGAAGTAGTATTGAAGTCAGACGGCAAACATATTGATACATTTAAAAACCTTGTGAATGGTGATGATGTGAAAGTTGATGTTTCTCTTACAAATCGAACAATGCATTTACGTATAGCTCCATACGGCGTTGTATGGCTGAAGTTGTAATAAAAAGCTCTCTTTATTAAGAGAGCTTTTTATTTATTGTTTTACTGCAAAATGAAATTCTTCAGCCCAGGTTTTAAACCCTCCAGAAAGTTCCATTACTGTAAAAGTGTTTTGTGCCAGAAGAAAAGCAGCTCTTGCGCCTAAATGACAGTAGTTGTTATAACAATAGATAACATGCAAATCGTCTTTGTTAAGCTCTTTCATTCTGTCTTTTATTTCTTCATAAGGCATAGATATAGCGCCCGGTATATGTCCGATTTCATAATCTGAGCGCATTCGTACATCAATAATTTTTACGTTCCGCTCTTCGCTTAACTCTTTGAGTTCAACAGGGCCTAAGGTAAATGCTAATTTTTTTGAAAAATAACATTCAGCTTTTTCACTATTGTTTCTTATGTTTTGAATATACTGGTCAGTCATAAAAATCTCCTTTTCTAAATACTGTAAGTGTACTTTGTTGCAATAAACATACTAATCATTATCATTCCTGTGATTAAAAAATTAACTCCGGCGAGAATTCCAACCACCCACAAAGCAGTGGAAGGAAGCCCGAGTATGATTATTAGACCAAGAAGAAACTGGAGTACTGCAACAGGAATATCTGCCCACCAGAAATAAAGGGTTTTTCTATTTTGAATGGCAAAAGCGCAGGTAGAAACACTTTCAAGCAGAAAATAAACCCCGATAATACTGGTTATAAGAACTAGATTAAACATTGGCGCCATAAATAAGAATATTCCAAGCGCCATAAGTATTAAACCGAGTATAATATTAAGTATAAAGTGGCGGGTGTAGTTTCTGGTAAGAATAGCATTAATAGCTTTGTATCCTCCGTAGATAATGAATGCAAGACAAATCATCATTCCAAAAGTTATCGTTGTAACCTTTGGAAGCATTAACATAGCGAGTCCTAAAATTGTCAGAAGAATACCTTCTGTAAGGACATAGCTCAAAAAACGTTTTTCAGTCATAAAAATCTCCTTTTAGTTGATATCCCTACAAGGATACATGCTTAAGGATTTTTTTGTTTGCCTGAAAGACTGATATTTAGTAATTAATTTTTCCGTAATAATTTTTGTAAAATTCTTGAGGGTTCAGCTTAAGAATATTTTTAAACATTCCTATATGCTGTAATCTTTCGGTTATTTGCGGGTTAAGATTTTCGGAATTGTATTTTCTAAGTCTATCTTGCATTTCTCTATAAAAATCTTCTTTCATATTCTCATCTGCCAGCATAAACATTAAGGCAAATTGTTTATACTTATATTGGAAAAAAGCATATTTGTATGGTTCAAATATATTTTTTTTGTTCAAAAGCTCTTTGATTTTGTCTGTAATTCTAAATATTTCAAAAATATTTTTCTGTATAGTTTTTTTATCCTTGTAATAATACTGAGCATCCGGATTAACAATTATAGTTCTGGCATTAAAAAGTGTTAAAAAGAAGAAATACTGTTTTTCAAGCCCAACTATGCTAAAATCTCCGAGTGACTTTAGAAATTCTTTCCTGAAAATTTTGTTCTCGCAGCAAAAATTTTCGTTAAACGGGTTTGCGTTATCTAGGAAAGTATGTTTGTAGGATTCATCACTAATGTTTTTCCAGGTCTTTATGTCAAATACAAATTCCGGTTCAGTTGTTTTTAGTCCTAATTTAGAGCCGTTAAATATGTATATATCGGGTTTATGTTCGATACATGCAAATTTTTGGTAAAGCGAGAGTGATAAACGGCTGTCTGGATTAATGAAATGTATATACTCTCCTTTTGCGGCATCAATACTGCTGCAAATCTCAAATTCTTCAAATATCTGTAGTTTTAAAGAATTACTGCATTCTTCAGAAAGATTTGTTTTTTCGGATATAATTACTGATATCAGCGGATTATTCATGCTCTTCCCTTTAAATGTGTTTCAAAATGTCTAAAATCACGATAACTCTTGTTGAGTATTGTTTGATACGCATAATAAATATTTTTTCTTTTTAGAATATTCATATCGTATTGGGAAAAATCGATATTCCCGTATGTTTTTTGAAGCAGATTGAACATTTCTCTTTTTGTACTACCAGAGGTTTCCAGGGTTCTGACAAGAGAGCTTTCCATCTGGCTTACAAGCAAAATTGTTCTGTATTTTTCGAACTTTCCTGACGCTTCAAAAATTTTTGAGGTAATTTTATTAATTTCAAAAATATCAATAAAGTTTTTACCAGCGTTTGTAATAATTGAACTGGATGATTTTCTATAAAAATATAGCGGTTCAAGGTCATAAGAAATTTTTTCTGCATTAAGCCAGCATTGAGCAAAAAATGGAATATCTTCAAATATTAGCCCTTCTGGAAACGAAAAATCTTTGATGAAAGATTTTTTATACATTTTTGCCCACGCACTGAAAAGCATTTTTAGATAGAATTCTGGACCTAAATCTTTTTCGCAGAAAACCGGAGTTTTAATATGAGCGGTAAAATCTTTGTTGTTCGGGAGTTCCCATAATTTGAATTCTGATGGTTGTATCTGGTACGCGTATGAAAACATAAAATCAGTGTCATTTTCAGACATATTTGTATGCATTTTTTCGAGAGCCACAGGTGATAAGAAATCATCTGAGTCTACAAAAACGATATATTCTCCATTTGCCTGCTTCATACCGGCATTTCTGGCAGCAGATAACCCTAGATTTTTCTGTGAAAAAATTTTTATACGTCTGTCCAGCTTTGCGTATTGCCTGAGAATATTCAAACAGCTATCTGTCGAGCCGTCGTTTATGCAAATTATTTCAAAATCATCAAAAGTTTGGTTAATAAGGCTGTCCAAACAGACATCCAGATACTTTTCAACATTGTATGCTGGAATA
>ERZ779658.1888-NODE-1888-length-13737-cov-3.326487_pt1 | contig 13737 bp, 10 predicted proteins | sample MGYA00511485_ERZ779658 | MGnify/ENA primary metagenome ERZ779658 (study PRJEB29588, sample SAMEA2162182) | human gut metagenome | biome: human gut; feature: human-associated habitat; material: faeces | place: Denmark | collected 2008/2010 ... | reverse complement strand
CTGCCGATCAAAAGGTCACGCCTGCCGCCCAAGAGAGTGCTTCTGCCCGCGTTTCTCCTTAGTCACAGACCGACTAAAATACTCTGCACTATAGGAGTGTTGTATGGCAAGCGCATTACTTTGTCTTGAGTCTTCCGGAAATCTGTGTTCCGTCGCTGTCACCGGTTTCGATCGTGAGGCTTACCTTCAATCCGAGCCCGGACAAAAACACACGAAAGTCATTCTCGGAATGATCCGCGGCTGTCTGACTGCTGCAGGCGGCAGCCGTGAAGGACTTCAGGGAATTGCCTTCGGATCCGGCCCCGGCGCCTTTACCGGACTGCGCGTTGCCTGCGGCTTGGCTCAGGGTTTGGGCTGGGCGCTCAATATCCCGCTCATTCCCGTCAACACCCTGCTCGCGCTCGCCTACATCCATCATGAAACATTGGAAGAAGGCTCCCGCCTTTTGTCCGCGATCGATGCACGTATGCATGAGTGCTACTGCGCTGTCTTCCGTTACGAAAATCATGAATTCAAGGAAGTCACGGCGCCAGCGCTTTGCAAACCATCCGAACTTTTAGCGATCGCAGATGACAACGGCGCCGAATTCCTGTGCGGAAATGCTTTCCGAATCTACGCCGATGAAATCGGAGATCCCGCTCCTAAGAAACTTCTTTCTACGGACGACGTCAACGCTCAAATGATCGTACCGCTCGCCCGAAAATATTTTGAAGAAAATAAAACAGTGGACGCCGCAGAAGCGTCCCCGCTTTACGTTCGAGACCATGTCGCATTGACGATTGAAGAACGCAAAGCAGAAAAATCCCGTTGAGAATCTTTATGGCTGAAAATCTCCTCATCACCCGAATGACTTCGGATGACATCGATGATGTTGTCCTTCTAGACCGCTCTATCTTTTATGATCCGTGGGCTCGAACGTCATTCTCCGGTTCTCTGAAGAAAGACACCTGTCTGGTTCTCAGAAGAGACGGTGAGCTTGAGGGCTATGCGATTTTCAGCAGTATTTTTGACGAAGGCGAACTGCTTCGCATCGCCGTCAATCCGCTGTCTCGCCGTAAAGGTTATGCCACGATGCTCATGAATGAGCTGAGCAAACTCGGCCGCGAACGCAATATCGAGCATTGGTTCCTGGAAGTTCGAGCCGGCAACCTCGGAGCGATTAAACTCTACGAGAAATTCGGATTCATCATGATGGGCCGACGCAAGGGCTACTATCCTGCCCCCAACGGTCGGGAAGACGCCATCACGATGCACGCGTATAGGAAGAAATAAAACGTGCTTGATCAAAGGAAGTCGGAAATATGGAAAGCGCTCGGGATCGGTCCGCAATGGATTGAACGGGATGAGCTAGCCAAAGCTGCCGAAGAAGCTGTAAAGGCCAAGGCGGAGGCCGCGGCTGCTTCTCAGAATTATCAGCCGCAGGCTTCGACGACTCCACCTGCCGCTGCTTCTTTTGTCAATCATGCACCTCAATCTTCTGAGGCCGCCCCGAAACCTGCCGCCAACAATCCGGCAACGACGCCCTCACGCGTCACGTCGATTATTTCAGACCGTAATGCACCTCCGCCAAGAAGCACACGGCCCGAGCCGGCTGCTAAACCTGCCTATCGCAGTGCCAGCGAAGCCCGCGGCGTTCGACCTGAAGCCTATACGGAAGCGCGTATACACCAGATCGCAACGGCAGATTGGCAAACCTTAAAGCAGCTCGTTCAAGACTGCCGCGCCTGCGAAATCTCTTCAAGCCGCCTGCATCCTGTTTTCGGGCAAGGCAACCCGCCCTGCCGTCTAATGCTGATCGGAGAAGCTCCGGGTGCAGAAGAAGACCGTTTGGGACAGCCCTTTGTCGGTCCGTCCGGCAAATTGCTTGATAAGATCCTTGAGGCAGCAAAGCTGGGCCGCGAGAAGGATTTGTGCATTTTCAACACGCTGAAGTGCCGTCCGCCGCTGAACGCAACGCCGGAAAAAGCCGAAACCATGGCCTGCCGTCCGTTCCTAGAGCGCCAAATCGAACTGATTGATCCGGAAGTCATTGTGGCAATGGGGAAACCCGCCGCGTCCTGGTTCTTCCCTGATCTTAAAACACTCAATCCTTATCGAGGCAAAGTGCACAATTTGACTGTACAAGGCAAGCCCCGGAAGGTCATCGTGACTTATCATCCTTCTTACCTGCTGCGTTCTCCACAGGAAAAGCGCAAGGCATGGCTGGATTGGTGCTTAATACTCGATACTTTGAGTTAACAACAATGAAAGAAACGATATTTGATTCTTTACCCGTTATCGGAAAATCTCTTGCAGAAATAAAACCCTCAGACAAATATCGAGAAAAATGTCCGGCAGGCAGTGCGCTTGCCATGTCCATCGCGCAAAACGCGGTTCAGCTCAAAAAGCAAAACAAGCTGCTGACGGTTATTTGCGCCGACCCAAGTGATGTCATTCGCCTTCAGGACGAAGTCACGTGGTTTGTTCCTTCTTTAAAACTTACGGTTTTTCCGGATTGGGAAACCTTGCCTTATGACGTGCTGAGCCCTCACGCCGATCTTGTCGGTGAACGCCTTCAGACACTGTATTTGCTTTTAAATCGTCAAAAACGTCAGGACCCCGTCGACGTCTTAATCGTTTCTGCCAGCACTGCGACCCAGCGTCTTGCACCGAGAAACTATATCGGCTCAACAACCTTCTTCTTCCGCAAGGGCGACCGCATCGATCCAACGGACTTACGTGCTGAATTAGTGGCCAGAGGCTACGAGCATGTTTCTCAAGTGGTCGCACCCGGAGAGTTTGCCAGCCGCGGCGGCTTGCTTGACCTCTTCCCGATGGGCGCGGCCAAGCCTTATCGACTCGACTTTTTTGACGATGAACTCGACGAGATCCGAGTGTTCGATCCGGACAATCAGCGATCCGTAGAAAAAGTTGATGAGATTCGACTGCTTCCTGCCCATGAATTTCCGATGGACAAACAAGCGCGGTCTGCCTTCTGCTCCCGTTGGCGCGAAACCTTTGAAGGTGATCCGAGCAAAGTAACGCTTTACAAAGATATTGAAAACGGCATTGCCGCCCCCGGCGTAGAAAACTACCTGCCGCTCTTCTTTGACGAAACGGAAACACTCTTCGATTACATCGGCTCGGACGCCTCTCTGATTCTTTTGGACGACGTCAACAGCGCCATCGAACATTTCGACAAAGAAACCGAACAGCGCGCTAAGTTCCTTCGCGCTGACGGTGAACGTCCGATTTTAGATTTCAAACGCCTTTATCTGAGTGCGCCTCAATTTTTTGAACTTGCCGGCAACTATGCTCGCCTGTCGCTAACCGATAAAGAAAATGCAACACCGAACTTCCCTTCGGTTGCCATCGAGCGCAGAAAAGATGATCCCCTCGAAGGGCTTAAGGCCTACAAGGATCTTTGCTCGGCCCGAGGCCGCAAACTCTTAGTCATGGCGAATTCCGCCGGCCGCCTGGAAACAATTTCAGACGTCTTTAAAGAGAACGGACTGAAAGCGCCTTTGGTGCCGGGATTTGAGAAGTTCTTAGAGAGCGGATATAACTTTGCGCTTTGCTATGGTCCGCTTTACGACGGAATGGAACTGGGGAACCCGCCGATTTCCATTCTGACGGAGACAGAACTTTATTCGAACTCCGATCGTCCGGTGAGACGCCGTCGCCGCAGAACCGAGCGAGAAAGCAACATCGAGATGATGATTCGCGACCTCTCCGAACTTAAAGTCGGAGATCCGGTCGTCCATTTGGATCATGGTGTCGGCCGCTATCGCGGTCTGACTTCAATGAGCACGCCGGACGGAGAAGCAGAATTCCTGCAGATTGACTACGCCAAAGACGCCAAACTTTATGTTCCCGTTGCTCAGCTGCATTTGATCTCCCGCTATTCCGGCGCCGATCCAGAAACCGCTCCTCTGCACTCCTTGGGCAAGGGCGATTGGGAAAAAGCACGCAAGAAAGCCGCCCTTCAGGTACGCGATACAGCAGCAGAACTCCTGAATATTTATGCCCTGCGTCAATCCCGCAAGGGCTACGCTTTCAAATTCAGTCTGGCTGATTACGAAGCGTTCTCCGAAGCCTTCGCTTTTGAAGAAACGGAAGACCAGCTCGCCGCTATTAACGCCGTTTACCGCGACATGATCTCGGACAAACCGATGGACCGTTTGGTCTGCGGCGACGTTGGCTTTGGTAAGACCGAAGTTGCTCTTCGCGCCGCGTTTATGGCTGTCATGGGTGGAAAACAAGTCGCAGTTCTTTGCCCGACAACGCTGCTGGCCGAACAGCATGCTCAGACTTTCCGAGATCGTTTTGCCAACTGGCCGGTGAGAATTGCCGAGCTATCCCGATTCCGTTCTTCAAAGGAAGTGAACGCATCGATCGAAGGCATCAAAAACGGCACGATCGACATCGTCGTCGGTACGCACAAACTGCTCTCCGATAAAGTTCAGTTCAAAGACCTCGGACTCGTTGTGATTGACGAGGAACATCGGTTCGGTGTTCGTCAGAAAGAACAGCTCAAATCCCTTCGATCTGAAGTCGACATCCTGACGCTGACCGCTACCCCGATTCCTCGAACCCTATCGATGTCTTTGGAAGGCATTCGTGATTTCTCCGTTATCGCAACTGCGCCGCAAAAACGTTTGGCCATCAAGACCTTTGTTCAGCGTGAAAGCGACTCTCTGATTCGAGAAGCCGTGCTGCGTGAGTTAAAGCGCGGCGGTCAGGTTTACTTCCTTCATAACGAAGTCGAAACCATTGAAAACGCCCGCATGCGTCTCGAGCAGCTTCTTCCGGAAGCCCGTATCGGCGTTGCACATGGTCAAATGAACGAGCGGGAACTTGAACGCGTCATGCGTGACTTCTATGCTCAGCGCACCAACGTGCTGCTTTGCACAACGATTATCGAAACCGGCATCGACATTCCGAACGCCAACACGATCATCATGCATCGTGCCGACAAATTCGGCTTGGCTCAGCTCCATCAGCTGCGCGGCCGCGTGGGACGCTCCCACCACCAGGCTTATGCGTATTTGCTGACGCCGGGCGAGGGTGCGATGACCAAAAACGCCGAGAAGCGACTTGAAGCTATTAAAGAAATGGAAGAACTCGGAAGCGGTTTCTATTTGGCTATGCATGACTTAGAGATCAGAGGTGCGGGTGAAGTCTTGGGCGAACATCAATCCGGCTCGATGACCGGCGTAGGTTTCGACCTCTACACCCAAATGCTCGATTCCGCTGTCACAGCCTTAAAAGAAGGCCGCGAACCTGATCTGCTTCAGCCGCTGGAAGCCACGACAGACATCAATCTGCATGCGCCTGCCCTGCTTCGTTCGGACTACGTTCCCGATGTTCATAACCGCCTGACGTTCTACAAACGCCTCGCGCAAGTGAAGAACAAAGAAGACCTTTACCAGATTCAGGAAGAAATTGCCGACCGTTACGGCAAGCTGACTCAGGAAGCCAAGAATCTGATTCTTACGCACCGTATTCGTGTGGAAGCCAAGCCTTTAGGTGTCTTGAAGATCGACGCAGGTGAAGACTCCATTATCTTTACCTTTAAAGATAAACCCTCGTTTGACCCCGGAAAGTTCTTCCGCATGCTTCAAGCAAACCGAAATATGCGCATGCTCGGGCCGAATCGGTTACGATTAGAAACTTACAGTGATACCGCCGAGAAAAAGGGCGACAATATCTTACGAATCCTCAAGGAGCTCAAGTGAGTCACGATTTAGTTCTTCAAACCAAGATCGGACGCGAAGAAACTTTAGAAAAGTTTCTCCACACCATCGGCAAAAAAGGCACGATCAAAGATCCCTGTGCGGTTCGCCTGCGCCGTGTCAACCGAGAGGAATTCGAAGCTCGTTGGGCTCAGAAGGCAAGAGCTCTGCAAATTGATGCAAACTGGATCGAGCCGGGATTAAAGCTGAAGAATTTCAAGCTTTTTGCGACCGACATGGATTCCACTTTCCTAAACTTGGAAACGCTCGATGAAATGGCATCTTTCGTCGGCAAAGGTGAAGAAGTCGCTCACATCACCGAACTTGCGATGCAGGGCAAAATCAGAAATTACGCAGAAAGTCTGACTGCTCGCGTAAAACTGATGGCAGGTGCCGACGCCTCTATCGTGGATCGGCTCATCGACCGTCACATCAAGCCCAACCCCGGGGCCGAAAAGCTGGTTGCTGCCTTCAAAGAAGCCGGAATTCCGATGCTGCTTGTCTCGGGCGGTTTTAGCTGCGTCACAGAAGTTGTTAAGGAGCGCTACGGGTTCACGCACGTGATCAGCAACGAACTGGAAATTGTTGACGGCAAATTGACCGGTCGTGTCACGGGGCCATTCGGAACTCCGATTATCGACGGACGCGGCAAGATTTCTTATGTTTCAGCTTATGCTCTGCAGCATGGAATCGAGCTCTCCGAGCTCATTACCATGGGCGACGGATCCAACGACATTCCCATGCTTGAAGCTGCCGGACTTTCTATTGCATGGCACGCCAAGCCAAAGGTCAGACCACACGCTAAACAAGCTTTTGATTTTGCACCTTTATCCGGAGTCCTCGCTTTGTTTGACTGATCAAAGCAGCTCGACAAGACTTTCGATACTACTTACACGCCTGCTCAGGGCGTGTAATTTTTTTTGATCACAGCGGCCGTTAAGACTCATATGCGGCTTTCCGCCTCCACTTTCTGTGATCTCATGAGCTCACTTTGAGAATCAACATACTCATAGTGCGTTGAAAATTTATCCACTCCTGTCCCGAAGCTTTAGGCTGAGACTAATACATTTAAGGAGACACCAATGGTTAGGAAAGTATTATCTGCAGTCGCTTTGGCTTCTGTCGTTGCCGCCACTCCGGCTATGGCTCAGACGGGCGGGTTCACCGGTCCCGGCGCCACTCAGGAAGGCACAGTGGCTCAGCTCAAAACGCTTCCCGATGACGCTCACATGATCTTGAAAGGCAACATCGTGCGTAACGTTCAAGGCGACAAGTACGAATTCAAAGATGCCACCGGTACCGTCGAACTTGAAATCGACCGCAAATATTGGAACGGTCAGAACGTCAAGCCCGAAAATACCGTCAAGTTAGTCGTCGAAGTCGACAAAGACCTTCTCAAGACCGAATACGAAGTCGATGCTCCGGTTGAAGTCCTGAAGTAATCCGACTGCAGATGTTTTATAAGAGTCCTCTTGCCGTAAGGCAGGAGGATTTTTTGTCTGTGCAAAATTCTTGATTTGAAAAACTTCCAGCCTCGTCTAATTAGGTTTTTCCCTTATCACCCAAAAATCACACGAATACTCGTGAGATTTTTATATCAATAATTTTTCATGTATCCATTTTAATAGATAAATTTCTTATTGTTCCTGCCTATTCATCTTCCGTAGATTTGTTGTCCGTGCACTTTTTGAACGGTTATTCATGCAGAAACACTCTCATTAAAACTTGCAAAGACGCCTAGACTTGAAATATCTCAACCTCTAAAGGAGATCTCAAATGACACTCCGTGTCACACCTTGGGGAAAGGATAATTTCAAGGCGACCAGTGGAGAAGCCGAAGCCAAAGATTGGGCCTATTGGCAAAATCGTATGAATCGTGCATCTCTGGTGATGCTGGCAGAAGAAGGAATCATCAGTCCCGACATCGCCTCTCGAATAGCTGCCGCCCAAAAACATGCAGAAGATATTCAGAACCAACCCGGTGTCCCGCGGCTCACGGACATCATGCCGTTAGAAAAAATGCTGATCGAATCCTGCGGTGAGGAAGCTACGCTTATTCACACAGGAAGAAGCCGCCAAGATATGTTCACGACATTGAACGAGGCACGTCTGCGCTTAGCAGTTTTGGATTTTTATGAAGCTCTGAACAAACTTCGGACGAGACTTCTATCGATTGCTCGTGAAAATATTGAAACCTATATTCCGGCTTACACCAACGGCGTTCAGGCAATGCCGATCACCTTGGCTTTCTACCTTTGGGGCTTTTTGGAGTCCTTCCAAAGAGACTCCGACCGAATCATTGAAAGCTACAAACGCATCAATCAATCTGCACTCGGCGTTGCGGTGCTCGCCTGCTCAAGCTGGCCGTTGAATCGTGAACGCCTAGCTGAATTACTGGGTTTTGAGAAGCCTATTACAAACGGTTTGGATGCCGCCCAAATCAGCCTCTTTGACATTCCCTTAGAAGCTGCTTCAAACGCCGCTAATGTGGCTATCCGAATCGGCACACTCGTTCAAGACCTCGCGCAGCAATACTCCCAAACGCGGCCTTGGCTACTTTTAGAATCCGGCGCCGCCTACAGTTCTTCTGCAATGCCGCAGAAACGCAATCCCGGCATTCTCAACAAGACTCGCGGAACGGCAAGCGACGTTGTCGGCGCTATGCAGACGTCTTTTTTAAGAGCTCACAACCTTCAACTCGGCATGTATGACAACAAAGAAAGCGTGCTGGAAGACTGCTCGGGCGTCTTTGTTAAAGGCGTCGAAATGCTTCAGCTGATGGAACAGGCCTTCTCTTTGCTTAAGGTCAATCCTGCCCGCAGCCTCGAAGAACTCAACAGCGACTGGACTACCACGATGGCCCTCGCAGAAGCCCTGCAGAGACAATTCGGAATTCCTTTCCGTATCGGCCACACCTTCGCAAGCCAAATCGTGACATATGCCAGAGCACGAGACCTTCATCCGGATAACTTCCCGTTTGAAGCAGCAAAAGAAATCTTCGGCAATGTCACCGAGCAGCTTGAAGGCAAACGACTTCCGTTTGAACTTACACAAGAAGAATTCCGCACGGTTCTATCTCCGGAACATGCCGTCCATTCGGATGTCGGAGCCGGCTCTCCCGCTCCGGCAAATGTTCGGAGAGGATTAGACGAAATCGCCATACGGTTGGAAGAAGATGCACAGCGTCTCCGTGCATGGCGGGCTGCCTTAGCAGACAGCGATAAAGTGCTCGACGAAGCGTTCGAAAAACTTCTCAATAACAAATCTCAGGAGTAATTATCATGATCTGGATTGGATTAGCAATCGTCGTCGTTACCTTCTATTTGATTTACAAAAATTACGAAGCGCGTTTAGTTCTGGCTTTATCGGGCCTGGTGATGGCCTTCATCGGCCAGGTCGTTGTGGGCACAAACGGCGGAGTCTCCGCAGCCGTTGATGCTTTCGTTAAGCAATTAGTCAACGGAGGCCTGGTTCCGACCATCGTTACCGTGATGGGTTTCGGTTATGTCATGACTTTTACAAAATGTTCTGACCACTTGGTGAACCTTTTGGTTAAACCGTTGGCCCGTGTTCCGGTCATCGTCATTCCCGGCGCCGTCATCATTACCTGGCTGCTGAACATCGTACTTCCTTCCGCTGCTGGTATCGCCGCGGCCGTCGGTGTTCTGCTGATTCCGGCTTTAATCGCCCTGAAAGTGCGTCCTGTGATGGCCGCTGCCGCAGTTTTCATCGGAACTTGGGGTTCGGTTGTCAGCCCGGGCTTGATGTTCAACCCGCAGATTGCCGATATAGCCTTCAAAGCTAAAGAAATTCCGGCCCCAGATGCAATGATCGTGATCATGCAGGAAGCTCTGCCCTGCGCCATCGGCGCACTGGCCGCTGCCATCTGCCTGACGATTATCTGCATTGTCTTGAAAGAAGGCGTCGGTTCAACGGAAATCGTCAAAGAATTGCCTGATGGTGAAGAAATTCAAAAGAATTTCAAAGTCAACCCGATCAAAGCCATCATTCCGATTATTCCGCTTGCTCTGCTGGTTCTCGCTTCCAAGCAGGTCGGCGTTCTCCCGACAAAAGCCTTCTCGGTTCCCGTCTGCATGCTGATCGGTACGGCCATCGGTCTGATCGTCGCATTATTCAACAAACAGAAGATCGGCGAAGCTTCCAAGAAGTTCTGCCGCGGTGCCGGTGACGGTTTCTGCGATGTCGTCATCTTGATTGCTGCAGCCGCCATGTTTGCTTCCGGCATGAAAGCCATCGGCTTAACCGGTGCTCTCGTAGACGCGATGAAAGGTTCTCAGTCTGTCGCTATGTTCGCAGCCGCTGCAGGTCCCTTCGTAATGGCCGCTATTTCCGGTTCCGGCAACGCAGCTGCCTTAGCCTTCAACCAGGCGATTACACCGAATGCCGCTGACTTTGGCCTGACCATTGTCCAATTAGGTGCCGTTGCTCAGATCGCTGCAGGTTTAGGTCGTTCTATGTCTCCGGTTGCCGGCGGCGTCATTATTTTGGCAGGTATCGCAGGCGTCAACCCGATGGAGGTTGTTAAACGCACAGCCATCCCTGCGATCGTCGCTTTGATTGTTGTTACGCTATTGATGTTCGCAATGAGCTAATGGCTTTTTAGCTTTAATTGATTTTCAAAGCTGCCTGGAAGACAAAGCCAAGCAGCTTATTTTTTGCCGTTTGAAAATCTTCAATAATGCAGATGCCTTTTCAAGATTCCTAAAATTAGTGCCGGTACTACTTCGCGGATTTTCCAGACGGTGGATTTCGGCAGCAGATCGGTTCACTTTTCTCGTCGTACCGGACTGCACCTGACTATTGGCTTTTCTTTTGCTTAAAGTCTCATCTAAATCAGCATATTGAGCATTGAGTTCAGAGACGGCTTTTCAAAAATCAGGATTTTCCATCCATTTTGTAACTATCTGATCATGAGTCATTAGAGGTTCTTCACGCATTTGTGGCCTCCTATTTCTTTCTTGTAACTGCTTTTTTTTTGTTAAACACAAGTTCGTATTTCAGAGAAATATCTCCGTTTTTTTCATTAGATGATGAAAGAAAATTTCTCCTGCAGGCGTCTCTTTTGTTCACCTTCGATCTCTCTTCTTCTTCGAACGTAGAAATCAATGAACATCTGCACTCGTTTCAATTTTGAGGCAGCCAGCGTAGATCCGATGTAATTATCGAGGTTCGGAATCTGCCAGCCGTTGAGGATGGGTACTAACTGCCCGTTCATCACTTCTTCATAGCAATGATGCAACGGCATGTCGAGCACAATGCCGCAGCCTTCTACCGCTGCTGTTTTTGCCAACAAAATATTGTTGAAGCGAATCATCGACTTCCAGCGGAAAGTCTGTTGGCGTCCGTTTTTCACCAAAACTTCCGAGTGCGGTCTGACTCGTCCCGTATAAACCACGCCGGCATGATTGGATAGCTCTGCCGGATCCTCAGGGTAGCCGGCCTTCTCTAGATATTTAGGCGAAGCACAGGGAATAAATAAAGAACGGGTCACCCAGTTTTCTACGAGGTTAGCGTCGTTAACGGGGCCGTAATACAGCATCAAATCACATTCTCCGCCCATGAACGCCTTAGGATTATCGTCACCGATGACATCAAAAGTGACCTGAGGATGCAGCTGCTGAAATTCTGCGATCAGAGGTACAACCTGAGTCTGGAGAAATCCAGGCATCGCTCCGAAACGAATGCTGCCAGCGTCACCTTCTCCGAGCTCTGAAGTCTTCTCGAGCGCACGACGGACCATCGTGATATGCGGTTCAATTTTTGACCGAAGTTCTAGTGCAGCTTGTGTCGAATTCAAGCGTTTTCCTCGGCGTTCCAAAAGTTGTATACCCAATTCCTCTTCCAGTCCGGAAACCATTCGAGATAACTGAGAACGCTGAAGATTTTCAATGTCGGCAACTCGAGTGATAGATCCTTCGTCCATGATTTTGAACAAAAGTTCCCATCGACCGAGATGGAACGCTTTCGATTGACCGGTTATCATTTTTAATCCTTGCTTTGGAGGTAGGCAAACGGCTCTTCGTTTTTCTAGCCTACCAAAGATTGTAAGAAGTCCGTGCAAATTAAGCACGAAAGAAATGCTTTCCTTTGCAATTTGCGCGAAGTTTTCGCAAAAAACAGTGAGACTTCTCTTTTGAGCGATGAAGTCTTGGCTCAGAGCGGGATCTTGCTTCGTCATGTTCAATACGCATAGCATTTTGAACCTTAAAGCATTCAAGTATTCGACTAAAACTCGAGTTTGATTTCACTCTAATTGGAAGCTTTTATAGTCAAAAGTTATCAAAAGCCACCGCCATTGATGTTTGAGAGGTTATCGGCCATACCTTAGTCAGGTCCCGATTTCTTACAAATCCGAACAAACATGTGGCGGGGCAGTTACAATCCTGCTATTCATGCGCTTTTGAATTCTAGAATTCGATGAACAAACCTATTCAATTAGCTCTTGCCGCTCTCGCGCTTTGCGCTGCCCAGCAATGCAGTGCTGCGTTGCCACTGAGCTTCCCCGTCGCGCGCGATTGGCTCTATGAACGAAGCGACAAACTCAAGGCCAGCGAAGAGCAAGTCCAAAGCAAACGTGAAACTCAAAAATCTTTGGAAACCCTCGGCGGTCCGACGGTGACTTTGCAGGCCATGCAAATCGCCGGACAAAAGAAGATCGATATCGATAAGTCGATTCCCAACCCATTAGCTGGCACGCTGCCGATTCAGCTCCCCGGTTCTTTTTCCGTCGGACTGCACGAAAAAATGTCGTTAAACGGCCCGCGCGTGGCTGCCACTGCGACTTGGCCGATTTATACCGGCGGAAAGATTTCTGCCATGCAGGATGCAAGTAAATACGCCGTCGATGAGGCGGTCGCTCAAAAGCGTGCTGACAGCGAAGATCTGGATGCGCAGCTTGCCGGCTACTACTTCGGAACACAGCTGGCACTCTCTGTAGAAAAACTTCAAAAGGACATGCTGCACCATCAGGATCGTGAACTTGCAAAAGCGAAGAAATTCGAAAAGCAGGGAATGATCAGCAAGATCGAACGAATGTCCGTTCAGGTCCAGCGCGACAACAGAAACCGCGAATACCTCAAAGCCAAAGACAACGCTAAAGTCGCCCGCCTCCAGCTTGCGCGCCTGCTGCGCGACGAAGAGTTCGGAAAACTAACGACGCCGCTTTTCGTCTTGAATCGTCCGCTTGAACCGCTCAAGTACTGGGTTGATACGGCTTTGGCTTCAAACCCGCAGATTGCAGTCATTCAGGCTAAAGCCGATCAAGCTCAGCAAGGTGTCAAAGCTTCTAAGGGCGCTTGGATGCCCCAGGTGTTTGCCTTCGGCACCTACAACTTTATTAAGCATTACCAGACGCTTGTCGAACCGAACTGGATCGGCGGTGTCGGTGTCAACATTACGCTCTGGGATGCCAAGGACAGAAGAGCCAGCATCCGAAGTGCCGAAGCCACAGTACGACAGGCGGAAGCCGGAAAAGCCGAAGCCGTCAACCAAGTCAGAACCGGTGTGGAAGTCGCATGGTTAAGGACTCAGAACGCCATTGACCAGTACAAATTAAGCGCTTCAACCGTGAAGCTTGCCGCAGAAAACTTGAAACTAAAATCCAAGAGCTTCGATGAAGGCCTGGCTACTGCACTTGATGTCAATGAGGCGCGCAACCAGCTGTTCGCCGCTGAAGTCGGCCGCCGCGTTGCTGCCTTTGATTTCGTATCGAACTACGCCATGCTGCATGCCATCGCCGGCCAGATGAGCGAATTTATGAATGCAGTCAATAAGCACGAAGTGATTGTGGAAAATTAATCATGGAAGAAAAACCAGATAGTATTTTACCAACATTAGGTGGACAAAATGCACTAAACATCGCTATGGCTTTAGCGGATGAAGGATTCTTAGAAGAACACAATGTTCGTACAATTGGGACAAATACAGATACCATCAAACTTGCAGAAGATCGTTTAGAATTTAAAAACTTAATGGAAAGAATTAACGAACCATGTGCTGCATC
>ERZ779658.1869-NODE-1869-length-13886-cov-2.561492_pt1 | contig 13886 bp, 14 predicted proteins | sample MGYA00511485_ERZ779658 | MGnify/ENA primary metagenome ERZ779658 (study PRJEB29588, sample SAMEA2162182) | human gut metagenome | biome: human gut; feature: human-associated habitat; material: faeces | place: Denmark | collected 2008/2010 ... | reverse complement strand
GTATAAAAATATTCATACTGATAAGTCATTTGATTTAATTTTTCAACATATTCTATCATCTCTTTTATATGTTCTGTTGCTTTGCATATTATTTCTGGTGTTTCTATATTTAATAAATTTAAATCATCAAAAAATAGCTTTGTATAATGTTCTGCTATTTCTAAAGGAGTTTTATGTTCTTCATTTGCTGATTTTAGCATTTTGTCTTCTCCTTCATCTCCATCTGATACTAAATGTCCAACGTCTGTTATATTCATAACATGCTTTATTTTATATCCATTATATCTCAATACTCGTCTTAAAACATCTTGAAATATATTAGTTCTTATATTTCCTATAGTTGCATTTTTATAAACAGTTGGTCCACAAGAATACATTCTTACTTCTTGTTTGTCAATTGGTATAAATTTTTCTTTTTGTCTTGTAAGTGTATTATAAAAATATATATCCATAAACTTCTCTCCTTTTACTAAAATTGCCAAAAATATTAATTTTGGCAATTTTATTGCTTAATATTACAATATTATGTTTCAGCACCTGGATCTTCAGTTCCAGATGTATTTGTATTCCCACCTGTATTCGTTGTATTTCCACCTGTGCTTGTATTTCCACTTGTATTTGTATTTCCACCTGTATTTGTTGTGGTTTCTGATCCTGTGTTTGTTGTATTATGTTTTGGTTTTTCAGGCTCTTTTGGTTTTTCCTCTGGTTTCTTATGGATATCACAAATTTCTTCAACTTTTGTTCCGGAAGAACTATTTTTTCCACTTATTGGTGTCCAAAGTTTTAATTGTTCTTTTGGTACTGTCGCACCATAATTGTTTACTTTTGTCTCTGGACAATACTCATTTGCTACTTTTCCAGATTCAGTACATAATTTTTGACTTCCATGTCCTTGACATTTTTCAGGTATATTATTTGATGCAAATATTTCTTTATAAGTATCTGTACATCCTGTTGTAGCTAAACATCCTGTTGTTCTACAAACTGTTTGTTCTACAATTCCACTTGGCTTTTGGAAAGATGCATTTGCTAACTTTTTATGAATGTCTGTCATTACTGCATCCCATATTTGACCTGCTGGATTTTGAGAAAATCCTTTTACTTCTTCACTGTCATCATATCCAAACCATGTTGCGGCAGAATAATATGGCGTAAATCCACATAACCATCTGTCATAACTCTTGTCAGTTGTTCCTGTTTTTGCAGCTACATCCATTCCTGATATTTTACAATAAGTAGCTGTTCCTCTTGAACTATTTACTGGCTCTTGAGTTATCTTTTTAGTAAGATATGCTGTTTGTTCTGAAACTGCTCTTACTTGTTCTTGTTTTGGTGTTAATACTGTGTTCCCACTACTATCTACTACTTTAGTATAGAATGTTGGTGTAATATAAATTCCATCATTAGCAATAGTTCCATATGCTGCTGCCATTTCTAATGGACTAACACCGTCTGTCATACCTCCAATTGCTAATGATAATACATTATCTTTTTTATCGTCTAATGAAGTTATTCCCATCTTTTTAAGATATTGAATAGATTTTTCTGGTGTTAATTCTTTCATTATTTTTAAAGCTGGTATGTTTTGTGAAGTTTCTATAAATTGTCTTATATTAATAATTCCTCTATATCTTTCTCCATCATTTTTCGGTGTATATCCTCCACCAAAATCAGTTTTTACGTCATCATATACTGTAGCAGGAGTAATTACCTTTTCTTCTAATGCTGGAGCCACGTCTGCTATTGGTTTTATAGAAGAACCTGTTTGCTTTTTCATTTGAGTTGCCCTATTCCATCCAGCTCCTTCTTTTGTTCCTAAACCACCTGCAATTCCTACAACATTTCCTGTTTTATAATCAATAATAGCCATTCCAGATTGTGTTGTTTGCTTTTTACTAGGGCTCGTCTTTTTATATTTTTCTTTTGCATATTCTTCTTCTAGTCTAGCTTGTATAGTAGAATCTACTGTTGAATGAATAGTTAATCCACTACTATACACATAATTTTCTGCTAATTGTCTTGAAATATCTTTTTCATCCATTACTTGGTTAATTACTTGGTCTATTACTGCATCTGTATGATAAGAATAAGTAGTTCCTGTTGCAATAGCAGCTTTTTCAAATTTTAATCCTTCTTCTGCTTGTTTTACAGCTTCATTGTATTCTTCTTCATTTTGAATATATCCCAATTCTTTCATTTTAGCTAATACTGTTAATACTTTTGATTTTATTCTTTCATCTCTTTTTTCTTCTGTGTCATTATTTGAAGCTAACTTGTATGGATTATAATAATTAGGTGATGAGTTAATTCCTGCTAAAAATGCACATTCTGCTAAACTTAAATCTTTTGCACTTTTATTAAAATAATATTCTGCTCCTAATTCCACTCCATGTAGATTTCCTTCTCCACCCACATATAAAATATTTAAGTATAATTCTAATATTTGATCTTTAGATATCATTCTTTCTACTTGATAAGCTTTTGCCCATTCTTTTACTTTTCTAAAAATTCCTGCAAGTCCTGAAGATTCATCATCTTTTGTTATATTCTTTACTAATTGCTGTGTAATTGTACTACCACCATACGAACTATTACCAGTTACAGTGTGTAATATTGCTCCTGCTGTTCTTTTTAAATCTACTCCATTATGTTTATAAAATCTTTCATCTTCAATTGCAACATATGCTTTTGGTAAGTAATCTGCCATATCTTCAAGTGTAATTACTTTTCTTTTTTCATCACCACTTAAATTGGCAATAACTCCTCCATTTGAGTCTACAACAACTGAATTAGATGCTCCTATTTTTAATTCTTCTTTTGTTATTTCAAAATCGTCTCCAAATAGTCCAAAAAACATTCCTGCTACAATTCCTGCACCTATTACACAAAGTAATAAAAATATAACTAACATTATTTTTATAGCCGTTCTCAATTTTGGATGCTTTTTTTCCTTTTTCACTTTTTTCGTTTTTTTATTCTCAACTGGTTTATACATTTTAGTAGAATCATCTACTTTTTTAGCTTTTGCTCTTTTACCAGCTTTTCTTTTTTTATTTTGAGTTCTGTATTGTCTTGTTTTTTCATTACTTTTTTGTCTATTACTTCTATTTTCTCTACTATTATTTGGCATCTTATTCCCTCCTTGCCAATTATAAATTTATGCATGTACATTATATTATATTTTGTAAAAAAAGAAAAGCTTTTAAATAAAATTTTAGTAATTTAGATTAAATATATTACAGTTCATTTAAATAGTATGCATGTTGATCATATACATAGTAAACATTACTTTTTTATATTGTTGATTTATTTCCCACCAATTCTATTATCTTCACTTGGTCCTCATCAATTCTCTTCATTATAAATTTATTCGGTTGTTTTTTTATAATTTTTGCTTCATATATATCCTTCTTATTGTATTTTTCTTTTTTCTCAAAGTCAAATTCATCTTCATATTTAAAACATATCTCGTAATCATTTATATTTATGCCATTAAATCTTTTTTTCTCTATTTTAACATTTCCTTTTAAATTAACAATAATTGCCTCTTCATATATTTGATATTTGTTAATCAGTTCTGTTGGGAAATCAATATTTAAAATTATTTTAGATTTTAAAAGACTTTTTCTTCTATTGTTACTAATTACTAACATAATTCCTTCTTTTTCTAAAATCTGTTTTTCTATTTTCTTAAATTTTTCTATATGATTTGTAACTATATTTAATCTTTTATATTGTCTTGCTATTTTTTTTATGTTTTCTAATGTATTTTGAGTTATATAATTTACTAGTATAGATATTTCAGTATCTTCTTTTTTTATATTTTTTAAATTTACTATATAATCCAAAACTTCACATGATATTACCTCAAAAAGCCATTTACCATCTACTATGTCAAACCCATATGTATACAAAATATTTTTGTATTCTTCATTTTCTTTTAGAATTTTACTTAATACTATTTTCTTACTTTTTGTCTTGTCCAATATTTTTTTGGTTTTTCTTGCTAATTTTGCTAAATATTTCTTATTAATATTTTTTGTTTTTAATGGTAATATTAATTTATTTCCTTCTATTTTTATAATTTTAAACATACTTTCTAAAAACCTAGGCTTGTCATTATTTTCAATATAATACATAAAAACCACCCTTTATACTTTTTTATTTAAGTATATTAGGTGATTTTTATTTTAATGACTTTTTTATAAAACTATATCTCTTTTTAATAATTCATTTTCAACAATTCCTAAACCTATAAATTTGTCACTATTGTATATTCTATAAATTCCATCATTCAATTTATATGTTAATTTTACTCCATTTAAAAATAATTCTAATTTTCTATTTTCTAAACTTAATTCTTTACAATGCTTAAAAAGCTCTTCTATTGTAATTATTTTATCTTCTAAAATTTGCTTTAAATTTTTATTTCCTAAAATTTCATTAATATTTATTGCATTTGTTATAGAAAAATCCCCAACCTTGATTCTTTGCAATTCTTTCATATATGCTACAGTTCCGAAGTTTGTTTCCTATATCTTCACATAAACTTCTTATATATGTCCCTTTAGAGCAACTAACCTCAAACTCTATTTGTTTAAGTTTTTTATCTATACTAAGTAGCTCTATACTATAAATTTCAATTTGTCTTGGTTTTATTTCTACTGTTTGACCTTTTCTTGCATACTCATATAGTTTTTTTCCGTTTACTTTTATTGCAGAATATATTGGCGGAATTTGTTCTTGTTTTCCTAAAAACTTGTTTAATACTTCTTTTATAACAGTTTCTTCTAACATTTTATTTGTTACTTCTTTTTCTTCTACTATTTTACCTTCTGTATCTGCTGTATCAGTTTTTTTACCTAGCTCTAGTTTTACTTTATATGTTTTATTATGATTTATTAAATATTTAGAACATAATGTTCCTTTTCCTACGAGTAATGGCAAAACTCCTGTTGCCATTGGGTCTAAAGTTCCAGTATGTCCTACCTTTTCGTTTAGTATTTTTTTTACTTTATTTACTATATCATGTGATGTCCATTCCTTAGGTTTATTTATTAAAATTATTCCATCCATTATTTTCACCTTTAACTTTATTTAAGATAAGCCAAAAATACTAAATATATATTTTTTCGTTATCCCCATTCTAAAAATTCTAACAAAAGTTTATCAACTTTTGAAGAATTTTTGAACGGTCCCCACAATTCCACTTAAAATATATATTTAGTATTTCTAGCATTAATTTTACAATACTTTTTTAAGCTCTGTAAGCACTTTTTGTTTTACGGTTTCGACATCACCTTTTACTGTTGCGCCAGCTGCTCTTGGGTGACCTCCACCTCCAAACATTAAACATACATCTGAAACATTTACATATTGACTTGATCTCATTGAGACTTTATATACATCTTCTTCATCTTCTTTTTGTCTTATAAATACAGAAACCTCAACACCTTCTATATTTCTTCCTATCTCTACTAAACCTTCATGATCTCCTGGTTCAGCATTAACTTGTTTTTCATCTTCTTTTGTTATATATGTAAATGTAACTTTACCATTTTCTAATATTTCTAGTCTATTCATTACACGTTTAGATAATTCAAAATTGGCTTTTGTTACAGTATTTAACACTCGTTTATATATGTCAGAAACATTAACTCCTCTACGCAACAATTCTGCAGTAAATTCAAAAGTCTCTGCTGTTGTTGCTGAATATTGGAAACCTCCTGTATCTGTAATAATTCCTGTTAACAAACATGAACCTATTTGTTTTGAAATTTCTATGCCATAATATTCAAACATTCCAACCAAAATTTCTGCACATGCTGGAGATACTGGATTAACATAGTTAAAATCTCCATACATATTATTGCTTCCATGGTGATCTATTACTATAGTTCTTTTAGCATTTTCAAAATGTTCATTTCCTACCAATCTTTTAAAATTTGCACAATCTAAAGATATAGCTAAATCGTAGCTTTGAACATCTGACTTTTTTAATATGTCAGATGTTCCTGGTAAAAAATTAAATATTCTAGAATACTCTGGAATTATTACATCTGGATTTTTTCCTAAACTTTCTAATGCTAATTTCATTGCAAGGCTGCTTCCTATTGCATCCCCATCTGGTGATTCATGTGTTAAAATTACTATATTTTGAGCTTGTTTTATTTGTTTTAAAATTTCATCTAATGTCATACATCTTCCCTCTTTCTACTCTTCTTCATTTTCATTTGATTTTTTTACATCTTTCATTATTTTGTCTAGTATAGAGTCTATTCTTGCTCCATATTCTATTGAATCATCTAATTCAAATATTATTTCTGGTGTATTTCTTAGGTTTACACTTCTTGCAAGCTCACTTCTTATAAATCCTGATGATTTTTTTAATCCGGCTAGAGTTTCTTTTAAATTTTTAGAATTTAATATACTAACATATACTTTAGCATATTTTAAATCATTTGTTACTTTTACTTTAGTAACACTGATTAACCCTGTAACATTAGGATTTTTAAGTTTGTAATTAATTATGTTGCTTATTTCTTTTTTATATTCTTCACCTATTCTTTCAAACCTATTGCTATTTGGCATTTTTATACCTCCTATTATCTCTCTTCTTCATCTTGTTTTTGTTTAACTCCAGCTTTTTTTGCTAGGTTTTCTAACATTTTTTGTTTAGATGTTTTTTCTTCATCTTTTATTTGTTCTTTTACATTTTCTCTATATTTTCCATACATTGATTGTCTACTTGGATTATTCATATTTATCACATCCTATCTTTTTATTTCTTCCATAACATATGCTTCAATTATATCTCCAACTTTAATATCATTATAATTTTCAATTTGAATACCACACTCAAATCCTTTTGATACTTCTTTAGCATCATCTTTAAATCTTTTTAATGTTGCTAAATGTCCATCATGTATAACAACATTGTCTCTAATTACTCTTACTCCTGCATTTCTTTCCATTTTACCTGTAAGTACAAAACTTCCTGCAATTGTTCCAACATTTGATATTTTAAATGTTTCTCTAACTTCTGCTGTTCCAATTATTTTTTCTTCAAATTCTGGATCTAACATTCCCTTCATTGCAGCTTCTACATCTTCTATTGCTTGGTAAATTATTGAATATTGTTTTATTTCTACTTCATCTTTTTCCGCTGCTTCTTTAGCTGCTGGAATAGGTCTTACATTAAATGCTATAATTATCGCATTTGAAACTTTAGCAAGTGAAACATCTGACTCATTTACAGCACCTGCTGCAGCATGTATTACTTTTACTTTTACTTCTTCATTTTGTAATTTTTCAAGTGATTGTTTTACAGCTTCTACAGACCCTTGTACATCTGCCTTTACTATTAAGTTTAATTGTTTTAATTTTCCTTCTTCCATTTGACTAAATAAATTGTCTAATGTTACTTTTGTATTTGCATTTATTGCCTTTTCTCTTTGAGTACGTTTTCTTCTTTCTATTAAATGTTTAGCCATTTTTTCATCTTTTACTTCATAGAATGTATCACCTGCTTGTGGAACTTCTGTAAGTCCAGAAATTTCTACTGGTGTAGATGGTCCTGCTGATTTTACTTTCTTTCCTTTATCATTTAACATTGATCTTATTCTACCAATTGATGAACCAACAACTATTGTATCTCCAACATCTAATGAACCTCTTTGAACCAACATTGTTGCTATTGCTCCTTTATGCTTGTCAAGTCTTGCTTCTATAACTGTACCTTTAGCTTGTTTATGTGGATTTGCTTTTAATTCTAGTACATCAGCCTCTAACAATACCATTTCTAATAATTGGTCTATATTTTGGTTCTTTTTAGCAGAAATTGGAACATATATTGTGTCTCCACCCCATTCTTCTGGTACTAAATCATATGCCATTAATTCTTGTTTTACTTTATCTATATTTGCATCTGGTAAATCCATTTTGTTTACAGCAACAATTATTGGAATTCCTGCAGATTTTGCATGGTTTATTGCTTCTATTGTTTGTGGCATAACTCCATCATTTGCAGCTACAACTAATATTGCAATATCTGTTATTTGAGCCCCTCTTGCTCTCATAGCAGTAAATGCTTCATGTCCTGGTGTGTCTAAAAATGTTATTTCTCTATCTTTTACTTTTACTTTATATGCACCTATTGCTTGCGTAATTCCTCCTGCTTCTCCTTCTATTACGTTTGTTTTTCTTACAGCATCTAAAAGTGAAGTTTTTCCATGATCTACGTGTCCCATAACAACAATAACTGGTGGTCTTGTTTGTAATTCTTCTTCTTTATCTTCAGAATCATCAAATAATATATCTTCTTCTGTTACTGTTTCTTTTTTTACAGCCTTAACTCCAAATTCTTCCGCAACTAAAAATGCTGTATCAAAGTCTAGTTCATTATTTAATGTTGCCATTATTCCATAGCCTAATAATTTCTTTATAACTTCTGCTGATGTTTTCTTAAGCTCTGCTGCTAAATCTTTTACTGTTATTGACTCTGGAATTGTAATTTCAGTTAATTGGAATATTTTTTGTTTTGTTCTTTCTTCTTGACCTTTACTTTGTTTTTTCTTTCCACGTCTTCCTCTTTGTGTTGTTAAATCATAATAATCAAGCATTCCACCATCTTGTTCATCAAACATATTAGATAATCTATTTGCTTGTTTTAAACTTTTTAATTTTCCTTCATCAAAATTGTTATTTGAATTTCCTTTTTTATTTTTTTGTTTTTTAGTATTTCTGTTTTCATCAAATTTGCTATTATTTTTTTGTCTATCAATAGATTTATTGTTATATTCTCTTACAGACTCTTTTTCCACAACATTTTCTGCCATAATATTTTTTATATTTTTTTCAATTCCTTTTTCATCTAATGGTCTTTTAGAGTTAAATCTATTTGCATTATTATTGTTTCCATATCCATTTTTATTATTAAATTTGTTATTATTATTTTGGAAATTTCCATTCCTATTATTTTGAAAACTTCCATTTCTATAATTATTATTTGGTCTTCTATTTTCTTTGTTATCGAAATTCCTATTATTATTGTTTTGATAATTATTCTGTCTTCTATTTTCATAATTTTTATTTTGGAAATTATTGTTTGATTTTTCTTGTTTTATTTCTTTTACTTCTCTTATTTCTTGCTTTATTGGTGTTTTCACTTCTGCTTTTATTTGCGCTCCTTCATTTTCTTGTTTTTTAGTTTCTTTAACTACTGGTGGTTCTTCCTTCTTTTCTTCTTTTTTTCCACCTAATCCAAATAATTCACTAACTGTCATAGGTTTATTTGGCTTATTTCTGTAAACAATATTATAATCTTTATTTTGTTTTCTTTCTATAAATCCAACATTATTTGATTTTTTTTCTTGTTTTTTTACTTCTTGTTTTTTTGCTGGCTCATCTTCAGTTATTATAACCTCTCTTCTTATAATAACTGGTGCTTTTTCTTCCTCTACTTTTGCTTTTTTTGTTTTTTCCTCTTTTGGTTGTTTGCTTGTTTTAAAACTATCTTCAATTCTTTTTGCTTGATTTTCATCAACACCACTTAAATGGCTTTTTGCTTCAATATTTAGTTCATTTGCCCTTTTTATTACTTCTTTACTGGTTAAGCCTAGCTTTTTAGCTATTTCATGTATTTTTATCTTACCCAATAATTTCACCCCCATTATATATTTTCTTTATTTGTTTTGCCATGTTCTCATCTTTTATAGCCAATGTTGCTTTATTTACTTTTCCTATTGCTCTGCTAAGTTCTTCTATATTTCCATCTATAATTAATGGTATATTATAAGTTTCACATAATTTTATAAATTTATCTTTAGTTCTTTCAGATGCTTCATAAGAAACTATTACCAATTTTGCTTTTTTCTTCATTATTTCTTCTTTTACCCCATCTGCTCCAAATGCAACATTTCTGGCTCTTGCAGATAATCCGAAGTAATCCTAATATTTTTTTATTTATCAAGTATTACACCTCTTAAATCTTCATAAATTTCTTCTGATATTTTTGTTTCAAAAGATTTCTCTATTCTTTTAGACTTTATTGCTTTTTCTAAGCATTCTATAGATTGGCAAATATATATACCTCTTCCTTCTTTTTTCCCTGTTTTATCTACTGTTATTTCGCCATTTTTATTTTTTACAATTCTTATTAATTCATTTTTATTCTTTTTTTGCATACATCCTGTGCATGTTCTTTGTGGTATTTGTCTCATATATTTGTCCTCCTTTATTTTAAGTATACTTGCTAAAAAGTTATATTATTCTTCTGTTTTTTCTTCTTGATCAGAACTTTGTGCTTCTTCTAACATTTGTCTAAATTGTGTTTCTGATTTAATATCTATTTTCCAATTTGTAAGTTTTGCAGCTAAACGTGCATTTTGTCCAGATTTTCCTATAGCTAATGACAATTGGTCATCTGGTACTATTACTTGTGCAAATCTTTCTTCTTGTTTTATATCTACTGCAAGTATTTTGGCTGGTAATAAAGCTGATGATATATATATTGATGGATCTTCATTCCATTCTATTACATCTATTTTTTCTCCATTTAATTCATTTATTACATTTTGGATTCTAACTCCTTTTTGTCCTACACATGATCCAACTGGGTCTATGTTTTCATCTGGAGAATATACTGCAACTTTACTTCTATAACCAGCATCTCTTGATACACTTTTTATTTCTATTACTCCTTCATATATTTCAGGAATTTCAAACTCTAGTAATTTTTTAACAAAGTCTGGGTGGCTTCTTGAAACAATTACTTGTGGTGCTCCTTTTGCTCCTCTTTGTACATCTAATACATAACCTTTTATTTTATCATTTACCCTATATTTTTCTGTTGGTATTTGTTCTTTTGCTGGCATTACGCCTTCTAGTTTTCCAAGGTCCATTACTACAATGTTTTTATCTGCTTTTTGAATTAACCCTGATACTATTTCTCCTTTTCTATCATTAAATTCCGTAAAAATTATATCTCTTTCTGCTTCTCTTAATTTTTGTATTATAACTTGTTTTGCTGTTTGAGCTGCTATTCTACCAAAATCTTTTGGTACAATTTCTATTTCTACTTGGTCACCTTCTTTTAAGTCTTTATTTATTTTTTGGGCATCTTTTAAGCTTATTTCTAATACATCATCATTTGCTTTTTTCATAACTTCTTTTATGCTGTATACATGTGTTGCTCCTGTTTGTCTATCCATCACTACTTTTACATTTTCTAATGAGTCAAAATTTCTTTTATATGCAGTAACCAATGCTGTTTCTATTGCTTCTAATAAGTAGTCTTTTTTTATTCCCCTTTCTTTTTCTAGTTCTTCTAAAGATAATATTAATTCTTTATTATCTATTGCTTTCATTTTTATTCCTCCTTTTATTTATTCCCAGTTATATACTGTTTTTATTTGTGATATGTTTTTTCTATTTATTTGTTTTTGTTTATTTTCATTATCTTCTATTATAATATCTTGTTCTGTGTATTTTTTTAGTATTCCTTGATATTCTTTTTTTCCTTCTTCATCTTTTTTAAATAGCTTTATTACAATTTCATTTCCTATGTTTTGCTCTAAATGTTTTTCTTTTCTTAGTATTCTTTCTATTCCTGGAGATGAAACTTCTAGAAAGTATTGTTCTTTTATGTAATTAGCATTGTCTAAGTCTTCCATTATTTCATTATTTACTTTTTCACAATCATCTAAATCAATTCCATTTTTACTGTCTATAAATATTCTCAAAAAATAATTTTTTCCCTCTTTGCTATATTCTACATCATATAGTTCATAACCTATTTTTTCTATTTTTTCTTTTATTAAGCTTTCCACTCTTTCCTCTATGCTAGCCATAAAGTGCTCCTCCTTTCTAGAGTTTTATATACTAATTAAGAGTGGGATTTGTTCCCACTCTTCTGTTTTTGTTATGCTTTTTATATTATACCCAATTTTTGGCATAAATGCAAGTCTTTTTAAACTTTTTCTACTACTTTTTCTTCTTCATCACTTACTTCTGAAATTTTTATGCTTCTAACATGATCAATTTTTTCCCATGTTGTTTCTCTTTTAAATAAGCATTTAAAGTTTATTACTAACCATGAACCTAAGAATAATGGATAACATAGCAATCCTTTAATCATTGGTTTTATTGGTCTTTTATCAAGTGCCATAATTAATATTCCTGTAAGTATTGGTAAGAAAAATGTTGGTACTACATATCTTACAAGATTCCATATTAACTCTGCTGCTGACATTCCAGTTCCAGCATATATTGCAAAGTTTGTTAATAATAATATTAATGTTATTACAAACATTGGTATACTTCCTATAATATATAATAATCCATCAAAATTCATTAATGTTTTATTTTCCTTTGCTGCCATCGCTAAATCTTTTGTGTACTTATGCATACATTGTATATGTCCTACTGTCCATCTGCTTCTTTGTGACCAGCTTTGTTTAAATCCTACTGGTTGCTCATCATATACTATTGCATCTGTTGCCCAACCTAATCTTTTTCCAGCTATTATTCTTTTTAATGAAAATTCTATGTCTTCTGTTAGTGTTTGTGTATCCCATCCATTTGGTTTTACTACATCAAATCTTACCATAAATCCTGTTCCATTTAATAATGGTGATAAACCTATATTGTATCTTGCTAAATGATAAAATCTATGTAAAGTCCAGTAAAATATTGCATATCCTGCTGTTATCCAACTGTCTGTAGGATTTTTTATATCTCTATAACCTTGGACTACATCTTCACCTTGACATAATTTTTTATTCATATTTTTTATAAAGTTTTTATCAACTATATTGTCTGCATCAAAGATAAAGAATGCATCATATGGTGCGTCTTCTTCTATTTTTTGTTGTAGGAACCAGTTTAATGCATATCCCTTTGTTTTTTTAGTGCTGTCAAATCTCTCATACACTATTGCTCCTGCCTCTTTTGCAACTTTTGCTGTATTGTCTGTACAATTGTCTGCAATTACATATATATCATATAATTCTTTATTGTATGTTTGATTTTTCAAGCTTTCTATTAAATTTCCTACTACCGCTTCTTCATTATGGGCTGGTATTATTGCCATAAATCTGTGATCTTTTTTTATTTTTAATGGTTTATCTTTAAATTTTATTAATGCACATACACTTATTGCCATTTGGTATATCCAAAATATTGTTACCATCCATACTAAAGCTTCTCTTAGTATATATAAATATTCCATTTTTTTTACCTCTCTTTTTTAATAATATTTCTTATTAATATTATTATGCTACTTTTTTATTATACTATTTATCCCAAAATTATGCAACATTTTTTTAAATATTTATTTAAATGGTTTTGTTTCAATCTTTTCTCAAAAATTTAATTTTTATAAATTTCTATAAATTTCGCAAAATTTTCCTCATGATATGGAATTAACTTCTCTTTATTTCTTACAACTAAATTAAAATCTTCATCATTTTTAATTTTTATGTCAACAGTTTTTGCAACAGGACTTATAAATCCTAATTTTTTTATTTTTACACTTTCTATATTATCATTATCAATATGAATAAACTTATCTAATTGTGGAATCATATTCTCAGGTTTAATAACAAATGTACTTTTGCTTTTTAAAGGTATTAATCCAATTCCTTTTTCTGTTTTATTTATTAAATAGCCAGACCATCCTCTATTTTTTTGTGCAGCTTCCATTCCCGCTACCATTCCTCCTAAAAGTCCACTTGGCGCAGGTTTTTGAGTATTTGTTAATGCATAAATAAAGCAATTTTCTTCTCCTATAAAATCAACCTTTTCAAATAATTCTTTTACTTTTTCTAATGTTGCAAATTCTTCCATTTTATATTTCCTCCATATTTTTATATAATTTTTGATAT
>ERZ779658.1853-NODE-1853-length-13973-cov-3.869737_pt1 | contig 13973 bp, 14 predicted proteins | sample MGYA00511485_ERZ779658 | MGnify/ENA primary metagenome ERZ779658 (study PRJEB29588, sample SAMEA2162182) | human gut metagenome | biome: human gut; feature: human-associated habitat; material: faeces | place: Denmark | collected 2008/2010 ... | reverse complement strand
GCCCTTCTCTGCCAGTTCCTTGTTCAGCGCATCCAGCTCGGAAAGCTCGCCCACGCAGGGATTGCAGGTGGTGAACCAGAAATTCACCACGGTGACGGCGTTCTTGGAGAACAGGTCATCGCTCTTGACGGGGTTGCCGTTGAGGTCCTTGCCCTCGAAGGCAGGGAACTTCTGCATCTTGTCGCCGTTGCCGGGGGTCGTGGGGCTGTCGGCAGGGATGCTGTCACCTTTGCCCGGGGCCTTGGGAGCCGCCTCGGGGAACTTGGCCTCAATGGCGGTCAGGGTGCGCTCGATCTCCCGGATCTTCTCGCCTCCCTGGCGCAGCAGCTTCAGCTCGTCGGCGGTAAACTTGTCCTTGGCGGACTCAATGGTGTCCAGCAGGAAATCACCGTAGTTCTTACCGTCCTCCTGCATGGTCATGCCCTTGTCGGCGGACATGAACACCTTCTCCCAAAGGGACTGGTTTTCCATCAGAATGGCATTCTCCTGGTCCATCAGGGCCTTGTACATAGCGGCCGCCTCCTGGGCGTTCTTGGGCTCACCGCCGGGCTTTGTCATGTCGTCGTTGCCCTTTTTGCCGCAGGCGGCCAGAGAGAGCACCAGCAGTGCAGTAAGCAGCAGCACCAGAATTCTGCCGGCAGTATTCGTCCTATTCATTTTCATTTGTTTGTTTCCTCCTTGATATTGTTGTTTGTCTGCAGCGTTTCCGCTGCTTTTGTCTTATCTTTACCGTCTCCGAAGCCATAGCGGAAACACACGGCGTTTGTGGGACAGGCGCGTATACACATCCCACAGCGGATGCACTCGGTGTGGTTGGGCGTCTTTGTCACGTCCACATCCATCTTGCAGGCTCTGGCGCATTTCCCGCAGGAGACGCACTTGTTTTTATCCACCTTCATCTGGAAGAGGGATACCCTGTTGAGCAGTGCATAGAACGCTCCCAGCGGGCAGAGCCACTTGCAGAAGGGACGGTAGAACAGTACGCTCAGCACGATCACCGACAGCAGAATGCCGAATTTCCATGTAAACAGCTTGCCCAGCGCCGCCCGGATGCCGGAATTGGCAAGGGACAGCGGGATGGCTCCCTCCAGCACGCCTTGGGGGCAGAGGTATTTGCAGAAGAACGGGTCTCCCATGCCCACATCGTTCACAAGGAACGCCGGCAGGAGGAAAACCATCACCAGCAGGACGGCGTACTTGAGGTATGTCAGGGGCTTGAACTTCTTTGTGGAGAACTTCTTTGTCGGGATCTTATGCAGCAGCTCCTGAAACCAGCCGAAGGGACAGAGGAAGCCGCAGATAAAGCGCCCCAGCAGCACGCCCAGCAGAATGAGAAAGCCTGTGATATAATAGGAAAAGCTGAACTTCGATGACCCCACCACTGCCTGAAACGCCCCGATGGGGCAGGCCCCGGACGCCGCCGGACAGGAGTAGCAGTTCAGCCCCGGCACGCAGACAGTCTTCCCCGCCCCCTGATACAGTCCGCCTTTGAGGAAGTTCGGCAAGTGCAGGTTGGTCAGCAGCGTTGCCCCCGCCTGAATCCAGCCCCGGAAGCGGGACATGGTCTGCGAAACGCCTGAAAACTTTTTACCCAATGCCAACACACTCCAGACATAATTTGTTTGCTTTGCTCAGCACCGTCGCCGCCTCGCCCCGCCAGACGCCGAAGCACAGCATGGCGATTCCGGCCATCAGCAGCGCGATCTGCGCCGCGGCCTTTTTCCCGCAGCTCATTTTTCATCACCCTTTCCGATTTTGTGCCCCCATCATAGCGCGGGAGAGTTAAAGTCTCTGTTAAGAACGAAAATTTAACGCAAACCTTATCTATTTTTGCTATAATGAAAGCACCACAAAAACGGAGAAATAAAAAGGAGGGCTCTCATGCACCTTTTAGTAATTGAAGATGAACGCGCCCTGTGCGAAACGATCGTCCGTAGCCTGCGGCGGCTGGCCTACAGCGTGGACTACTGCTACGACGGGGAGAAGGCTCTGGAGTTGCTGGGCGTGGAGCGCTACGATCTGGTACTGCTGGATCTGAATCTGCCGAAAAAGGACGGCATGACGGTACTGCGCACCCTGCGGCAGACCGACCGGGAGACGCGGGTGCTGATCCTCTCCGCCCGCAGCGAGGTGGAGGACAAGGTGCAGGGACTGGACGCCGGGGCGAACGACTATCTGGCAAAGCCGTTTCACTTAGCCGAGCTGGAGGCCCGCATCCGCAGCCTGACCTTGCGGCAGTTCACCCAGCAGGATGTGCTGCTAAGCTGCGGAGCCCTGAGCTTCGACACCCGCTCCCGCACCGCCGCCGTCAACGGGCAGACCTTGACACTGACCCGCAAGGAGACGGGTATTCTGGAATATTTGATGGTGCATCAGGGGCGGCCCGTGAGTCAGGAGGAGCTGATGGATCACGTTTGGGACAACAGCGTGGACAGCTTCAGCAATTCCATTCGCGTCCACATCTCCGCCCTGCGCAAAAAGCTCCGCGCCGCGCTGGGCTATGACCCCATCCGCAACCGCATCGGCGAGGGCTATCTGATGGGAGGCGAGGAGGAATGAAGCGTCTATCCCTGCAGTGGCGCATCACGCTGATGTCCGTCCTGCTCATCGGCATCACCTGCGTGGCCATGAATTTGCTGCTGTGCTCCTCCGGTGTGTACTATATGGACACCATTGCGGACAGTTTACAAGGCGGCGGCACGGTGATCCTGAATGATGGCGGAGCGGCGAGCTTTGACCCGCAGCTCATAGCGCCCAACGAGGAGTTGACCATCGTCGTCGATGGGGTGCAGGGGCGCTTCCGCACCACCAACTGGTACATCACGGCGGCGGTAACGCTGCTCAGCGGCATCCTCGCCTATTTCGTCAGCGGACGCGCTCTCAAGCCCCTGCGCAGCTTTACCTCACAGGTGGAGCAGGTGCAGCTGAACAATCTTGCCGATATGAGGATCGATGAAGACACCATTTCGGAGTTCCGGCAGCTGAGCCGCTCGTTCAACCAGATGCTGGAGCGGCTGAATAACGCCTTTGCCGCCCAGCGGCAGTTCACTGGCAACGCCGCCCACGAGCTGCGCACGCCGCTTGCGCTGATGCAGGCGCAGCTGGAGCTGTTTTCCGCGGAGCATCCAGATGTGCGCCCGGAGACGGCGGAATTCCTCACGCTTTTGCGCGAGCAGACGGAGCGGCTGGCGCAGATGACCAAGACGCTGCTGGAGATGAGCAATTTGCAGCAGGTGGCGCGGAACGAGCAGCTCCAGCTCGCCCCCATGGTCGAGGAGATCTTCACGGATCTCGCGCCGCTGGCGGAGAAGCGAAGCATCACGCTGGAAGCGGAGGGCGACGCCGCCCTCACCGGCAGCGACGCGCTGATCTACCGCCTGCTCTTCAACCTGACGGAGAACGCTGTCAAATACAACCGCCCCGGCGGCTCGGTGTGGGTCGAGCTTGCGCAGGGGCAGGAAAAGTGCATCATTCGCGTTTCTGACACCGGCTGCGGCATTCCGAAGGAATATCAGCGGAGCATTTTTCATCCCTTCTTCCGGGTAGACAAATCCCGCAGCCGCGAGTACGGCGGCGCGGGGCTGGGACTTTCTCTGGTGTGGGAGATCGCCGACCTCCACGGCGGCTCCGTTTGGGTGGAGGAAAGCTCGGACAAGGGCACGACCATCGCGGTAGAGCTGCCGGCAGGGACGGAAAGCGATTCTCTCAGCGTGGATATCCCATAGCGGCCCTTGGCGGTTTCATGATGATCGTTTTTCAACCTCCACAATGTTATCGCAGCAACTCTCGATCAGCTCCCTGTCGTGGGTGATCACGAGAATGGTTCTGCCGTTCCGCGCTTCGCTTTTCAGCCTTTCCGCGATCAGGCGCATATTCTGCCCGTCAAGTCCGCTGGTAGGTTCATCAAGAATCAGTATCCTGCGGCCGGAAAAGATGGCGCAGGCAATGGCAAGGCGCTGCTTCTGTCCGCCGGACAGGGTGGACGGGTGCGTGTCCCTGTACTCGTAAAGGCCAAATTCCTTCAGCAAGTGTCTGGCACGGTCTTTGCTTTCTTCTGTCAATTCGGTATTCAGCAGCAGCTCCTCCGCCACGCTTGCCGTAAAAAACTGCGTTGACGTGTCGTTGCCGCAGTAATAGATCTCCCTGCGCCGGACTGCCGCTCTTGCTTTTTTTCCGTCTATCAGGATATGTCCCCTTGTCTGCTTCGCCAGCCCGCAGAGGATCTGCGCAAGGGTGGTTTTCCCAGCGCCGTTTTGCCCCGTTATGGCGGTCACCTTGCTCTTTGGAACGGACAGCGAGATATCCTCAAAAATAACTTCTCTGCGTATTCTTTTCGAGAGTCCTGCTGTCTTCAAGACGGCAGGGCTTTCGTCCGATACGGAGGGAGCGGGAAGGCACTTTCCCTCGTGCGGAGAGCGCAGACCCATGCCCAAGATGTCTGCTTCCGGCAGGCAGAGCAAATCCTCCGGTGTATACTCGGCCTCTATTCTACCGTCCCGCAGATATAAAAACCGGTCTGCGATCCCCATCAGCCAGTCGATCCGATGCTCCGCGAGGAGCAGGGTAAGGCCCTGCTCCTTGAGCTGCCGTAGGGTCTGCGCAAGCTGCCTTGTCCCAGCAGCATCGAGGTTGGCCGTCGGCTCGTCGCACACAAAGGCCTTTGGCTTCATGGCATATACGGACGCAATGGCCGCCCGCTGCTTTTCTCCGCTTGAGAGGGCGTCAACCGCCCTGTCTTTCAAGCGGGACAGCTGCAACGCCTCTATGGCGGCGTCCGTCCTCTCCCGTATCTCCCGGGCGGACAGGCCGTAATTCTCGCAGGGAAAGGCCACCTCTCCGGCAAGCTCGGAGGAAAAGAACTGGCTTTTGGGGTCCTGAAAAACGCTTCCCACCAAGCGTCCGATCTCCCACGTGGAAAGCGCGGATATGTCCTTGCCGTCTATCCTCACGCTTCCGCTGAAGGCGCCGGGATAGTAGGACGGCGCAAGCCCGTTGACAAGCCTTGTCACGGTGGTCTTGCCGCAGCCGGAAAGCCCTGTCAGCACGACGCATTCGCCGCGTTTTACCGAAAGGGAAATATCCCGCACGCCTCTGTCCGAGTTTTCGTATTGAAAAGAGGCACGTGTAAGCTCGATCATGCCATGCTCCTTTCCAAAACCAAATAGGAAGCCGTGACCAGCGCACATGCGGCTGCCGCGATGTGATCCCGCGCCCCGATTCTTTTCTCATAATAGCTGCCGCGCACGCCCGGACGCTCCGCGCCCCTTGCAACAGCGGAAACGGAAAGCTGATCGGCAAGCTGCAACACCCGAAGGAGAAACGGAACCAACACATACTCCATGCTCTGCACGGGATGTGCGAGCAGCTGCCCCGCCGCGGTAAGCCCCCGGTTTTTCATGGACCTGCCTACGCCTTTCAGCTCCGTCCGCATGGTAGGGAAGAAGCGAAAAACCACAAGAAGCCCGAGAATGAACGGGGTGGGCATACGGAGGCGGGATAAGAACGCGGAGAGCATTCCCGGCGGCGTGGTGATCAGATCCCATGACACCAGAAAGATCGGCGACAGATTCCAGAACATCAGAACATAAAACTCCGAAAAGACCGGCATGTGCAGCCCGTGAAACCGGATGCCGTACAGCAGCAGCGCCAGCAGCAGATAAAAGCAGCCATAGGACGCGGCAAGGCGGAAGTTCCGCTGTAAGACGAGATAAAGAAGCGCCCCGCCGGTCAGGATGCAGGTAAGCAGCACATTCCCGCCGATGGTTACTCCGGCAAAGACGCACAGCAGCGCCCACAGCTTGACCGGCACCGCAAAGGATGCGTCTGCTCTCATAGAACGCCGGCCTTCTGAAAATGCCTGCGGATCAGCCGGCTGCCCACCATGCAGCCTAAAAAGCCCATCAGCGTCGTAAACAGCAGAATAAAGGCCAGCCAGCCGGGAGAGGTGTAGTAACGCACATAGGAATCGATGTAGCTCTGCTCCATGCCGCTTGCCAGCGCAAAATCGTAGTAGGTGTCCCAGAAGAACCAGATGGGCAGCAGATTGACCCCGTTGTACAGCAGGCTTGCCACCGTCCAGGCGGCAGTCAGCCGTTTCGGCTTTTGGCAGGAGCCGTCCTTCCAGAGAATCAACTCGCAGAGGATTCCCACAAGAACATAATAAGGAAGCAAGAACCAGTTTCCCATCAGCAGGAAAATCACGCCGAGGATCGTCATATAGATCAGCGTCACAAAACGCTTGCCGATCCGGCTGACCATGAGCATATAGACCGGCGCGCAGAGGAACATGGTGATCCCCACTGACAGTACCATGCTGACAAAGTCGTTGGCCATGCAGACCATATTGACGACGAGCTGGATCACGATCAGCACCGCCGAAAGCAGCACCGTGGTGATCACATCCCTGACAGACCACTTATTTGTTTCTTTCATAAACTTCTCCTCGTTTTCGACACTTCGTTTTCCAATATTGCACTTGGAATTCTGTTTATCTCGCAACTTTCTACGCCGTCCACTCCATGCTCTCGCTCTGGAGCTGCGCCATGTGGCGGAACAGGCCGTTCTTTTTCAGCAGCTCCGCGGGAGAACCCATCTCAACCACGCGGCCGCCGGAGAGCAGGACGATCTGATCGGCGTTCATGACGGTACGCATGCGGTGCGCGATGATGAGCACCGTCTTATCCTTGATCAATCCGGACAGCGCCGCCTGCACCGCCGTTTCATTTTCCACGTCCAGCGAGGCCGTGGCCTCGTCCAGCAAAATCACCGGCGCGTCCTTCAAGATGGCGCGGGCAATGGAGATGCGCTGCCGCTCACCGCCGGAGAGCCGGGAGCCGTTTTCCCCGATCAGGGTATGGTAGCCCTCCGGCAGCTTGGATACAAAGGCGTCGCACTGCGCCGCCTTTGCCGCCGCCAGCACCTCCTCGTCGGTGGCGTCCCGCTTGCCGAGGCGAATGTTTTCCATCACGGTATCGGCAAACAGCGCCACATCCTGAAATACGATGGCGTAGTTTTCCAGCAGCACCTCGCCGTCCACCGTGGATACGTCCACGCCGCCCAGCCGCACCGTTCCCTCCGCAGGGTCCCAGAAGCGGGCCGCCAGCTTGGCCGCCGTGGACTTGCCGCCGCCGGAGGGGCCCACCAGCGCCGTCACCTGTCCCTGCTTTGCCGTAAAGGAAACGTCTCTTAGCACGTCCTCTTTTTCCCGGTAGGCAAAGGTCACATGCTCAAAGCGGATGTCGTAGCCATCGGGATCATATTCGGTCATACCGGTCATGCGCTTTTCGTTCTCGATCTCCTGCATACGCTCGATGCGCACCTCGCAGGCGAAAACCGCTGCCATGTTGGCAAACATGGAGCCGATGGGGTCATATACCCGGGTGGCGGCGATAAGGAACATCAGAAACGGGATCAGCACCAGGTCACCGCGGCTCATCAGCGTTATCCCCGTGAGGACGGTGGTGGCGATGCCCAGCTTTAAAAAGGACTGTGCCGCCGTGACCACGGAGCCTGTGAACAGCTCGCCCCGGATGGTGTCCCGCTCCGCCTCGTCCAGCCTGCAGTTCAGGTCGGCGATATACCGCGCCTTCTGGTTGCACGCCTTGATCTCCGGCGCACACTCCAGCACCTCCTGCATGGCGTCGGTGGCCGCACGCCGGGTGACAAGCCCCTTCGTTATATGCCGCTTTTCCATGCGCCGGGAGAGATAGACCATCAGCAGCGACGCAGGCACCACCCACAAAAGAGCCAGCGCCATCCGCCAGTCGTAAAGCAGCATGCCTGCGGAAATCAGCGCCGTGGAGATGAGCGCGCCGTGCATGGCGGGGTAAAAGTGGGAGAATGCCTTTTCCAGCGTCTCCGTATCCCCCATGATGGTGGTTGTCAGGTCGGTCAGGTCCCGGTTTCCGAAGAAGGACAGCGGAAGCTGGCGCAGCACCTCCGCCAGCCGGATGCGGCGGTTGGCACTCTCCCGGTAGGTGGCTTCGTATAGGGCTTTGTACTGGATCAGGAAGGTCACAAAGAGCGCGGCGAGGGCAAGGACGCCCGCGACCAGAAAGCGCGTAAGACCCGCCCTTGGGTCGGTGCCGTTTGTCAGTGCCTCTACGATGCCGGAGAGCGCCGTGGCCAGCACGCCCACCGGCAGCATTTTGCTGATGTTGACCAGTACGGACCAGAACACGGCGGCCACATAGTCTTTTGCGCCCTTCTCCGTCATGGCGTATTTTTTGCGGATGCGTTCGATCATGCGGCACCTCCTACCTTCCACTGCGCGGCCTTTTGGTATTCCTCCCACATAGCGGCGTATACGCCGCCCTTTTCAAGAAGCTCGTCGTGCTTTCCTTCCTCGGCGATCCCGCCGTCCCGGATGACGAGGATGCGATCCATGTTCCGTACCGTGGACAGGCGGTGGGCGATCATCAATACAGTCTTGCCCTTCATCAGTGCCTCGAAAGCCTTTTGTATCTTCGCCTCGTTCTCCGGGTCTGCAAAGGAGCTGGCCTCATCCAGCACCACGATGGGCGCGTCCTTTAAGATCGCCCGCGCCAGCGCGATGCGCTGCATCTCGCCGCCGGAGAGGTACACGCCCTTGGCGCCGATCACGGCGTCCAGCCCGCCCGGCGTCTTTTCCAGAATGTCGCTGCACTGGGCAAGCTGCGCCGCGTGTAATATCTCCGCCTCGGTGGTGTCCGGCCGAGCGGCGCGGATATTGTCGCGGATGCTCTTTTTGAAGAGCCTCACCTCCTGAAAGACGAAGGAGATCTGCTCCATCAGCTCCGCGGTGGGGATGCTTCGCACATCCCGTCCGCCCAGGAGCACCGCCCCTGCCTGCACATCGAAAAAGCGCGGGATCAGTCGGGCGATGGTGGTCTTGCCGCCGCCGGAGGGGCCCACCAGTGCCCACGCCTCCCCCTGCGGTAGCTGGAAGCTGACATTCGCCAGCACCGGTCTGTCCGCGCCGTCATAGGAAAAGGTGACATTCTCAAAGGAAATGCCGCTGTCCGCGGGCTTGCTTCCGCTGTCCGCCGCAGGCTCGGGAAGGGGCGACTCCCGGAGTATCACCTCCAGCTTGTTCACTGCCTCGGCGGCCTCCATCTGTGCGTTGACCGCGTACATCAGCCGCTCCATCATAAAGGCAAGCTGGGGCGCGAAGAAGATGTAAAACACCAGATCGGCCAGCACTGCCCAGCCGTCTGCCGCGCCGCCGATGAGAACCATTCCCAAGGGCATGAGAAGCAGGAACATGGCGTTCAGCACCACCGTAAGCAGCGTGTAGGGCATACGGCACATCATGGCGTAGCCGCTGGCAAGGTCGCGGTAGCTGAGGATGGCGGCATGAAAGTTCTTGAAGGAGTAAACTGTCTGCTGGAACACCTTCACCACCGGGATACCCCGGACATACTCTGTGGCCTCGGCGGAAATGCGCTCTCCTGCCCGCTGGTATTCCTCAAAGAACTTCATGCCTCTCCCGGTCATCATGCTCATCAGGCAGACAAGCCCGATAATCATGGGGATCAGGCAGGCGAGCCCCATGCGCCAGTCAAAGACGAAGAGCAGCCCCACCGCCAGTATCGGCGTTACGATCCCGCCCACCGCGTCGGGGATGGTATGGGCGAGGAGGGTTTCTGTCAGCGCCGCGTTGTCGTCGATCTGCTTGCGAAGCCGTCCCGTGAGGTTGGCGTTAAAGTACCCCAGTGGCAGGTCAACAAGATGGGCGACCGCCGCCTTTCGCATATTTGTCGCCACCCGGAAGGCCGCAAGGTGCGTACACATGAGCCCGGCGAAATAGATCGCCGCGCTTAAAAGCGCCGCCGCCAGCGCATACCAGCCGTAGCGGGCAAGCCCTGCCGGAACGCCGCCTCCCGGCGTTAAAATGCCTCTGGCTGCGTACCAGACAAAGACGAACGGGAAAATGCCGGCTGCTGCCGAAACGCCGGACAGCCCGCAGCCCAAGACGGACAGCCACTTATGCCCTCCGGCATACGCCAGCAGCCTGCCCAGCACCGGCGGCTGCTTTGTTTTTTTCTGTTTGCTCATATTCCGTGTTCCTTTCTTAAAATATATAGGTTTGTTGGAGGATGCGCCGCATCGGTTAGAGACAACTAACCGACAGTTATTTTTTTAAGGCTCATTCGAGCCTTAAAAGTCCGCTCCAGCCGGAGTGGAAGAATACAGCCAGTTCATCGACATATTTCATGGCTTCCTCTCTCGGCATATCGTGGACGATGGTTTCACACACCGCCGTAAAGTAGGCCCTTGTGATCATGTGGTGAAGCTGACGAGTCATGCTCCCGGAGAGCATACCGTTTTTTCTGAGGAGACTGTAGTATTCTTCGGATCGATCGACCTCCAGATCCACCAGCACCTCGATGAAATCCGCGTAGCCCGTTCCCTCCGCCCGGCAGAGGATCAGCTTGAATTCGTCGAAATGGTCGTACATGAACGCGACAAGCTCGTGCAGGTGTTGGGTGGAGAGTGCCAGACTGTCTTTTGCTTTTCCCTCCGGGACGAGGTCAAAATAATCGTCCTGTGCCGCCTTGAAGCGGGTAAGCAGCTCGCTTGCGGTCTCTCCCACAAGATCTTCAAACAGAGCGGTCTTATCCGGGTAGTAGCCGTAGAAGGCACCCTTCGTGAAGCCCGCCTCCGCGACGATTTTATTTAGAGATGCGTCCTTAAAACCTTTCTCCAAGAACTCTCTTTTCCCAATCTCAAGGATTTTCCTTTGGGTTTCCGTTCGTTCCATCTCCTACGCCTCCTGATATACCAGCAGTACATACCGCTGGTATATTATAGCCGAGCAGATTGGGTTTGTCAATGGGTCCTGCATATTTTCCGTTCGCGCATTGTCATTCGCGCGACAAGAGGGAAGGCCTCAGTACTTTCAGCGAAAGAACCAATCGATTTACCCTTGCTTTCTTATTCAGCTCCACGGTTGCACAACGCAGATGCTCTCTAATCACCCGTCTTGGATGCTTGAGCATATTCTTTTCAATACTCGCCATACAGCGCAAGGCAGGAACACCGTAAGCGGTGTCCCTGCCTTTTCGGGTTGACTATTCAGCAAATGCAAATCGCACCTATCTGTCGCTAAAGCAACCGTCAGCGGCGGGGGACATTTCTCACTCCGCCAATGCCTTGCCCAGAGCGCGGCAGGCTTCCAGCGCCGCGTCGTCGGGCGTCTCCGTGCAGATCACGCTCTCGCAAACAAGATTAATTCCCACGTCATCACAGTCCTTCTCCCAGCTGCGCATCCACTCGCCATCACCTCAGCCGTAGGAGCCGAACAGCGCCACGCGCTTGCCGCCGAGGCTGTGCTTGCAGGCATCGAACATCGGCTGGAACTCCATTTCCTCCAGCACCTCGGCACCCATGGCGGGACAGCCGAAGGCGATGGCGGCGTAGGCGTTCAGATCGCCGGGTGCGACCTCGGCGGGCGTGAGCAGCACAGCCTCTGCGCCCGCGGCGGTCATGCCCTCGGCAACGGCACGCGCCATTGCCGAGGGCATGACCGTACCGCTCCAATAAACAACAGCAGTTTTCATTTTCGTAAATTCCTTTCTCTTGATGATTTTATATGATCAAACCGCGACGGCCAGCTGCTCAAGCTTCGAGCCGCTTTGCCAGAGTGCGCAGTAGATCTCCGTGCATTTTTTGTATTTTGCGAACAGCGAGCGCGCCTTTTTCTCGTCGCCGTAGACCTTCCAGAGCCCCGCGTACTTAAAACCGTTCGCGCGGTGGTCGATAAAGCCCTTCACAGCCTCCGGCGGATAGCTGAGAAACAGTCCCACCTCGCGTGGAAACTCTCCGCTCTCGCCTCCTTTGAACGTTTGCTGGTTAGCATACTCTAACCAAATAGCCCTTGAGAAGCCGCCCGAAGGCGGCTCTTCAAAGATCACCGACTGCCGCCGCGAACGGGCGTCATGGTTCTCTACCAAGTAAGCCTCGGATGCGGACCGGCATTGCTGATGTCATCGCCGCCTTACTTCCTTCCCACCAGCAACGTTGAGCCGCGAAGCATCAGACGTTTGGCCTCCTTCGGTGTCATGAAGCTGCCGTCGGTCGTGTCCATCAGCTCCACGCGCTCATAGCCCATATCCCTGAGCTTTTGGACAAACGCCTGCATATCGCCGTATCTACCGGGCGACATCAGGTCATGGATGGCATACGTTCCGCCCTTTTTCAGAACCCGCAGTGTTTCCAGCAGAAGTGCCTGCTTGTCTTTCCCCGCGATATTGTGATAGACATAGTTGCTGGTCACCGCGTCGAAGCTCTCGTCGGGGAAATCCAGTTTTAAGGCGTTCCCGCGCCGGAACGAAGCGTTTTCCACGCCCTCCGCAGCAGCGTTTTTTTCGCACAGCGGCAGACTGAAGGAGGCGTATTCCTTACCCCAGCGATCAATGCCGACCATTTTTCCCTGCGGATTGCGCTTTGCGCAGGTAATGGTAAGCGCGCCGCTGCCGCAGCCGATGTCCAGCCCCACGCCGCCATCCGGCAGCGTGATCTGCTCCGCCGTACCGTCAATGATCTGCTTTGAGATCTTGCGTTCGCCGTCATAGGAAAAGCTCCGATAGGCATACACGCACCACTGGGTGTACTTTGCACAGACGACAGAGGCGATGCCGAATACCACGCCCAGCACGACGCGCAGCTTTCCGCTCACACCGATGCCGAATACGCCGAAAACGAGCAGCAGCACAAGGGACAGCACCGTCCCCGCGATGAGTGAAAACAGCATTCCCTTGGGGATCCAGTTTTTGTAGTCAGGCTTCATTCTTGGAACTCCTTTCTTTTCTAACGGTCTTCATGCAAAAATCGCAGCGGTCGTCGCCGCGTCTCAGCGTTTTCATTCGATGCCAAACGAGCTTCGGATGCAGACCGGCGTAGCTGATGTCATCGCTGTCACAAAAGCAGCGGCACCTCCACGCCTATCCCAGCGCCACATCCAGCGTCATCATGACGCTGAAGCCCACGGCAAAGAAAACCGTGCCGATGTCGGAGTGCTTTCCCTGCGACATTTCGGGAATCAGCTCCTCCACCACCACATAGAGCATGGCGCCCGCCGCGAAGCTCAGAAAATACGGCAGCGCCGGGATCACGAGCTGCGCCGCAAGAATCGTCAGCATCGCGCCGACGGGCTCCACCACGCCGGAGAGCACGCCGCCGAGAAATGTCTTGTCCTTGCTCTCGCCCTCCGCTCGCAGGGGCATGGAGATGATCGCGCCCTCCGGGAAATTCTGAATGGCAATGCCAAGGGACAGGACAAGCGCGCTGGCCGCCGTGATCTGCGCGTTCCCCGCGAGGAAGCCTGCATACACCACGCCGACTGCCATGCCCTCCGGAATGTTATGCAGGGTCACTGCCAGCACCATCATGGTGCTGCGGCCCAGCCTGCTTTTCGGTCCCTCCGCCTGATTGCTTCCCACATGAAGGTGAGGAATCAGATGATCGAGCAAAAGCAAAAACAGCACGCCGACCCAGAAGCCGATAAAGGCCGGGAGAAAGGACAGCTTGCCCGTGCCCTCCGACTGCTCAATAGCGGGAATCAACAGGCTCCATATCGACGCCGCCACCATTACTCCGGCGGCAAAGCCTGCGAGCGAGCGCTGCACCAGATCCCAAGGGATTTTTTCATAAAGAACACGCAGGCCGCGCCCAATGTTGTTCCCAAGAAAGGGATCATGGTTCCAAGAAAGGTTTCCATTTGTCTCACCGCCTTTGCGTGAATTGTTGCTTGTTTCGCCAAAATCCGGCTTCATCCCGATATTCGGGATGTTCTTTTACATACGGGTCCTGGTCGCCGCAGATGGTATAGTCGCACCGGCAGCCGTTCACGCAGGTAGTCGCCCGTATAAGCTTTGCGTGCAGCAGTTCCATGGACGCATAGTCCACATTGCACAAGGCGGGCATAATATCCGTAAGGCCGTGCTTGATAGCAAACTCCGCTGCCGGGCACGCCGTAAATTCATAATAAATAG
>ERZ779658.1816-NODE-1816-length-14246-cov-9.136002_pt1 | contig 14246 bp, 13 predicted proteins | sample MGYA00511485_ERZ779658 | MGnify/ENA primary metagenome ERZ779658 (study PRJEB29588, sample SAMEA2162182) | human gut metagenome | biome: human gut; feature: human-associated habitat; material: faeces | place: Denmark | collected 2008/2010 ... | reverse complement strand
ATGAAATCGTAGAGCAATGTTACGACCTGCCGGAGTTCGCAAAGACCTACTTTGATTATTCGGCTTTTGCCCGTGACTTGTTTATGACTGATTACTGGATGGATAACGGTTTTGTTTTCCGTTGTGCCTGATTACTAATCGGGTGGAGCAATCCACCCGCAACACACAAAGACAATGAAAGTATATAATAACATAAAGACCGTTTTAAGGTGGGTAATACTGGCTTTTATTATCTATCAGGTAGCCACCAGCACCACCGGAGCATGGATAGTCCTAATCATAGGCTTTTATATAGTCCGGTTCTTTCTCTGGCTGTTTATCTCCGCCGTTTACCTGTTGTGTATGGCTTTTATTTTCATTGTACTGCTTTCGCTTTTGATTATCTGACAACTCATTTTAAATTATAACGATATGGAAACTTTAAACAAAAACGGGGTAAGCATTACCCAAACACCGGGAGAGGAAAAATATGTAAAATGCTGTTTAGGCGCATTCATGAAAAAGGGTTTATAGTATTAGACTTATCGCGTTCCAAAGAAAACAATTTAGGTATTTGCTAAGATGCTTAAAAACTGCAAAGAATAATAGGACATAGAAATCCAGTTAAACTACTTTCATTTATGAGTAGAAACTAAATTGAAAGTTCGTAAATGATTTAGGCATCTATAAAAATTGGAAGAACTCTACCTCTATTATAAGAACTTTAGTAAAGAAAGCATTCTATAATGGCTGGAAACTCTGTAAAAAGTACTATTTTTCTTTATGTAAACATTCTCTATTGATTAAAATCACTATCTTTACGAAATAAAATATCAGTAAAGAGATTGTTTCTTTTTATGTTTAACAACATATAAATAGCGAAATATGATAAGTAAAGATAAAATTGAAAAACTGGAAGAAATCACAATTGAAGATTTTAAAGAGTTAATGGGAAACTTGATTAGTTTTTTAGGATATACGGACACTATTGTGGATGCAAATTCAATTACTGCTATCAGAGAAAGTCCTTTGAGTTCTGAAAAATATATGTTTATTTTGTTAGAAGAAAGATTGAGTGGTATTGTTAATGTAGATGAAATTGAAAAAACAATACTTGATTATCATAACAGAATAAAGCCTGATGTTACGTATTTAGTTTCTCCTAAAAACATTTCAAATGGATTTGAGCGCAGTTTAACTCAAATAATACCACAAATAAAGCTTAATTTTATAGGCAGAGACAATCTCATAGATTTGATAAATAAGCATTATGATGATTTTTGGAAGCATAAAGATTTAGCGTTGTTAGAATACGAAAAATATTTTCACGAAAATATATCAAAAGATAATGAACTAAAGAAACTTAAAATATTTAATGATAAATATCAGAAGATTTTAGATATATATATTGAACCTAGAATTACTCATTTTTACGAAGAAAAAGCGACTCAAACGCCCGTAAAAAAAAGAATTTTAATAGATGACGTTGTTAAAAACTTGAAACCCATTGTTATATCAGGTGACGCTGGGACAGGAAAATCTACTCTTTTAAAGAAAGTTGGAGAAAAACTAATCAAACTAAATCAAGAAAATATTGAAAGAAAAAACATACCTGTTTGTATAAGTACGTTAGAGCTTTTAGAAGAAAAATACCAAATAAACCAATTAGTAACTAAAAAGTTATCTGTATTTTTTGCGAATTTCAATTTAGAAGATTTATCTAAAAGTTATCAAATAACTCTCTTAATTGATAGTATAGATGAGTTTGGAGGTGAAGAACAAAAAATGATATTGAACGAGTTACAGAATTTATCGCAGAATCATAAAATTAGGTATATAATTACATCTCGAAATTCAGATAAGATGGAATCTCTCGGAGAGAAAATATTTGATTCTTATACGATTGAACGTTTCAATAATGAACAAGTTAAGAAATTTATATCAAACTTTTTTCTTGGTGAGAATTCTAAAACGGAATCACTTCTTGATGCATTACGTGAAAACAGAATTATCGAAAGACTTCCTATTACTCCTTTAACACTATCTCTTATATCTATATTATACGAAGAGAATAATTTAGAGATTCCAGCAACAATCGCCGATATTTACGACAATTTTAACTCCTTAATTATAGGGAGATTGACTGTTTCTAGTCGGATTGAGTTTGTTGATATTTCATTTAAGGAAAGAATATTGTCATTATACGCATTGCATCTTCTGGAAAAGGAACAACATATTCCATTAACAAAAGAAGAGTTTTTTATCTTTTTTGAAAATTATTTTAAAGAAAAAACATTGCCAATAAAAAAAGGTACATTGAGAGAAGTGCTAGATTATTTAATTGATAATACAGGAGTTCTTATTATTAAAGATAATAAATGGGTGCAATTCAGCCATGATTCATATATGGAATATTATGGCGCTTTGGAAATATTTAAACACCGAAGAGATAAGGAAGACTTATTGATTGAAAATTTTTTCGATTTTAAGCTACAAAATGCAGCAGTATTTTATGCAGGAAAGTCTAAAGATATGCCCGTTTTTCCGTAAAAAAATGCGGTTGAGGATAGAAAAAGAGCAAAATACGGCGACAGAGCTGTAAAAAAGGCTTTTAGGTAAGTGTCGGCAAAAAGGGTAACGCCAACGGAAACCGGAAAAAAGCCAAATGAAACCGGAGTTACGTTACCAAGTCATAACCGTTTTCCGTATCGTGCGCAGGTCAGGAAAGGCGAATAAAACGGTTCGGCGAGGGCACGGGCTACCATTTGAACGGCCTTTGCTTACAGCAAAGGTAAACATTTTCGGGACGCGCCCCGAAAAAAATGTATCTGGCGGTTCTTTTGCGTTGATACGCTGCGGTTTGCATAACTACGAATAGCTCCATAGTTAATAGTTTTGTACCATTAAAAAATGTGAGTTATGCGAAGTACATTCTGTGTATTGTTTTACCTGAAAAGGAAGGACGTAAGAAAAGACGGTACGGTTCCCGTCATGGGACGTATCACCATCGACGGGGGCAAGCCCGCGCAGTTCAGTTGCAAGATGACGGTCGATCCGTCGCTTTGGAATACCGAAACAGGACGTATGACGGGTCGGAGCGTCGCCGCGCAGGAGGCGAACAAGATGCTCGACGGCATCCGTGTAAAAATCAACAACCATTATCGTGAAATCGTGGATCGGGACGGCTTCGTTACGGCGGAGAAGGTCAAGAACGCCTTTTTAGGTCTGGAATACCGCCATGAAACGCTGCTGAAAGTTTACGAGCAGTTCAACAGCGATTTCGACAAGTTGGTGCAGGCCGGAATGCGTGCGAAATCCACGCAACAGAAATACCTGACCGTTTACGACCACCTGAAACGGTTTCTCGAAACGCGCTACCACGTGAGCGACATCGCGCTGAAAGAGATAGCGCCCGCGTTCATCAACGACTTCGAGCTGTACCTCCGCACGGAGAACCATTGCAGCCACAATACGGTCTGGGTGTATCTTATGCCGCTCCGCAAGATGATAAGCATCGCCATAGAGAACGGCTGGCTTCTGCGCGACCCGTTCATCAAGCACGAGATCAGCATGGAGGAAACCGAGCGTGCGTTCCTGACGAACGAGGAGCTGAAAAGGTTGATGGACATGCGCTTCAAGAAACCCAAATACGAACTCGTGCGCGACCTGTTCGTGTTCTGCTGCTTCACGGGTTTGTCCTATTGCGAGCTGTATAACCTCTCGGACGACAATATCCGCACGTATTTCGACGATCACGAGTGGATTCATATCTCCCGCCAGAAAACGACGGTCTTGTCGGAGGTTCAGTTGCTCGACATTCCCAAGATGATTTATGAGAAGTACAAGGGTATGGGTGAAGGCGGCAAGATATTCCCCGTGCCCAAATACAGCTCGATTCTGGGAACCATCAAAAAGATAATGAAGCTGTGCGGCATAGAGAAGGAGGTTACGTGGCATATCGGACGGCACACGATGGCCACGACGGTCTGCCTGTCGAACAACGTACCGATTGAAACGGTCAGTTCGATTCTGGGACACAAGAATATCCGCACGACGCAGATTTACGCCAAGATTACGAAAGAGAAAGTCAAAAAGGACATGACCGCCCTCGCCGCGCAGTTGAACTCCATCGAGGAATTTGCGGGAGTAGCCATTTAATCGACACGGTATTGACCATTCAAATAAGTAAGATATGAAAAGGGACACAATCAGGATAGAAGGAAAAGCGATCCGCGTAACGGGCAGCGAGGTATGGATGACGCTGCCGGAAATAGTCGAACTGTTCGGCACGACCGCCGCAGCGGTCTATGCAGGTATCAAAGCCATCCTCAAAGAAAACGCCCTGCACGATTACGAAGTCTGCAAGTGCATCCGGCTGGACAGCGGCAACAGCGTGGACGTGTATAACATGGAAATCGTCATCGCCCTCGCGTTCCGGCTGGACACGTATCCTGCGGCGGCGTTGCGCAGTTGGGTCGTGCGCAAGGCGACGACACCCGTGCGGACGGCGCCCCCGATCATCCTCCGATACGGTGATGGGGTCTTGAACTGAAAAAACGGCGGGCAGGCTTCGGGCTTGCCCGCCGCTTCGTTTTACGGAATGGCCTTGCGGTAATTGTCCGTCAGGAGCTTCTCGATGTCGGTCTCCCGATAGAGGACTTTGCCTCCGAACACGATATAGGGTATCTTGCGCTCGGTGCGGTATTCCTGCAAGGTTCGTCGGCTCACTTTCAGCAGGGAGATCACCTCCTTGTCCGTGAGGTATCTCTCGCCCGCGAACGGAGGCCGGAAGCTCTCCATGAGCCGCTCCGCGTCTTTCGTCCCTTTTTTCAGGGCGTGCAGCAACGCGGCGACACGCCCGTCGTCTGCCGTAATCACTCGGTCATCGTTCATATATCTGTGGATTTAGTGGGTTGGTATTTCCATTCAGGTATCCTCCCGTCCGGATTGTGGCAAGGCGGCCTCTTTCAACAGCCGCTCCACCTCCTCCGGCCTGTAATAAAACTTGCGGTTCACCTGCGCGAAGGCGATCTTCCGGCTGTCGCGCAAGGTCTGCAAGGTTCGCGGGCTTATGCGCATCAGGCGGCAGACCTCCTGCCCGTCGAGCCATTTGTTTTCTCGTTTGTCGCTGCAACGGCGGCACAATTCCCCGACCTTTTCGGCGAGCGTTTCCGCAGCGGCGAGCAACGCCTCGAATGTTTTCTTTTCTACGATAACTATTTCCATTGTCCTGCGATTTTTAAGATTTGCGGCAAATCTACTCAATCCCTTCCGCACCTGCCTACTGTCCGGGGCTTCTGGCAGCTTGTGGCGTCGGTTTGGCACTCTCTGACTTCTTCGCATCGCCTTTCCGTGCATAAAATCTTTCCATAGTCGCTACCGACTATGGAAAGCACCTTACGGAGATACGCCACCTTTGCCCGTGAAACAAAAAACAAAGGTTATGGAAATCATCACGATGGAAAGTTCCGCCTATAAGGAGCTGGTGGAAAAGATAGATAAGATAGCCGGATATGTCCGCGACAGCGAACGGGAGAAGAAACCTGACACGGACGTATGGCTGTGCAACGGGGAGGTCATGTCGCTGCTGGGTATCAGCCGCCGCACGCTCCAACGCCTTCGGGACGGCAAGCGCATCCGCTATGCGATTTTCAGGGGTGCGTGCCGCTATCATTTTTCAGAGGTAGCGCGTATGGTTGAAGAATCGCTCGTCGAGTGCGACCCGCAAAGACTGGAAGATTTCAGACGTAATTATCTGCTCCGCACGGGCAGCCAAAGGAAGAAAGGGTAAGCGTATGGGACTGTTGGAAACGGACACATTCGAGCTGTGGATGTCGAAAATCATGGAGCGTTTCGACCGCCACGAGCAGATGCTCTCCAAGCTCGCGGGCAAGGAGATCAAGGAGGTGAAATATCTGGACGGCGAACGGCTGCTGGACAATCAGGACTTGTGCCAGCTCTTGCAGGCGAGCAAACGCTCGCTGCAACGCTACCGCAGCTCCGGCACGCTGCGCTACCAAATGCTGTGGCATAAAATCTATTACAAGGAATCGGACGTGCAGGAGTTCCTGAAAAATCATTTCGACGAGTTCAGGGGCTGCCGCAAGGTGGAAAAGGAGACGGGCTGAACGCCAAAGGCTGCCAGACGGACGCCACAAGCTGCCACCTGCGGCACGAGCCATTGCCGCCGCACTCCGTACCGCTAAATTCGCGGCACATCCATTCAGGTGCAATTAAATATCAATCAGTTATGGAACGAAAGAAAAAAGAACAGGACGTTCTGGTCGTCAGGGACGAGCAGACGGGTGAAATCGGCGTCGTCGCGGGTTTGAAGCGCGACGGCACGCCGAACATGAAAGCCGCCGGAGCGGAACACGCGCAGGATTTCCTGCGCTTCGACCGTCATGGCGACGTATTGGACAACTTCTTCTCCAATTTCTTCCGGCAATGTATGCACCCCAAGCGGTTCTCCTTCTACCGAGTAGCGACGGAGGGTCTCGAAAACGTGCTTACGGTCATCAAAGAGATGCTGAAGAAGCCGGACGAGTACCGCGACGTTCTCGCGGCGCACCGTGTCGATACGACCAAGTATGAACAGCAGGCCGAGCAGATGCGGCAGGAGGCGCAGCAGGAGACGGCTCGAAGCGTCGCGGAGGAAACGCCCGACGGCGTCGGCGGGCATCAGGAGGGCGACACCGAAAGCCAGTCCGCCGAAACGGAACAGCAGGCTCCCGACGGGCAAGGCTACAAGCCTATCGACGACAGCCGCCTCGACCGCGCGGAGGTCGCCGAACGCTGGGGCATCGACCTCGCGGCGTTGGAGCAGTCGGGCGATCTGGAACGTATGCGCAACTACGGCAAGTCGCGCCTTATCGACTGCAACCCCGAAATCGGGGGTATCCGCGTCCCGATGCAGGCGCGGCTGTCGCTTCGGGAGAATCCCGACGGCACGGTGTCGCTCGTGCCGCATCCGATACGCCGTGCGCCGAACTACGACGAGTACCTGAACGTCAGGTTCACGCCGGAGGATCAGGAAAACCTGAAAAAGACGGGCAACCTCGGACGTGTGGCGGAGGTCGTCGATCCGGCGACGGGCGAGCTGCTCCCCTCGTTCGTCAGTATCGACCGCATCACCAACGAAACGGTGTCCGTTCCGGTCAGGGAGATCAACATTCCCCACGAGGTGCTGGGCGTCGCGCTGGATGACAAGCAGCAGGCGGCACTCGCCAGAGGCGAGGGCGTGTACGTGGAGGGCATGACCTCGAAGAACAACGGCAAGGTGTTCGATGCCACGATCCAAATCAATGCCGACAGGCAGGGGCTGGACTTTCATTTCGGAGAAAGAAAGCAGCAGCAACGTCAGGAGCGGACGCAGGCGGCAGAGGACGGGAAGCAGGAGAAGCCGCGCAAGCTGCGTATCGGGAGCACCCTGCTCCAAAGGCCGATTACCGACGAGATCAAAAAAGGCTGGGAGCAGAACAAATGGGTCTATATGGAGGGGCTTATCGACAGGAAGGGAAAGCCGTTCAATGCCTACGTGCGTCCCAACCACGAACGCGGCAAATACGACTTCTCCCGCAAGCGACCGGAGGAGGCGCAAATCCATGAGATCAAGCCCGACAATGCCTCCCGCACGCAGGTAGCGGTCAATTCGGAGGGCAAGACCCACGAGGCGACCAAGCACGTGGGCGAGCCGCTGCAACGGGGACAGACCGCACCCGCCAACGAGGAGCAGCAGCGCAGGCAGCAGAACGCGAACAGACCCCGAATGAAGATGTAGCTATGGCGGTATTCCTCCTTCTGCTGTTCTTCTGTCTTGCCTGCGGCGCGGGCGGTTACGCCCTGCGACGTGTCGATCGGCACACCGTCGAAGAAGATAACGAACGATATTATACCCCTGACGGGTATCACATCTATTACGACCGTAAAATCCTGCGCCGCCTGTACGGTGAGGAGGCTGCGGCGAATGAAACGAACGAATAAACCAACCGGGGCATCAGCCCCACCCACTAAATCCACAGTAAAACAAATCGAATATGAAAACGATCATTGCAGAAAAACCGAGCGTGGCGCGGGAGATCGCCCGCGTCGTGAAGGCCACCCGACGGGAGGTCGGCTATCTGACCGGAAACGGTTATAACGTGACATGGGCGTTCGGTCACCTCGTGCAGCCCGCCCTGCCGGACGGCTACGGCATCAAGGGCTTCCACCCCGACAACCTGCCCATCATCCCTCCGGTGTTCAAACTGATCCCCCGTCAGGTCAAGGGCGAGAAAGGCTACAAGCCCGACAGCGACGTGGTGGCGCAAATCAAGGTCATCGCCCGCCTGTTCCGCGAGAGCGAGCGTATCATCGTGGCGACGGATGCAGGGCGCGAGGGCGAGCTGATCTTCCGCCACCTGTACGAGTACATCGGCTGCGCCACGCCGTTCGACCGCCTTTGGATCAGCTCGCTGACGGACACCGCCATCCGCGAGGGGCTGGAAAGGCTCGAAAGCGGCAGCAAGTATGATAACCTCTATTACGCGGCCAAAGCCCGCAGCGAGGCCGATTGGCTGGTGGGCATCAACGCCACGCAAGCCATCACGGTAGCCGCCGGACGCGGCACGTATTCGCTCGGACGGGTGCAGGCCCCCACGCTGGCGATGGTCTGCGAACGCTTCTGGGAGAACAGGCGTTTTAAGCCCGAAACCCTCTGGCAGACGCATTTCTCGACCGCCGGAGGAGAAGACGGCGAGGTCGTGAAATTCTCCTCCCGCGAGAAGTGGAAAGAGAAACGACCCGCGACGGAGGCTTACGAGGCGCTCAAAGGACAAGGTACGGCGATAATCACGAAGGTCGAACGCAAGGAAACCGTGCAGGAGCCGCCCCTGCTGTACAACCTGACGACGCTGCAAAAGGAGGCGAACGCCAAGCACGGCTTCACGGCGGAAAAGACGCTCTCCATCGCGCAGAAGCTCTACGAGGCGAAGCTGATCACCTACCCCCGCACGGGCAGCCGCTACATCCCCGAAGATGTCTTCGACGGGATTCCGGCCTTGCTGCTCACGCTCAAAGGCAACCCGACGTGGGGCGAACGCCTCGCCCTCGTGGGAGAGCCTACGCGCCGGAGCGTGGACGCGGCGAAAGTAACCGACCACCACGCGCTGCTTACGACGGGCATGAAGCCTAAAAACCTGCTGCCCGACGAGCAGACCCTCTACGAGATGATCGTCGGGCGTATGCTGGAAGCCTTCTCGGAGAAGTGCGTCAAGGACGTGACGACCGTCGTGGCGGAGTGCGGCGGTACGGAATATACCGTAAAAGGCGCGATCGTCCGTCAGGCGGGCTGGCGCGGCGTGTATAACGAGGAGACGGAGGACACCGTGCTGCCCGCATGGTCGGAAGGCACGGAGCTGCCCGTCGCGGCCTGCTCGATGACCGAGGGCAAGACCAAGCCCAAACCGCTGCATACCGAAGCGACGCTGCTGGCGGCGATGGAGACCGCAGGCAAGGAGATCGAGGACGAGGAGGTGCGGCAGTCGCTCAAAGAGTGCGGTATCGGCACTCCGGCCACCCGTGCCGCCATCATCGAAACGCTCTTTTCACGGGGGTACATGGTGCGTCAGAAAAAGTCGCTCGTGCCGACGGAAAAGGGGCTGGCTCTCTATTCGGTCGTCAAGACGATGCGCATCGCCGACGTGCGCATGACAGGCGAATGGGAGGCCGCGCTCGCCAAAATCGAACGCGGCGAGCTGCGCGATGCGACGTTCCGCAAGGAGATCGAGGCGTACACCGCCGAAATCACGACCGAACTGCTGCCTGCGACAAGTTGTTCGCGCCGTCGGCTTCGGAGTGCCTCTGCCCCAAGTGCAAGACGGGACGGATGCAGTTCTTCGGCAAGGTCGTGCGCTGCGACAACCCTGTCTGCGGGCTTCCCGTGTTCCGTGTGAAAGCCGGAAAAACGCTCTCCGACGCGGAGATCACGGAGCTGCTGGCCAACGGCCGCACCGGAGTAGTCAAGGGCTTCAACAGCAAGCAGGGCAAGAAGTTCTCGGCAGTCGTGGCCTTCGACGGGGAGTTCAACACCGTTTTCGAGTTTCCGGAGGCCGCCCGAACGGAGAAATCCACGAAACGAAGAAAATAATGCGTATATTTGCCCCTAAATTCACGGATTTGAATTGTTCTTCCGCTCCGACGGTCGATACCGATTTATTTTCTGTGGATTTAGTGGGTGGCACTCGGCGGGGACGTCGAGTGCCTTTTCTTCATCTTCCTTTTTTATCCGATAATCCACTAAATCCATAGAATTATGAATAAGACGAACAAGCCTGCGGAGTTATCCTACTACGGGCTTTACCTGTTGTCCCACCTCAAAGAGAACCATCCCGACAAGGCGGGCGACGCGGCCTTCATCGAAGCACGCGCCGACCATGCCGCCGACGTGTACGAACGTGCGCGTCTGGAAGGCTACCTGCCCGAAGGGGCGCACGAACTGGCGATGGCCGCCCTGCTGGAAGGACTGCACTTTTCCAAGTACAACACCGTCATAGAGGTACTCTGGAACGAATGCGCGGACGAAGTGCCGCAAAGCGAGGCTCCCGCCGCCGCGCTGAAACTGTTACCCTATCTGGAGGGCGTCTTCGCCCGCTACCCGCTCTCGGACGACTTCGCCTACTCGCCCGAATACGAGCAGCTCTGCACGGAGCTTACGGGGGCTGTCCTAATCTCGCTGGAAGAGAATGGCCTTTAACCGTAAAGCCAAGCTGCGCGACAATATCGAGGCGATACGGACGGCTTTCGAGTTGGGCAAGGCAGGACGGGCGGCCACTCCCCAAGAGAGGGAGCGGCTCGCCCGCTACTGCGGTTTCGGGGGACTGAAATGTATCCTCAATCCCGCCGCCTCGCTGACCGATGCCGTCCAGTGGGCGAAATCCGACCTCGACCTGTTCCCGCAGACGATGGAGCTGCACCGTCTGATCCGTGAGAACAGTGCCAGCGAAAACGAATACAAGCGTTATATCGACAGTCTGAAAAGCTCCGTGCTGACGGCGTTCTATACCCCGTCGGCGGTAACGGAGGCTCTGGCCGACGTGCTGCACGACTATAATGTGCGCCCGCTCCGCCTGCTGGAACCCTCCGCAGGGCACGGCGCGTTCATCGGGGCGTTCGCGCGGAAAGACGCCGCCGTCGATGTCATGGCCTTCGAGAAAGACCTCCTGACGGGCAAAATCCTCTCCTGCCTCTATCCCGACAAGAAGATACGGACGGAGGGGTTCGAGCGCATCGAGAAACCTTTCGACGGCTATTTCGACGCGGCGGTCTCCAATATCCCGTTCGGCGACATGGCCGTCTTCGATCCGGCCTTCTCCGCAAGCGAGGCTCCCGCACGCCGCATGGCGACGAAAGCCATACACAACTACTTTTTCCTCAAAGGACTGGATGCCGTCCGCGACGGCGGTATAGTGGCGTTCATCACCTCGCAGGGCGTGCTGAACTCCCCGCAAAACGAAGCGGTACGGCTCGAAATGATGGAAAGGGCGCATCTGGTTTCCGCTATCCGTCTGCCGAGCAACCTCTTTACCGACAATGCCGGAACGGAGGTGGGCAGCGACCTTATCGTCCTGCAAAAAGACACCCGCAAAGAGGGGCTGACCGAAGATGAAAGGCTGTTTATCCGAACGGGGACGCTGCGCGGCGTAAGCACCAACAGCTATTTCATCGAACACGAGGAGCAAATCGTCTGCACGAGCGCGGAACTGGACACCGACCCCTACGGCAAGCCCGCGATGGTCTATCGGCACGAGGGCGGCGCGGAAGGCATCGCGGACAGCCTGCGCGGGCTGCTCGACCGGAACCTGCACGCACGGCTGGCCATGCGCCTCTACTCCGGCGGCATTCGGGATGCGCGGTTGAAAGAGGAGCAGGCGGCGAAGGTACGGGCGGCGGAACCGACCCTGCGAACGGAGGATGCAGGACAGGCTGCCGCGTCGGAGAATACCCCTCGGACAGAAGCGGCACGCGCATCCGCACCGACAAGAGAGGAGAAACCCGAAATAGAGCCTCCGGTAATGACCCTTTACGACCTGTTCGGTTTCACGGCGGAGGAGGTGCGCATCGCCCAGACGGGCGGCAAGCCCCGCCGCAAAAGCAACCGTCCCAAGCTGGCTCAACCCCGTCAGCCGTCGCTGTTCGATGCGCCGACGCAAACGGCGGCAGCGACCACGCAAGAGGAACGGACGGCGCACGGCTCCGTTGAATCCGCACCCCGCCCCGCCTATCCCGTCGAGAACGGTTTCACGGCGGACTTGAACCACCGCATCACCGACATCGGGCGGCAGATGCGCGAGGAAGAGGCGAAGCTCTCAGCAGAAGAAAGGCAGCGCAGGCACGAGGAGGAGATGCAGCCCCGTCCTTTCGAGGGCATCATGGAACCGCACCTGAAAGAAGGTTCGTTCGTCAGGGTGAACACCGCAGGCGTGCGTTATCAGGTCGGCTACCTGAAAGACGTTACCCGCTACGGAGCGACGTTCCACCCGCTCGATTTGGGGAAAGAGCAGCGGGAGAAAATTGCGGCATATATCTCGGTGCGGGACGCTTACGAGCGGCTCTATACTTACGAGGCCGAATATCACGATGAAGGGTCGGCGCAACGCGAGGCGTTGAACGCCCGCTACGACGAGTTCGTCGCGCGTTACGGCAATTTGAACGCCAAAGCGAATGTCAAGCTCCTTATGATGGACGCTTCGGGGCGCGACATCCTCGCCATAGAACGGGCGGAGGACGGGCGGTTCGTCAAGGCCGACATCTTCGACCATCCGGTGGCTTTTTCATTGAATCAGCTCACGCACGTCGATACGCCCGAAGAAGCCCTGTCCGCGTCGCTCAACCGCTACGGCAGCGTGAACCTCGACTACATGGAGGCGTTGTCGGACAGCAGCCGCGAGGAGCTGATCGACGCGCTGAAAGGGCGTATTTTCTACAATCCGCTGGCCGGAGGGTACGAGATCAAAGACCGCTTCATCGCGGGCAATGTCGTCGATAAGGCGGAGCGTATCGAGGCATGGATGGCCGAGAACCCGCACGGAGAGCGAGAAAAGGAGGCTCTTGCCGCCTTGCAGGAGGCCACGCCGCGCCCGATTTCATTCGACGAGCTGGACTTCAATCTGGGCGAGCGGTGGATACCGACGGGGATTTACGCGGCCTATGCCTCCTACCTGTTCGATACGGACGTGAGGATCGGTTTCTCGGAGAGCATGGACGAGTATTCGGTCAAATGCGGCGCGAAGAACGCCAAGATTCTCGACCAATTCTGCGTCAAGGGCTATTACCGCAATTACGACGGTATCGCCCTGCTGAAACACGCTCTCGTGAACACCGTCCCCGATATGAGCAAGAGTATCGGCAAGGACGAGCACGGCAACGACATCAAGGTACGCGACAGCGAGGGCATACAGCTCGCCAACGCCAAAATCGACGAGATCCGCAACGGCTTCGTCGAGTGGCTCGCGGAGCAGTCGCCGGAGTTTCAGAAAAGGCTCGCGGACATGTATAACCGCAAGTTCAACTGTTACGTCCGTCCGCAGTACGACGGCTCGCACCAGACCTTTCCCGACCTCGACCTGAAAGCCCTCGAACGGCGCTTCGGCATCAAGGACGTGTATCAGAGCCAGAAGGATTGCATCTGGATGCTGAAACAGAACGGGGGCGGCATCTGCGACCACGAGGTCGGCACGGGCAAGACGCTGATCATGTGTGTCGCGGCGCACGAGATGAAGCGGCTGGGGCTGGCGCACAAGCCGATGATTATCGGTCTGAAAGCCAACGTCGCGGAGATCGCCGAGTGCTACCGCACGGCCTACCCGAACGCGAAGATACTCTACGCTTCGGAAAAGGACTTCTCGCCCGAAAACCGCGTGCGGTTCTTCAACAACATCAAGAACAACGACTACGATTGCGTCGTCATGTCGCACGACCAGTTCGGCAAGATACCGCAGTCGCCCGAATTGCAGCAACAGATCTTGCAAGCGGAGTTAGACACGGTGGAGGAGAATCTCGAAGTGTTGCGCAGTCAAGGCAAGGAGGTTTCCAAAGCTATGCTGCGGGGGTTGGAGAAGCGGAAAATCAACCTTTCCGTCAAGCTCCAAACCATCGCCCACGCCATCAAGTCGCGCACGGACGACGTGGTGGATTTCAAGCAGATGGGCATCGACCATATCTTCGTGGACGAGAGCCATTATCAGAACTTTTTTAACTCTCCTATTTTATATCTAATAATATTAATAATC
>ERZ779658.1811-NODE-1811-length-14284-cov-3.025160_pt1 | contig 14284 bp, 7 predicted proteins | sample MGYA00511485_ERZ779658 | MGnify/ENA primary metagenome ERZ779658 (study PRJEB29588, sample SAMEA2162182) | human gut metagenome | biome: human gut; feature: human-associated habitat; material: faeces | place: Denmark | collected 2008/2010 ... | reverse complement strand
ATATGGCGGCAGAGCTCCTGCCGCCATATTCCCGTTCCGCACCTCCCCGCGGGCGGCGGGGACCGCTGAAATCAGGAAACAGAAACGAGGTAATCCCATGAGCGAGTATGTTGTCGAGTTGAAGAACATTACCAAACGTTTTCCTGGTGTCGTCGCATTGAAAAATATGTCTATTGGCATCCGGCCGGGAGAGATCCACGGCCTGATCGGCGAAAATGGCGCCGGCAAGTCCACCTTGATTAAGGTGCTCACCGGCGTTCACACTCCTGAGGAGGGGGAGATCTACGTGGACGGCCAGAAGGTCGTCTTCCACAACCCCGTCCAGTCCCGCGAGGCGGGCATTGCCTGCGTGTACCAGGAGCTGAACATCGTCAAGCAGCTGTCTGTCACGGATAACGTTTTCATGGGACGCGCCGTCAAGAAAAACGGCCTTCTGGACTACCCCAGAATGTACGAGGAAGCCAAGCAGGCCCTGACCACGCTGGGCCATCCCGAAATTGATGTTAAAATGGAATGCGGCAAGCTGGGCACCGGCCAGCAGCAGATGGCGGAGATCGCCAAGGCTGTGTCGCTGGACGCCAAGCTGATTATCATGGACGAGCCGACCTCCTCCCTGGGCAAGGAGGAGATCAACCAGCTGATGGAGACGGTCCGGGGCCTGAAGGCCAAGGGCGTGGCCATCCTGTTCGTCTCTCATAAATTGGAAGAGCTGTTCGAGCTCTGCGACCGGGTCACCGTCATGCGGGACGGCGAGCACATCGTCACCGAGGACATCGCCAACATGACGGAGGACTCCCTGATCAACGCCATGGTGGGCCGGACGCTGGACAACCTGTATCCCAAGGAGTTCGGCGTCAAGGGCGACGTGTGGCTGGAGGCCAAGAACCTCAACGAGGCCGGCGGCCTCCACGACGTCAGCTTCCAGGCCTACGGCGGCCAGATCACCGGCTTTGCTGGCCTGGTGGGCGCCGGGCGGACGGAGACCTTATGTTCGAAAGAGGTCGAACCGATATAATCGTCGTCGATATGCCAGAACAGCACGGCATTGCGGTCGCGGTGCACGGCCGTAAAGACAAGGCTCTGCTGTTCCCCTTCGAGCGACCTCGGGGCGACCAGCACACGCCCCGGCTGCGGATAGATGATGTCGATGGGGTTGTTTTCGGCTTGGTTACCCGGCAGGCCGGGATGCAGCGGGGGCAGCGGACGGTAATCGGGATGCTGCCGGCGGTAATACCACTCCTGCGCAGGCGGGAGGATAAACATCGGCATGCGGACGATCCTGGCCGGGTCGTAGCAATCCGCCGTCACACGGTATTTCAGGTCGGCGCTCAGGTTGACGATCCGGTGGTAGGGGCACACCTCCCCAAGGGCGGCCGCACGGGGAATCATCACCGTATCGCGGTCAGGACAGATATGCGAAGCCAGGTAGCCGCTCTGTCGGCAGACCACGGCGGGTTCCAGGTCGCCGACGGGCTCCGCGAACCACTCCCCTTTGGGCAGCAGGCCGAAGACCTCGAACAGGACAGGCGCGGCATACCCCACGCCCGTCATCAGCGGGCGTCCCTCGCCCGTGCAGTTCCCGACCCAGACCCCGACGGCATAGTCGGGGGTCATGCCTACGGCCCACGCATCGCGGTTGCCGTAGCTGGTACCCGTCTTCCAGCCGATCTTCTTCGACGACGAGAAATACTGCCATTCGCCCTCCTCCTCGGGACGGGCCACATGGCTGATCGAATTGGCCATCAGCCATATCGCGCCCCGTGAGAGGGGAATATCCCCGGCATCGACCGCCGTGCCGCCGCCGGGGTCGTAATGCGGGGTGCGTATCGTCTGCCGGCCGTTGAGTTTGGCCGCCAATTTCATGTAGGCCGACGTGAGATCCCACAACGAAATCTCTGCGCCGCCCAGAATCAGCGAAAGCCCGTAATGGGCGGCGCTCCGGTCGATCGTCCCGAAGCCCAGGGCACGCACCAGCGCAAGGAAGTTCTCCTTCCCGTACTTGTCGAGCATTCTCACCGAAGGGACGTTGAGCGAACGCTCGACCACCCGGTCGGCAGGCACCGCCCCGTCGAAGGTTCGGTTATAATTATGGGGTGTGAAGTCCCTGTAATAGGTCGGCACGTCGGGGAAAAGCATCGCAGGCAATGCCGTCCCGTTGTCCAGCATCGCGGCATAGAGCAGGGGCTTGAGCACGCTGCCGCTGCTGCGCGGGGCGGGAATCACATCGACGCTCGTACCCTCGGTGCGGTCGGCGGGGTCGTACACGTTCCCTACGTAGGCGAGCACTTCGCCGCTTTCCACGTCCATGACGACGATGGCCATGTTGTTGATCTTATTACCCCGGTAACGCTTGTTGTAGCGCCGGGCAAGGTCGTTGACTCGGCTTTGCAGGTCGTAGTCGAGCGTCGAGCGGAGCGACCCCTCGCGCATTTTGCCCAGCAGGTACATCGCCTCCATCGGCATCGGTTCGGGGGCGTCGGGCAGATGCTCCTGTTTTGCGAGGGCGCATGTCAGCGAGTCGATACGGCCGTCGTGCCAAATCCGGTCGAGCAGCCCGTCGCGTTTCTCCCGCAGCCGTTCGCGGTTGCGGCGGATATGGATCAGCGAAGGGGAGTTGGGCAACACGGCGAGCATGACGCATTCGGCCCACGAAAGCTGTGCCGCACTGCGGCCGAAATAGTACCACGCGGCACTTTCCAGCCCGACCACGTTGCCTCCGAAAGGCGCATGGGAAGCATAGAGGGCCAGGATTTCATCCTTGCTGCAACGCAGTTCGAGGCGCGTGGCGAGCACCATCTCGACGAACTTTTCCCGGAACGTGCGGGGTTTCCCGCCGCGGCTCAGGCGGATGGTCTGCATGGTGAGCGTACTCGCCCCGCTCGTGATCCGCCCGGCCGCAAGGTTCTGCCGCACGGCACGCCCCAGCGCCAGCGGATCCACCCCGAAATGGCGGTAAAAACGTTTGTCCTCGTAGGTCGTGATGGCGACCCGGAACTTTTCGGGGACGCTGTCCGTGGGAAAGAAACGCCACTGGCCGTCGGAGGCGACCTTGGCCGACATCAGGCGGCCGTCGCGGCTCCACACGGTCGCCGAAAAAGGCTCGTCGAAGAGCGTCCGGGGTAGGAACAAACAATATCCCGCGGCGAGCATGGCAACGACCAGCATCGCGAAAAAACATATTCTCTTTTTAGCCGGTTTTTTTGCCATATTTTTACGTATCTTTGGCAAAGTTACCTAAAATCCCCCATTATGAAAACAATATGCCATGCTTTGTTTGCGCTGTCCGCCCTGCTCATCGCCTCGTGCAGCAAGCAGACGTCCGACATCATCGAATGGTCGACCAACGGAGTGACGGGCGTCAGGATGCCTCTCCACGTGACGTTCGTCGAAAACGTACAAGTCGAGGAAAGCGCCATGCAGGATGCCATATCGATCACCCCGGCCGTCGGTTTCGACGCCTACCTGTCGGGGATGCGCATGATCCGCATCGTCCCCAAATCCCCGCTGCAATACGACACGCAGTACAAGGTGGCCATCGACGCCGCGAAACTCACCGGCCGGCAGCACAAGGGCATCGCGGAGTTCAGGTTTGCGACCCCCAAACTGCGGTTTACCTACAACGACAGCTGGCTGCAGCAGAACGACGAGATGACCGGCTATGTGCTCATCGGCGAGATCGTCTCGTCGGACTATGCCGAGGGCAGCTACATGGAACGGAACCTCAAAATAAGCGGCGCGGCGGGTACCGACGTCAAATGGACGCATTCGGAAGACGGGCTGACGCACCAATACACCGTGGGCAACATCGTCCCGCGGGGCGATGAGGGCTATACGCTGACGCTCGATTTCAATTACGACGAAAAGCAGACCCTCCAGGTGGAAGTCCCCCGCAAGGACGAATACGCGGTCATCGACCACAGCGTGAATCCGGATCCGCTCGCCATCGTAGTCACCTTCTCCGAACCGATCCGGCAAAACCAGGATCTGAAAAACCTGATCCGCTTCGACACCAAGTTCCGGACTTCGGTCGACAAAAACAGGCTCTACATCTACCCCGAAGCACGCCCCTCAGGAGCACATAGCGTCACGATCGGCCGCGACGTAGTGAGCAAGAACGGGCAGAAGCTCAAGGAGAGCTATTCGTTCATGGCCACGCTGCCGTCGCGCACCCCCTCGATCCGCTTCACGGGCAAAGGCTCGATCCTTCCCTCGTCGAACGACATGTCGCTGCTGTTCGAGGCGGTGAATTACCAGAAAGCCCGGGTGCGGGTACGAAAGATATTCGCCAACAACCTGCTGCAATTCTTCCAGCAGAACTACTACGACGACCAGTACTATTCATCCATGGGTTACGTGTCGCGCGTCGTCCGCGACACGACCATTGACCTGGGGGCCAGGTCTTCGACCAGGCTCGACCAGGGCAATACCTATTCGCTCGACCTGAGCCGCCTGATCACCGACAGCCGCAAGTCGATGTACCTGCTCGAAATCCGGGGTGTCGACCCGCTTACGCCCGTCGACGACGAATACGACTACGACTATTATTTCGGGGATTACAGGACTTACAAGGAGCGGTCGAAAGTGGTCGTGCAGTCCGACATCGGCCTCATCTGCAAGAGCAGCGGCAGCGACCAGTACGTCGTCTACACGACCGACCTGGTCTCCGCCCGCCCCAAAGGGGGCTGCAAAGTCAGGGCCTACGACCGGCAGAACCAGGTGCTGGCCGAAGCGAGCACCGATTCCGAAGGGCGGGCCGTGCTGAGGACGAAGGACGAGCCTTACATCGTCACGGCCGAAGCCGGAGGGGACGTCACCTTCGTGAAGGTAGAACCGGGCACGGCCCTGTCGCTGAGTAATTTCGACGTGGGCGGCACGGCAAATCCCAAGGGGATAAAAGGCTATATCTTCGGCGAACGCGGCGTATGGCGCCCGGGCGACGACATACACCTCACGTTCATCGTCACCTCGGACAATCCGCTGCCCGAAAGCCACCCGGCATCGCTGGAATTCTTCAACCCGAACGGGCAGCTGGTGCAGTCGCTCGTGAACAACAGCTCCTCGGACGGCATCTACACGTTCAGCCTGGGGACGACGCCGGCGTCGCCGACAGGGCTATGGCGGGCCAAGATCACCTTCGGCGGCGCACAGTTCGAAAAATCCGTCCGGGTGGACGCGATCAAGCCCAACCGGATGAAAATCGAGCTAAAACTCGGGGACGGGCAACTGGTCGACGCCGCGCATTTCACGGGCAGCCTGACCGCCCGGTGGCTGCACGGCACCCCTGCGGCCGACGCCAAGGCGGTGCTCCAGGCACAGTTGTCGCAAATTGCCACACGCTTCAAGGGCTACGAGGGCTATTCGTTCGACGACGCCTCGAAATACTTTGGCACCGAGGAGCGGGAAATCGTCACCGGCACCACCGACGCCCAAGGGTCACTGGCACTTTCGACCGACGAGCTCTCCTCGCTGGAGGGGTTGAGCCCCGGTATGCTGAGCGGCAGATTCACGGTAAAGGTCTTCGAAAAGAGCGGCGACTTCAGCGTCGACCAGCAGGTTGCGACCATATCGCCCTATGACACCTACTTCGGGATCGGAGTCGCCACCCAGAAAAGCGACTGGGGCGACGAATACCTCGACAGCAGGAAGGAGCATATCATAAAGGTCGTGATGCTCGACTCGAAGGGCAAGCCCGAACCCGGCAGCGAAAACGTGCTCGTATCGGTCTACAAAATGGATTCCTACTGGTGGTGGGACGCCTCAACGCCCAATTCCCAGGCGCACTACGCCAAAAATGCGCTCAATTCGAATTACAAGACCCTCCAGGCAACCCTTTCGAACGGCACGGGACAGGCCACGATGCGCTGGAGCACGGGCGATTACGGCTATTACATGATCCGCGTCACGAGCCCGAACCGGGCACACTCGGCGACCCGGATCGTATGCGTGTCCTCGTCCGACTGGCGGGGCGACGTCACTTCGGTGACGGATGCCGCCACGCGGCTCGCCCTCACCCGCGACAAAGCCAAATACGTCCCGGGGGACAAGGCCAGGGTCACCATCCCCTCGTCGCCGGGCGCACGGGCGCTGGTCGGCATCGAAAGCGGCAGCGTCGTGCGGGAAAGCTTCTGGGTGGAGTGCACCGGCAAGCAAACCGACATCGAAATCCCCGTCAAGGAGGGGATGGCCCCCAACATCTATGTCTCGGTAACACTCGTCCAGCCCCACAACTCGACGCTCAACGACGCACCGATCCGCCTGTTCGGCGTAACGCGGCTCGACGTCGAGGATGCCGCGCGAAGGCTCACCCCCGTGGTCGAGATGCCCGAAACAGTAAAACCCGAATCGGAGGTGACGATAAAAGTCCGGGAGAAAAACGGCCGGAAAATGAGCTACGTGCTGGCGCTCGTCGACGAGGGACTGCTGGGGCTGACACGCTTCAAGACCCCCGATCCCTACGGTTATTTCAACGCGACCGAGGCACTGGGCGTCCGCACGTGGGACATGTTCGACTATGTCATCGGCGCCTACGGCGGCAGGATCGAACAGATGTTCGCCATCGGCGGCGACGCCGAGCAGCCGAACACGGGGGCGCTCAAGGCACAGCGGTTCAAGCCCGTCGTACGGTTCATCGACGCACAGAAACTGGGCACCGGGAAGACGAACACGCACAAAATCACGCTTCCGCCCTACTTCGGCGAGGTTCGGGTGATGGTCATCGCCTCGAACGGCCGGGCGTTCGGCGCCGCGGAGAAGGATGTCGCGGTGAAAAAACCGCTGCTGGTGCAGGCCACCATGCCCCGCGTAGTTTCCACCGACGAAGAGGTCGAGGTTCCGGTCACGGTCTTTGCCCTCGAAGACGGGGTCGGGAAAGTCGACGTGAAAATCGCCGCGAACGAATCGTTCTCGCCCGTCGGGCCGTCCAGCAAGAGCATCACGCTCGGCCGGAGCGGCGAGGAGGTCGTATCGTTCCGCCTGAAGGTCAACAAGCGAACCGGCATCGGGAAGGTACGGGTCACGGCTGCGTCGTCGGGCGACAGCTCCGCGTCGGAAATCGAGCTGGACGTCCGGGAACCGAACCCCTATGTGACCCTGTCGAAGGACTATGTCATCGACCCGGGCAAGACAATGGCGGTAAAACCGCTCAAGGAGAACGGCAAGGCGAAGCTGGAACTTTCGTCGATCCCGCCCATAGACCTTTCTCGGCGCCTCGAATACCTGGTGAGATATCCCCACGGCTGCATCGAGCAGATCACCTCGGGCGCCTTCCCGCAACTCTACCTGCCTTCGGTCGTGGAGTGCGACGCGAACATGTTGCAGGACATCGACCGCAACGTCAAGAGCGTGCTTTCGCGCCTGGGCAGCTACCAGCTCTCCGACGGCGCATTCGCCTACTGGAGCGGCAATACGTCGAGATCAGAATGGGGGACGGTTTACGCGACGCACTTCCTGATCGAGGCTGCGAAACACGGCTACGGCGTGGACAGGGCGATGCTCGACCGGGCGCTCAAATACCTGCGCAGCAACCCCTCGGACTACTACCTGACCCAGGCCTATACCCAGTATGTGCTGGCGCTGAACGGGACTCCGACCCGGGGTGCCATGAACCAGCTCCGGGAAAAGGCCGCCTCGCTAAGTAGCGACGCCAAGTGGCTGCTGGCGGCGGCATACGCTTTGGACGGCAACAGGAAAGTCGCCGAAGGGCTGATCTCGCTCTGCGTGGACAACGCGGAAAAGGCCAACCCCTACGACGGCACCTACAACAGCGACGAACGCCGGATGTCGATCTCGCTCATGACGCTCACGATACTCGGACGCCGCGAAGAGGCTTTCCGCATGGCGCTGAAGATGTCGGACATCCTCAAGAAGGACAGGTGGCTCAGCACCCAGTCGACGGCATGGATGCTCAGCACCCTTTCCAATTTCGCCGTAGCGGGACAGAACGGCATCGACGCCACTGCGGGCAGGGAGCTCGTCAAGACCGACAAATCCATCGCGAGCATGCCCCTGGCCGCACCGACCGAGGTGAGGAACAATGGTTCGGGCAGCCTCTATGCGGTCGTCAGCCAGAGTTATACCCCCGGCAAGGGCGAGGAAACCGAAGCTGCGAACGGCATCCGGATCGACGTGCGTTACACGAATATGGACGGTGCCGCCATCGACCCGGCCTCGATCCGGGTATCGACCGATTTCTACGCCATCGTGACCGTCTCTAACACCAGCGGCCACGAACGGTACGCCGACCTTGCGCTGACCCACATCTTCCCGGCAGGATGGGAGATCACCTCCGAACGGGACTTGTCGTCGCTCACCTACCAGGATATCCGCGACGACCGGGTGCTGAGCTACTTCGACCTGAGCCGGGGCGAAAGCAAGGAGATCCCCGTCAAGCTGACGGCAACCTACAAGGGGCGCTACTACCTGCCTTCGGTCTACTGCGAAGCGATGTACGACAACGCCGTCCGCGCCCTGAAAAAGGGACAGTGGGTCGAGGTGGTCGATTAATGCCGCTTCGTCAGCCGGGAAAACACAGCGCAACCGGCAACAGGTTCCGGCAACACCTGAAAATATTATGGCAAAACGGCTTCGGGCATCCGGAGCCGTTTTTATTTCCGGATTCGTACTCCCGGAGGGAAAACGCCGCTAAATTCGGGTATAAGAGGCACTTTCCTCCGGTAAAATAGGAATTTGGAAAATATTTTTAATATATTTGTTGCCAAGGTTAGTTAGATTAGTCATATTATGTGCGAGAAACTGTTTATTTTCGACACCACGCTCCGTGATGGCGAGCAGGTGCCGGGCTGCCAATTGAACACCACCGAGAAGATCGAAGTCGCCAAGTTGCTGGAAAGCCTCGGCGTGGACGTCATCGAAGCGGGGTTCCCGATTTCCAGCCCCGGAGACTTCAACTCCGTACTCGAGATTTCGAAGGCCGTTTCGGCCCCGACGATTTGTGCGCTGACCCGCGCCGTGAAAAAAGACATCGACGTGGCCGCCGATGCCCTGCGACTGGCCAGGCACAAGCGCATCCACACGGGTATAGGCGTTTCGCCCCAGCACATTTACGACAAACTGCGCTCGACGCCCGAGAAAATCCTCGAACAGGCCGTCGAAGCCGTGAAATACGCCAAAAGCTATGTCGAGGACGTGGAGTTCTACGCCGAAGACGCCGGGCGCGCCGATCCTCAATACCTCGCCCGCGTGGTCGAGGCCGCCATTGCGGCCGGGGCTACGGTGGTCAACATTCCCGACACCACGGGCTACTGCCTGCCCCACGAATACGGCGCGAAGATCAAATACCTGGTCGACCACGTATCCAACATCGACAAGGCGATCATCTCGACCCACTGCCACAACGACCTGGGCATGGCTACGGCCAACACCCTGAGCGGCATCCTCAACGGTGCGCGGCAGGCCGAGGTGACAATCAACGGCATCGGCGAACGCGCAGGCAACACCTCGCTCGAAGAGGTGGTGATGACGCTGCGCTGCCACAAGGAGATCGCCGTCGACACCGGCATTGACGCACGCCTGATCACCAAAGCATCGCACCTAGTGTCGAGCCTAATGAACATGCCCGTGCAGCCCAACAAGGCGATCGTCGGCCGCAACGCCTTCGCCCACTCGTCGGGCATCCACCAGGACGGCGTGCTGAAAGACCGCCAGACCTACGAGATCATCGACCCGCAGGACATCGGCCTCAACGAGTCGGTCATCGCCCTGACGGCCCGCAGCGGCCGCGCGGCGCTCGTACACAGGCTCGAACTGCTCGGCTACGACCTCACGCAGGAAGAGCTGGACGCAACCTACGCCAAGTTCCTCGAGCTTGCCGACAAGAAAAAGGAGATCCACGACTACGACCTGTTATACCTGGTAGGCGACATCGACCGCATGAAACAGCAGTCCGTATCGCTCAAATTCCTGCAGGTGACCACCGGCACGCTCGTCCCGACGGCGACCGTGGTGCTGAAGTTCGGCGACCACGAGCGCATGGCCATCGCCACGGGCAACGGCCCGGTGGATGCCGCCGTGTCGGCGATCAAGACCCTGATCAACGAGAAGGTCGTGCTCATGGAGTTCCTCATGCAGGCCATCACCCGCGGTTCGAACGACGTGGGGCGCGTACACGTACAGGTACAGTGCGGCAGCCGCACCGTCCACGGCTTCGCCGCACACACCGACACCACACGGGCGTCGATCGAGGCGTTCCTCGACGCGCTGCGCGTACTGAACGTAACCGAACGCAAGGAAAAGGAGGAGTAAGATGGGCAGGACACTTCTGGACAAGATATGGGATGCGCACACCGTGCGCACCGAAGACGGCGGACGCTCGGTGCTCTACATCGACCGCCAGTACATCCACGAGGTGACGTCGCCCGTGGCTTTCGCAGGCCTGGAACGGCGCGGCATCGGCGTGGCACGCCCGGCACAAATCACCGCCACGGCCGACCACAACATCCCGACCGTCGACCAGCACCTGCCGATCGCCGAGACCGAATCGCGGCGCCAGGTCGAGGCGCTGGAGGCCAACTGCGCCAAATTCGGCATCGAACATTTCGGCGTGGGAAACCCGCGCCAGGGCATCGTGCACATCATCGGCCCCGAACTGGGATTCACACAGCCGGGCATGACCATCGTCTGCGGCGACAGCCACACCTCGACGCACGGGGCACTGGGCGCCGTGGCATTCGGCGTCGGCACCTCAGAGGTCGAGATGGTCTTCGCCAGCCAGTGCATCATCCAGTCCAAGCCGCGGAGCATGCGCATCACGGTCGACGGGACACTGCGCCCGGGCGTCGAAGCCAAGGATGTCGTGCTCTACATCATCTCGCAACTCACCGCCTCGGGCGGCACGGGCTATTTCATCGAGTTCGCCGGCGAAGCGATCCGTTCGCTCTCGATGGAAGGGCGCATGACCGTCTGCAACATGAGCATCGAGTGCGGGGCGCGGGGCGGCATGATCGCACCCGACCGGACGACGTTCGACTACCTGCGCGGGCGCGAACGTGCGCCGCAGGGAGCGGCGTTCGACCAGGCCGTCGCCCGCTGGGAAACGCTTTACAGCGATGCCGACGCCGTATTCGACAAGGAGTACCGGTTCGATGCCGCCGACATCGCCCCGATGATTACCTACGGCACCAACCCCGGCATGGGCATGGCCGTCGATGCGCAGATCCCGGCCGAGGCCGACCCCAAGGCATTGGAGTACATGGGATTCAAAGCCGGGGAAAAGCTGCTCGGCAAACCTGTCGACTATGTCTTCGTGGGCAGCTGCACCAACGGCCGCATCGAAGACCTGCGGCGCTTCGCCAAGCTGGTCGAAGGCCGGCGCAAGGCCCAGGGCGTAACGGCATGGATCGTCCCCGGTTCGAAAGGCGTCGAAGCCGCCGCACGGGCCGAAGGGCTCGACAAAGTGCTCGCCGCCGCCGGGTTCGAGCTCCGGCAGCCGGGCTGCTCGGCGTGTCTGGCGATGAACGCCGACAAGATCCCGGCAGGCAAATACAGCGTTTCGACCTCGAACCGCAACTTCGAAGGGCGCCAGGGGCCCGGTGCGCGCACCATGCTCGCAGGCATTGCGGTAGCCGCCGCGGCCGCGGTATGCGGCAGGATCGAGGATCCGCGCAAGGTGTTTGAAATGTAAAAATTTTTAACTTCGGTTTGGATCGGCCGGTCGTTGCCGCCGCCTTCGGCGTCGTTTATAATTCCGGCCCACCCCCAACCCCCCGCCTCAGGCAGGGGCTTACATGCCGCTTTGCAGCAAAATGGCCGCTGCCGAATGCCGGAAAAAACAAAACCAATATGTCCATACCCAAATTCGAAACCTTCACCTCGGGGGCCGTGCCCGTGAGCACGGAGAACATAGATACCGACCAGATCATCCCGGCACGTTTCCTGAAAGCCACCCAGCGCAAAGGATTCGGCGACAACCTCTTCCGCGACTGGCGCTACGACGCCCGGGGGCAACGGATCGCCTCGTTCCCGCTCAACGACAGCCGTTATGGGGGCAAAATCCTCGTCGCAGGCCGCAATTTCGGGTGCGGCAGTTCGCGCGAGCACGCCGCGTGGGCGATCGCCGACTACGGGTTCCGCGTCGTGGTGTCGAGCTTCTTCGCCGACATCTTCCGCAACAATGCCCTCAACAACGGGCTGCTGCCGATCACCGTGAGCGGGGAGTTCCTCGCGGCGGTCTTCGCGGCGATCGACGGCGACCCTGCGACGCAATTCACCGTAGACCTGGACAACCAGACGCTGACGATCTGCGCCACGGGCCGCAGCGAGCGCTTCGAGATCGACGCATACAAGAAGCGCTGTCTGCAGAACGGCTACGACGACGTGGACTACCTGCGCAGCATCGCGCCCCAGATCGAAGCGTTCGAACAGGCGCATAAATAGCAGCGCGATGTATCCCCGCGTAGAGATAATGGATACCACGCTGCGCGACGGCGAGCAGACGTCGGGGGTTTCGTTCAACGCCCGCGAAAAACTCTCCATCGCCCGGCTGTTGCTGGAAGAACTGCGTGTGAGCCGCATCGAGATAGCCTCGGCGCGGGTTTCGCAGGGCGAGCAGGAGGCCGTGCGCCGCATCGCCGAATGGGCTGCCGCGAAGGGTTATACCGACCGCATCGAGGCGTTGGGATTCATCGACGGCGGCGTGTCGCTCGACTGGCTCGGCCAGGCCGGGTGTCGCGTGGTGAACCTGCTGGCAAAGGGGTCGCTCAAACACTGCCGCGAACAGTTGCGCCGCACCCCGCAGGAGCACCTCTGCGACATCCGCGCCACGATCGGCGGGGCCATCGCGCGGGGCATGAAGGTGAACGTCTACCTCGAAGACTGGTCGAACGGTATGCTGCATTCGCCCGGGTACGTCTACACGATACTCGACGGGCTGGCCGACGCCCCCGTGCAGCGCTTCATGTGCCCCGACACGCTGGGCATCCTCGACCCCTATGCCACCGAACGGTTTTGCCGCGACATGGTGACACGCTATCCGCAGCTTAGGTTCGACTTCCATGCCCATAACGATTACGACCTGGCCGTGGCCAACACCGCAGCTGCGGTCAAAGCCGGGTTCCACGGGGTTCACGTAACCATAAACGGGCTGGGCGAACGCGCAGGAAACGCACCCCTGTCGAGCACGGTGGCCGTGCTGCACGACCGGCTGCACTGCCTCACGGGCATCGACGAAACGAAGATCAACCACGTCAGCCGCATGGTCGAGACCTACACGGGCATCCGGATCCCGGGCAACCGCCCGATCGTCGGCGAGAACGTCTTTACGCAGTGTGCCGGCATCCATGCCGACGGCGACAACAAGAACAACCTCTATTTCAACGAGCTGCTGCCCGAACGCTTCGGACGCGTACGCGAATACGCCCTGGGCAAGACCTCGGGCAAGGCCAACATCCTGAAGAACCTCGAAGCGCTGGGCATCGAGCTCGACGAAGCCTCGATGCGCAAGGTAACCGAACGGGTGGTCGAGCTGAGCGACAAGAAGGAGCTGGTGACGGCCGAAGACCTGCCCTACATCATCGCCGACGTACTGCGCTACGACCAGGTCGAAAACCCCGTGCGGATACTCAATTACAGCCTGTCGCTGGCACAGGGGCTGCACCCGGCCGCTACGCTCAAGATCGAGATCAACGGCTGCGAATACGAGCAGACCTCGGTCGGCGACGGCCAGTACGACGCCTTCATGCGGGCGCTCAGGCAGATCTACAAGCACCAGCTCGGCCGCGAGTTCCCGATGCTGCGCAACTACACCGTCTCGATCCCGCCCGGCGGACGAACCGATGCCTTCGTGCAGACGATCATCACGTGGGAGACGGGCGGCAAGGAGTTCAAGACCCGCGGGCTGGATGCCGACCAAACCGAAGCCGCCATCAAGGCGACGATCAAAATGCTGAACATAATCGAACCAACATACAACGACCATGGATGTTAACATAGCCCTTTTAGCCGGCGACGGCATCGGCCCCGAGATCATTGCCGAGGCCACGAAAGTACTCGACCGCGTGGCGGCGAAATTCGGACACCGATTCGACTACCGCGAGGCGTTAGTGGGCGCCTGCGCCATCGACGCCACGGGCGACCCCTATCCCGACGAGACGCACGCCATCTGCCAGGCTGCCGACGCCGTATTGTTCGGTGCCATCGGCGACCCCAAGTACGACAACGACCCCAAGGCCCCGGTACGTCCCGAACAGGGACTGCTGCGCATGCGCAAATCGCTGGGACTGTTCGCCAACCTGCGCCCCATCGCATTGTTCGACACGCTGGCCAGCCGCTC
>ERZ779658.1779-NODE-1779-length-14498-cov-2.498027_pt1 | contig 14498 bp, 11 predicted proteins | sample MGYA00511485_ERZ779658 | MGnify/ENA primary metagenome ERZ779658 (study PRJEB29588, sample SAMEA2162182) | human gut metagenome | biome: human gut; feature: human-associated habitat; material: faeces | place: Denmark | collected 2008/2010 ... | reverse complement strand
ATTTCCCGGCGGGGTTTCGGAAGCGTTCCGCTCACTGAGCCTCATCCAGCATGGCCTTGTGGTAAACCTTCTTGCCCTTCTTGACAATGATCTCACCCTTCGCGAAATCCTCTTTGGTCAGCGCCGCATCAAAAGCGGTCACCTTCTCATCGTTAACCGAAATGCCGCCCTGCTTAATCAGGCGCTTGGCCTCCGCCTTGGAGCAGACCGTGAACGCGCCGCGCACCGGCGTGCCGGTGACGACGACCTTTTCCTGCTCGCTGTAGTGCTGCTTGCTCTCCTCGAAGCCGACGAGGATGCGGTCGACCGCGCCGGCAAGCATCTTCGTCGTCAGGCCGGGCACGGCGTTGGATTCATGCACGACGGTGGGGATACCGAGCTGCGCCGCCGCCTTGAGCACGGGGTAGCAGACATAGCCGCCGGTGCCGATGGCGACGTCAGGCTGAAAGTCCTCGATGATCTTGCGCGCGTCCTTCGTCGCCTGCCGCTGCGCGTCGGTAAAATAGGCAGGGACTGTGATGACGGCGTCGGTGACCGGCTCGCCGAGATAGCTCTCGGCGTCCGCCTTGAGCTTCTGCAGGATCATGGCGGAGATCTCCTGCGGGGTATATTTATGGCCGTCGATCGACACCTTGTAGTTGGTGCCCATCTGGCGTTTGATGGATGCGATGGTCCGGTCATGGTTGGTGACGGCCTGCCGCTTGGCAAGATTGCCGACCAGCCGCTCGCCGGTCTTGGAAAATGCGACGACCGACGGCGTCGTACGTCCGCCCTCGGCGTTGGGGATGATGACGGGCTCGCCGCCCTCCATCACGGCAACGCAGCTGTTGGTCGTGCCGAGGTCAATACCGATCGTTCTGGACATCTGAGGTTCCTCCTGTCAGATCCATTCTGCCGTCTCAATACCAGCTGCCGGAGCTTGTATTTCCGTCCGTCTGGTTCTGGTTGGCATAGGATCCTGAATTGCTGTAGCTGTAATCGCGGTAGGAAAGAATCTCTTTCATCCGCGACTCCTCGGGAAGTAACTGCTGCTTTTTGCAATGTTCGCCGAGCAGTTCCTGAATATGCCTGCCGTCCACCGGCTCCGTCTTTAATATCCCGTAAACCTTATCGTAGACGCTCATATCCGGAAGCAGTTCCATATCCCGGATCAGATAAAAAAGATTCTCCGCGAGAATACTCTCCACCGGATATTCCAGATACGGAATCTGCTTTCCGCCTTCCATAAACGGCATAAAAGTCCGCTTGACCGGAACCAGGCCTTCCTCGGTCAGTTCCGTGACGCGGATATGGATCGGGACCGTCATCTCCTCGAACTCCCCCGCAATCTCCAGATCCACACGGTGATCTCCCGCGCTCGCTCTTCCTTTCCAGGAAATGTCCGGCACCTTTTCCACTTTTAGGATGTACGCGAGCATGACATATCCCATCTTAAGAGACAGTTCCTGCCCCGGAACGATCCCCTCCCGCTTCATCGCGCGGGGATCTGTCACATAGGCAAAATCCAGCGTCAACAGATTTTTCTTCCGGTACTGTTCCACCCCGAGCGCACCGCTGTTTTTCAGCCACAGAAACAGGGAAAACGGCGAATCCTCGATCAGATACATCAGCTCTTCCAGTACATAGCCTGCCAGCAGATTGGAAAACGGAATACCGGTCTCTTCACTTTTTGCTTTCAGTGCAGCTTTTTCTATGATCGTATGTTTCATCTACAGCCATACTCCTATCATCGTCTGTACTTTCTTTACCACTCTGCGTTCCCTTGCGTATTTCATCAACTTTGCAACATCCTTCTTCGGATCGCGGATGTACGCTAAAAGCCCTTCTTTGAAAAGCTCGCGCTCCATCTTATCTTCATATTTCAGACACTCGCACATCAGGCGCTCCCGGTCAAAAATTTTCATCTTCGCGCCACCGTAGCCAATCTCCGTCACACCGAGTGTCAGTGTCTCCGGCTCCGCATACAGCGGCACCACCGGCGGAAAATCCAGCTTAAACCGCGACTTGGACGTGTTCTTGTCCACCGACAATTTGTATCCGTAGGGCTTGCGGTTCAGATAGCCGTAGGCATACAGCGCGGTCTCCAGATTTAAGACGCAGTCAGGAAACAGCCGCGCAATCAGCTCCTCCTCCGAGAAATCACTCAGCCGCACCGCATAGTACCCGTTCTTGATCCGGATCAGATCTCCCTTTTCCACAAAATCCAGAATCCGCCGGTAATCGATCCCCAGTTCATTCAGCTGGCTCTTTTTCACCACACCGCCATTCTGATAGATGAACTCTTTGACACGATCCAGAATGAGTTCCCGCTTTTCGTTAATCACATAAGATTCTGACATATCGTTCCCCGTACCTTTCCTGTTGAGCCATCCCCTCCTGCAGCGCATTTTGGGGAAAGTTCTGTATAACTTCTCCGCTCTATGTATATGTTTGTGGTATTTATTGCTTATTTTTACTATAAAGGATCCACTGCTGTTTGTCAATTTATCGTTTTTGTCGTTTTTCCGGCTGTTCACAGCCCCTGTTTTGTCCTATAATGTCATAAAAGACAATTTTTTTGTCGTTTACAGAAAGGAGTTCTCTATGGAAGCAAAATCACCCTCCCTGCGCAAGAATCCATCCCGGGAAACCTGCGAGGGAATCATCCGCCGGATCCTGATGACCGAGGTCTTAGAGAAGGGGAAAAATGAACATTTCCGCACGGCTGCCGATTTCATGAAATACTTCGAGTCTCTTTACCCGGCGTCCGACGCTCTGACCAAACAGGTGCAGCGCGCCATCCGTTCTTTGAATATGCCGAAGGATGAACTTGGCTATTTCATTCCGAACAAGACTGCCGAACAATTAGAGCAGGAACAGGAGCTTACCTATATTTTCAAAAAAGCGAATGCCGACGTCTGCCGGATGGATGATTACCAGCCTCTGTTTCTAAAGGCGGACGATGCGGTCTCCTCCTACCTGCTTTCCCGCATCACAGACTCCCCTCTGTTTCAGGGAAAATATCTGACCGCGCACACTGTGTCAGGCGGCATTCTTTTTTACACAAAGAACCCGAATCAACTTGAAATCCTGCTGAAAAGCTTAATTGTCAGATAATTTATTATCATTTTTTTCGTGTCCATAACGCAAAAAACGACAATATTCAACATGGAATATTGTCGTTTTTTGTTTCTCTATACTATCTTCTATGTCTTCTACGGCGTCTTGACTTGCTTTTTATCTGTCGAAACTGCTCTTTGCGGTTCCTGCGCACTTCCCGGTTGTGCCGGATAATATAATAGTTATCGTAGAACTTCTTTCCGGCAAAGATCAACCCTACTGCAAGCAGGATTCCGGCTACGATAAGCAAAATTGTGCGCGGTCTGATCCGCACCGTAGAGACCGTCTCCTCCTCGGTGTCTGTCTCCTGCTCTACCTCGCTCTGGTTGTCAAAAATATATCCGTCCACAACCGCACCGGTTGTCACTATGTCTGCTTTTCCGACCTGACGTCCCGCATAGGTGTAGGCAAGCGTTCCCACCACGTTCTCGCTGACGTCGTCATACGTGATCTCCGATGCCGCATCGTTAAAGTCGGTCGTCTTCGGAAGAACGATATTGGCATTCGCGTCGATGTCCACAAACGCCTTGTTGTTATTTAAGGCTCCAACTTCCACCGCCTCGGAATCCATGTATCTGGTCTCATTGTCCGCAATATTGAACAACTGGAAATTATCAAATGCATAGTCGAAAAGGTTCCGGCTGTCGGTCCACTGATTCGGCGATTCCGTATGCATCACGACGCATACCAGACTCATGCCGTCCTTCTCGGCGTAAGTGACCAGCGTGCTACGCGCGATATCCGTATATCCCGTCTTTCCTCCGGTACAATACTCATACCGGTACTTGAGCGTCTTGAACGGGTAGAGCATCTCATTGTGATTCTGCAGATCCGTCGGCTCATCATGCTTGTTCGTCGGCGGAATAGTGTAGCGTGCCGTCCCCGTAATAATCCGGAAGGTCTCGTTCTGGTATGCCGCTTTGGCAATCAGCGCCATATCGTGCGCCGTCGTGTAATGGTTCTCGTCAAACAGACCGTGCGGATTGGCAAAATGCGTGTTGGTACATCCCAGCTCCGCCGCTTTTTCGTTCATCATGTCCACAAAATGCTCCACCGTACCGCCAACATGCTCCGCCACTGCGTAGGCACATTCATTTGCCGAATTCAGCATAACCGCGTACAGGCATTGCTCCATCGTCATCTGCTCCCCGTAATCGCGGTAGATTCCGGAACCCTCAGTATTGTTGATCGCATCATCAGAAAATGTGACGACCTCATTCAGATCGGAATTCTCCAGCGCGAGAAGCGTCGTCATGATTTTCGTGATACTTGCCGGATAATTCCGCTCATCGCTGTTTTTTTCGTACAGAACCGTCCCCGTCGACATCTCCATCAGTATCACGGACGGTGACTGTACTTCCGGTCCTTCCGGCCAGTAATCTGCCGCCTGCACCACCTGCGGCTTTATCTGTAAAAAGTATAGTAAACTTAAGGCGACACATGCCGCCTTTTTCCACACATTCGCTCTTCGCATTGCTTATAACTCCATTCTATCCAGAAATCCTGTCCATTTCTTCCATATATATCCGGAACATAACTAGTATCAGTATAATCGCAGAAAAAAATACATGCAACAATTTTTCTGGCAAAAGCTCTTTTTTTATCCACAGATTTATTGTAGAATATCTTGTATGTCCACAATTATAGGACTTCCCGACATTTATTAAGATTTTCTTATGAGAGGCAGGAACAATATGAGACTTAGAAATATACCGGGTGCAGACGCCGCCATCACAGAGAGCGTCTACTGCATCAAAAGCCCCGAGACGCACAAAGGCCATTGGCAGGAGATTTTTCCGTCACAGCAGCCGCTTCACATTGAGATCGGTATGGGAAAGGGCCGCTTCATGATGGATCTTGCCGCAGCGCATCCCGACATCAATTATCTGGGAATCGAGCGCTACTCCAGCGTCCTGCTGCGCGCCCTGCAAAAAATGGAAGAGAATCCGCTCCCGAACCTGTTTTTCATCTGCATGGACGCCGCCGATGTCGCTGAGGTATTCGATCACGGAGAGGTAGACCGGATCTACTTAAACTTTTCCGATCCGTGGCCGAAGGACAGACACGCCAAGCGCCGTCTCACCTCCCGTCAGTTCTTCGCGCGCTACGATGAAGTTCTCGCACCGGAGGGACGTCTGGAGTTCAAGACCGACAATCAGGATCTTTTTACCTTTTCCCTGGAGGAGATCCCGGAAGCCGGCTGGCATCTGGACGCCTCCACCAGAGATCTGCATCACGATCCGGTGCTCAATGAAGGCAATATCATGACGGAGTACGAGGAGAAGTTCTCCTCCCTCGGCAATCCGATCTGTAAGCTGATCGCTTCCAGATAAGAAGGAATCCTGCTTGCAGGATTCTCCGCCTGCGGCGGATCGCCCTTGCGATATTCTTCATCTCCGCCGCAGTGCGATCCCCGCGAAGCTTTTTTACTTCATAGGACGCATTTTCCTATGAAGTAAAAACACCCGCAGTCCGGATTTTTCTCGATCCGCCTGCGGGTGTTTTTTGTGTTCTGTTTTCTTTTATTCTTTGATCCGGAACTGGTTGACATTGTCGCTTAAATTTTCTGCAATATCCACGAGGTTTTTCGTCTGCGCATTGCAGTCCGTGACGATACCGCTTAACTCCGTCATGGAAGCCGAAGTCTCCTCGGTACTTGCCGCATTCTCCTGTGCAATCGCTGCCAGGCTCTCCATGCTGCTCATAACATCATTCTTCGCCGTGTTGACCGTCTCGATCTCACGCCGGATATTGTCAATCGCAACTACCACATTGCCGACCTCCGTATTCAGTCCGTCGAATGCCTCTCTGGTGGTCGAAAGCTTCTCGTTCTGCTCGTTGATCTCATCCAGCACACCGTTCATCGTCTCGACGCTCCTGTTGGAGTTCTTAATCAGTTCTTCCACAATATCACCGATCTTCTTCGCGGAGTCGCTGGACTGATCCGCAAGCTGACGGATCTCATCCGCCACCACAGCAAATCCTTTTCCATGCTCTCCCGCACGCGCAGCCTCGATGCTCGCATTCAGGGACAACAGATTGGTCTGGCTTGCAATATCTGTGATCATCTGGATCGCGCTGCCGATCTCCATGACAGACTGGTTCGTCCTGTCTGTCTGACGGTTGACCTCATTCACCGATTCTCTGGTGCGGTCGCTGATCTCCACCAGATCTTTGATCGTGCCGTCGAGCTTATGATTCTGCTCTTTCATCTCCTCCGTGCTGCCCGTGAGATTTTCCACGTTCTTTGTCGTCTCGGCAATGGCTTCGTTCATGTCGCTGATCTGCTCATTGACCTTCTGCATCTCGCCCGCCTGATTCGTCGCTCCGTTCGCAATGTCCTCCATCGCTGTATTCACATTATGAATGGACTCATTGATCGTCGTAAAGCTGTTCTGGAACCTGGCGCTGAAATCATCCAGCGACTTTGCGGATGTCCGGATGTTTTTTACAATCATGGCCAGTCCGCCAATAAGTGAATATAGCGCACGCGCAATATTTCCGATCTCGTCCGAGCGGCTCGTCATGCGGTCGCTGATCCTGCTGTCCAGATTTCCCTCCGCAACATCGTCCAGATGATCGATCATCGACATCATTGCCTTCACAATCTTCATCATCACAATTGCCAGAAAGATACATGCAAAGATTGCAAGCACTACCATAAATATTATATTTTTTTTCAATCGGTCATTGTAGATTTCGTGAACGGAAGCAGACGTCATACCGGTAAACACCAGACCTGCCATGGAACCGTCACTGTTGTACAATCCCTCATAATATCCGTAATATTTCTGACCGTCAATCACAGTATCGGACACAAAATAACTACCCTTTTCTTTCACAGCCTGATACACATCTGCTGCTATCTCCGTCCCGATCTCGCGGCTGCCGTCCTGACTCACAATGCTGGTCGCCATCCGGGTCGTATTCCAGCTGAGCGTAACATCCTGTCCGGTATTTTCCTTAAAAGCATCCAGCACATCCTGATGTTCCGAGATATTGTAATCTCCCTTGTACAGCTGGTCTCCGTCCATATTCCAGTCGCCGCTGCTTATAACGGACAAGGTCTGATTGACTGCATAGACCGATGTCTTCAATTCATGCTGCATCAGTTTATCAGACACAGAAACGCCAACCGCCCGGATTGCCAGCCCTGCAAAAGCCACAAGAATCACCAGCGGTATGATCGCGGTGATCAGAATCTTCATCATCAGATTCAGACCTTTTTTCCTTTGCACCTCAATATTCTTTTGTTCCATCTGACTCTCTCCCCTTCATATAGTATCTGTTTTTTATATCGTCAGGTTTTTCCTTCTGTTAAATAGGATACACTCTTTTTTTTAAATTTTAATGATATGTATTATAAATACAAAAAAAGCACCAACCCCACAGTCAATGCTGTAAAATCGGTACCTTTCAATGCGCCACCAGGGGTTCGAACCCTGGACACCCTGATTAAGAGTCAGGTGCTCTGCCAGCTGAGCTAGTGGCGCTTATTTTGTATCTCGTGTTCTGTATCACCCGAGCACGAAAATTATTATATAACAGAAATTTTAGAAATGCAACATTTTTTTTAAAAAACTTCAATTTTTTTTTCAATTGTGTTATTTTATAGATAGAATGGCATAGATCAAGGAGGTTTCTTATGCAAGTTGAACAGCGATTATTGAAATATGTGTCCTATTGGACGACATCGGATGAGAATAACATGACAGACGGCAAGGTACAAATTCCGTCTACCGGGCGTCAGTTTGATCTCGGAAAGGTACTAGAGCAGGAATTACGGGATCTCGGCCTTAAAAATGTGGTTCTGACCGACCACTGCTATGTATACGGTCTGCTTCCGGCGACTGCAGGCTGTGAGGGACGCAAGGCCGTCGGTTTTATCTCACATATGGATACCGCACCGGACTACTCCGGCAAAGACGTCAAACCGCAGATCATTCCGGATTATGACGGCGGGAACGTCCGTTTAAACGGTACCGGGGCAATGTTAAAGGTTTCCGATTTTCCAACGCTGAAGGATTTGAAGGGAAGAACCCTGATTACCACCGACGGCACGACACTGCTCGGCGCGGATGACAAGGCCGGTGTGGCAGAAATCATCACGGCATTAGAAGAGATCATTTCTTCCGGAATGCCTCACGGTGATATCTGGGTGGGATTTACCCCGGACGAGGAAATCGGCTGCGGTGCAGATTTATTTGACCTAGATTATTTTAAGGCTACTTTTGCCTACACGGTGGACGGCGATTACGAAGGCGAGGTCGCCTATGAGAATTTCAACGCCGCGAGCGCAAAATTTTCCATCAAAGGCGTCAATGTGCATCCGGGCGAGGCGAAGGATATTATGGTAAATGCCGCTCTTGTGGCGTGTGACATCCAGTCGCAGCTTCCGCCGGAGGAGACACCGGCGCACACCGAGGGCAGACAGGGCTTCTATCATCTGACCGACATGAAGGGTGATGTCGCTTTTGCAGAGCTTTCCTATATCGTGCGTGATCACGACAAGGCTTCTTTTGAATCACGCCTGAACAGACTCCGCACACTGGAAGTGGAGACCAACCAGAAATACGGCACCGGAACCGTCTCTCTTACCATCACGGATTCCTACTCCAATATGCTTGAGATCATCGAACAGCATCCTTATGTTGTGGATATCGCAAAAAAGGCAATCTCGATGACCGGTCTCACACCGCTCTCCCGCCCGGTCCGCGGCGGCACAGACGGCGCCAGATTAAGCTTTATGGGTCTTCCGTGCCCGAATCTTGGCACCGGCGGCTACGGCTTCCACGGTCCGTATGAACATATCAGCGTGGAGGGCATGCAGACAGCAGTCTCCGTCATCAAGAATATCGTGACGATCGTCGCGGAGTCTGATCTGTAAGATTACGGAAAGAATTGCCGCATAGATTCCCGTAATAGGAAATTCCGGGATATATAAATAAGTATTATCGTTTCAGATAGAAAATGAGCGTGGAAGAAATTCTCACATTTTACTTCAGAGAATCTTCCACGCTCATTTTTTTATTCTGAAACTGCTAATAACTTCATTTCTTATCCCGGAACCTGCTCTTACATTTTTGCAATCAATGCGGCAATTTCTTCCGGAGTCATAAGCTTGTGTGGATCGGAAAAATCCATCGGTGCAGCTTCCTCTGCCTTTGTCTGAGGCTCTTTCTGCGGTTTCGCCACCTTCGGCTCGTCCGGTATTTCGTTCTCCGGCGCGGCTACTGGCTCTGGCTTGTCCGGTGCTTCATTCTCCGGCGCGGCTTCCTCTTTCAGATCTGCTCCAAGATCGAGACTTTCTCCTCCGAGATCGGAGCCATCTGCTCCTAAATCTAAGCTATCCACTCCGAGATCAAGGTTCTCCGTTCCAAGGTCAAGGTTCTCTGCTCCAAGATCGAGACTATCTGCTCCTAAATCTAAGCTATCCACTCCGAGATCAAGGTTCTCCGTTCCAAGGTCAAGGTTCTCTGCTCCAAGATCGAGACTATCTGCTCCTAAATCAAGGCTGTCTCCTCCGAGGTCTAAGCTGTCTGCCCCAAGATCAAGTCCGCCTGCTCCGGCATCTAAGTTATCTGCTCCTAGGTCAAGATTCTCTGTCCCGAGATCAAGACCGTCCACTCCAAGATCCAGGCTGTCTCCTCCGAAATCGAGACCATCTGCTCCAAAATCAAAACTGTCTATCGCCCCGCGCTCTGCCTCAGCCTCATTCTGATCGTCTGTGGCAGCTGCTGCATCTTCCTCTTCCACAATCGCGTCGGAATCTACGACCGGTTCCTCATACTCTTCCAGCACCGGGGTGTCATCCGTCACCGTCTCTGCATCTACGACCGGCAGTTCCTCCTCCGGTGTATCCGGCATGCTAAAATCCTCTTCCGGCTGTGGTTCCATGACCAGCTCCGGCTCCATGTCTGGCTCCGGCTTCTGCGCTGCCGCAGCTGCCGTGCTTTCTGTAATTTTGCTCTCCAGCACCGCATTCTGGCTCACCAGTTCATCCATCCGGCTCTCTATAGCGGCAAGCGTCTGCGCCTTTTCCTCTGCAACCGTCTCCTTCACTGTCTGAAGTCCCTCGGTAATCTCCTTAAGCCCTGCGGTAATCTCCTTTAATTCCTCTGCAAATTCCTGCTGCTTTAAGACGAGTTCCTTAACGGAATCATCCATCATGTTCTGCTGCTTTCCGGCAAACTGCTCGAATCCCGCATCCATGCTCTCCTTTAACTGTAAGAGATTGTCCACTACGCGGTCGTTGGAATTCATAAGTGCGTCTGCATTTTCCTTGCTTCTGGTAATGGTCACCTTGGCAATCGCCTTCTGCGCTGTGATGATCTCCTCACCCGGCTCTCTGGTATTGCGGTCAACCGCCTCCAGCTGCTCCGAGATTTTCTTGAGCATCAGATACGACGCCTTTTCTCCGCGAAGCATCCTCTCATATTCGTCTTTTGCCTGCTCTCCGCTCTTATGTATCTCCTTTAATAAAGCAGCAATAAATACATAGGTACAGGCGAGAATTGCTGCTCCCAGAATGATCTGCACCAGATATAACCGGGGCAGATTGACGATAAAATACATTTCAATCAACAGCAGCACCGTTGCTCCCAGCAAAAAGACCGGCGCAAGCGGCATACCCTTTTTCTCACGTGGCTGATTCTCTTTCTTATCCATAGTGTGTCCTCCGTGGCTTTCCTGTCCATCCCTGGCAACAGGCATTTTATAGTGTTATATTATCACAGAACGTCAAAAACATAAACGGATTTTCTTGTTATTTTATGCTGCAGATTTTATAATATATTTCGGACTTATTTTCACATTTTTTATACCTTTACAACAGATATGGAGATTATAGCATGAACGAAACCTCTTCCAAGAACGAAATCACATCCGGTATCATCTGGAAACAACTTCTTTTATTTTTCTTTCCTATTTTACTGGGTTCTTTTTTTCAACAGCTTTACAACACGATCGACGCCGTCATTGTGGGACGCTTTGTCGGGAAAAATGCACTTGCCGCGGTCGCCGGTTCCTCCGGAATGGTCATCAACCTGCTGGTCAACTTTTTTACCGGGCTGACTGCCGGTGCTTCCGTCATCGTCTCCCAGTTCTTCGGATCCGGGGACCGCAAAAAGGTGGACGACAGTATTCATACGATCTATGCCTTCTCCATCATCGGCAGCGTCATCATGACACTGATCGGCATCACTGCTGCCCCGGCGCTTCTTCGACTGATGAATACGCCGGAAGAACTGATGAGTGACTCCATCCTCTACCTGCGCATCTATTTTGCCGGCATTTTCTTCGTGTTTATTTACAATACCGGAGCCGGACTGCTGCGCGCGCTGGGAGATTCCAGACGTCCGCTGTACTGTCTGATGATCTGCTGCGTCATCAATATTGTTCTCGACCTGCTCCTGATCGTCGGGCTGGGACTCGGTGTTGCCGGTGCGGCGATCGCCACGCTTCTCTCGCAGGGGATCAGCGCCGTAATCGTTACCGTTTTTCTGATGCGCCAGAAAGATCTCTGCGATTTTTCCTTAAAAGACATCCGTATCCACCCGAGACTTCTCAAATCAGAGCTGCTTTTGGGACTGCCGGGTGGATTTCAGTATGCCATGTACAGCATTTCCAACATGATTATCCAGTCCGCGCTCAACAAATTCGGAACCGACACGGTTGCCGCATGGGCGGCTTACGGAAAACTGGACGCGATCGTCTGGATGGTCAGCGGTGCTTTCGGTATTGCCATCACAACTTTCGTCGGTCAGAACTACGGCGCCGGGAAGTATGACCGCGTCAGAAAAAGTATCCGCGTGTGCATCGGCATGGACTTTGCTGCCGCCATCCTTCTGATGCTGGTGCTCGTATGCTTCCGCATTCCGCTCTTCCACATTTTTGTGACCGATGAAAATGTCGTGGAGATCGGACTGAAAATGATGGCGACCATGGCTCCGTTTTACTGGCTGTTCGTCTTTACCGAGGTCTTCTCCGGTGCGCTGCGCGGCATGGGCGACGTCGTCGTTCCGATGCTCATCACAACCGGCGGTATCTGCCTGTTCCGTGTGGTATGGATTTTCGGAGTGGTCGCCCTCTTCCCGACGCTCACCGTAACGCTCCTCAATTATCCGGTGTCCTGGGTTTTGACGTCCGTTCTGTTTCTGTTTTACTATCATTTCCGGATGAAGAAGCTGACCGCGCACTGATTGCTCCGGCATCTCTTACTTCTCTCTGCTTTTTGCGAAGCTGACCGGGCGGCATGCCGTAGGCTTCCTTAAAGCTGCGCAGAAACACCTTATAGTTGGTAATTCCATTTTTATTCATTAAATAAGTAATACTCTCGTCCGTCTGCAGCAGATCACTGTGAAAATACTGCAGGCGGATTTGATTTACATAAGTCAAAAATGTCTGGCCGGTGTACTTTTTAAACAGACGGCAAAAATATTCCGGCGTAAGTGACAGTTCATCTGCCGTCTCTTTTAAAGTAATCGGGTTCGTGTAATTTCTTTTCACATACTGCATGCTCTGCTCGATCCGCTCAAAATCTCTCCTGGAGCGGTGGCGCAGCACATGATCGACCGTGGCCGCATCCTTTGTATACAGCAGATACAGCAGCTTATAAACCGCTGCAAGAAATAGCAGATGCGTACCGTCCGCCGCCTGCTCCTGCAGGCACTTCATTTCTTCCAGCTTCTGTGACATCCGGCAATTCACGGATGCGGTCTCCTCCGAATACGGAACATATTCCCCGAAATGCAGTCCCCGCCAGTCCTCACTGACGCGCTTTAAATGCTCCGGCGGAATCTGCAGCAGATAGTAATGCCCGTCCCCGTGGACATGCGTGTAGTGAATGTCTCTCGGATTGACAACGAGAATATCTCCCTGCTGCAGTTCATACGACGTCTCATTGATGTACGCTGTCATTGCCCCGTGCTGCATACAGATCATTTCCAGATGCTCATGCCAGTGTGCCGGCAGCAATTCATTGGACGCGTCGACCTGCGTAAAATAGAGCTGCATCAGCCCGTCATCGGATATAATCTCATGTTCCCCCTGCTGCACTCCCGCTCCCTCTCTTTCCTGCTCTCTCCGTGTTTTTCACATGCACGGTTTCTCTTTCTACCATCATACCTTCAGACGGAAAAAATATCAATATCGACCCATATTTCTGCCAAAATTCGATCTATAACAAACGGAATTATCTGCTTATAATACGAACATAGACAATGTTCCATGATGGAAAATATCAAAATAATATCAGGCGTAAGCCGGAAAAGAGGTCAAAATGAAGAAATGGACCAGAGTGATGTATCAGCCAAACCGTCCGTTAAAAGAGGGCTGTTACGTGACTGCTTCCAAAGAACACATCTCACTTTCCAGGAAAGCTGCAGCAGAGGGTATGGTTCTCTTAAAGAACGAGCACAATCTGCTGCCGTTAAAAGCAGGCAGCCGGATTGCACTCTTTGGAAAAGGCAGTTTTGATTATGTCAAGGGAGGCGGCGGCAGCGGCGATGTGACCGTATCGTATGTGCACAATCTCTACGATGGCTTTCAGATGCTCCACGATGCCGTCTCCCTCTACGAGCCGCTGTGCGATTTCTACCGCGCCAATGTGAACGAACAGTACGATCAGGGTTCCGTTCCCGGCATGACGACAGAGCCGGCGCTCTCCGCAGAGCTTCTCGCCGGCGCCAGCTCCTACACCGACACGGCTGTGATCGTATTGAGCCGTTTTTCCGGAGAAGGCTGGGACCGCTCCAGCATCGAATACAACGGAGAATATAATCCGTGGGAGACAGAGACCAGCATGCCGAAAATCTCCGGAGAGATCTTCCCGGACGGCGACTTCTATCTCACAAAGGAAGAATCCGCCATGATCGCGCAGGTAAAGCAGCATTTTTCCAGAATTGCGGTCGTCCTGAATATCGGCGGCATCATCGATACCTCCTGGATCAAAAATGACGATCAGATCTCCTCCGCACTTATCGCATGGCAGGGCGGCATGGAGGGCGGACTTGCCACGGCGGAACTGCTATGCGGAAAGATATCTCCGTCCGGCAAGCTTCCGGACACCTTCGCCGCTTCCGTGGACGACTATCCTTCCACCGCTGATTTCCACGAATCGGTTGACTATGTGGACTATACTGAGGATATCTATGTGGGCTACCGCTATTTTGAGACTTTTGGGGATGCGGCAAAACGCGTATGCTATCCGTTCGGATTCGGACTTTCCTACACACAGTTTTCCCTTACGGTGCAGAGTGTGACCGAAACCGCGCAGGCCATCCGCGCTTTTGTCCTTGTCACAAACACCGGAGATTACAGTGGAAAAGAAGTCGTGCAGATGTATTACAGTGCGCCGCAGGGACTTTTGCAGAAACCGGCGCGCGAACTCTCCGCTTTTT
>ERZ779658.1774-NODE-1774-length-14528-cov-5.660540_pt1 | contig 14528 bp, 11 predicted proteins | sample MGYA00511485_ERZ779658 | MGnify/ENA primary metagenome ERZ779658 (study PRJEB29588, sample SAMEA2162182) | human gut metagenome | biome: human gut; feature: human-associated habitat; material: faeces | place: Denmark | collected 2008/2010 ... | reverse complement strand
CTGCGGGTAAAAGTAAAAAGCGGCAACACCATTACGCCTAAAGCCTTGTATTTAGCATTAGCAGTTAAAGCGGACGGTTCCCGAGAAGTTCTCGGAATGTGGCTCTCCGACAATGAAGGCGCCGCCTACTGGACAAGCGTATTTAATGAAATCAGAGCTCGAGGCTGCAGCGACATTCTGATCGCAGTAACAGACGGCCTCAAAGGAATGACCAAGGCTATTGAAACCGTATACCCAAAGACAATGCATCAGACATGCATTGTGCACTTGCTCAGAAATTCCACTGCTTTTGTTTCCTACAAGGATCTGAAGCAAGTAATGAAGGAGCTCAAAGGAATTTACGGAGCCGATAATGCCGAAGAGGCAAAAAACAGACTTGAGGACTTCGCAGAATCCGACCTCGGTAAGCGATACAGCGTCATAAAGCAGATGTGGCTGAGCCAATGGGATCAAGTTGTTCCCCTTTTCAATTTTCCACCGGAAGTTCGCAAGCTAATCTATACGACAAACAGCATAGAGGCCTTGAACCGTTCGATTAGGAAGGTAATTAAAACCCGAACAATGTTCCCGACGGATGACTCAGTTTACAAACTCGTCTACCTGGCAATAAAAAACGCTACTAAAGACTGGTGTGGGCGGACAAAATAGTTGGGAACTGGGAGGGGTGGAAATGGAGTTTTTAAGGATTATTTAGGGAAGAGTGACAAAATAGATGGGAACTGGGTGTAGCGTCGTAAGCTAATACGAAAATTAAAAATGACAAAATAGTTTGGAACTAGATTTCACTTATCTGGTTAACTAATCTAGCTAACCTGCCGCTCAGCTTAGTACGATCCTATATCCAACTGATCATAATCCTTTCATCAGTATCCCAAATTAAATCCCCCTCCTAGACTGCCTCACCAACACTTTACAGTGATCCCGTATTTCCGGACAGGTGATTGATTTTTTTCGCTTGTACAGGTGTTAAGCCACAGTTATCTTGATGTGGACATTATGCATTGTAATAGCCCATTAACATGCGCTAAGAGCATAAATTAATATACAGTAACAAGCATTACGAGGTGCTAATGTTTGGAAAGCAGCCTCTTCCAACTACAATAATAAGTTAACTATCCTCCACCCACAAATAATTACAAATGACCCCTTTCCGCTATAACTCCGATCTCACCAGCGGCTCGCTACAAACCCGAGAGTGTCGCATTATTACTGGCTTGTTACTCCAAGAGCTTGATGAAGCTGCCTGGGATAAAGCCATGTATAAGGAAAATGTGCTTCAGAAACGCACGCAATCTACGGTAAGACGTATTTCTTCAGCGCTTAGAAAACGCCTAGAACACCTAAGCTCTGACTTTTGGGCTTTTGCGTTTTTATGTTAGGCATTGTCTGGCAACTGGAGGAAGTGTAATGACCATGAATGGTCACTGTGATTGACAGTATCTTGCTTAAACTTATCTGAACAATGGTAGAACTGGCTCATATTTATCCCCTCTATGATTGTTTATCTTTTTCACCATAAAAAGTATCAGGGGCTACTCAGGGCTACATAAAGATATTTATCTACTTTTACTGATTGATAAGTAGCATCAGTCCATCCGCAGGACTGGTGGTGCCGGCAAAATGCTGACCCAACACATGCGTATAGATTTGCGTGGTCTTAACATCGTTATGCCCTAAGAGTTCTTGCACAGTGCGAATATCACGCCCCGCTTGTAATAGATGCGTAGCAAACGAGTGACGAAATGTATGACAAGTGACACGCTTGCTAACGATGCCTGCTTTTTGTACGGCTGCCTTCAATGCCTTTCGCGCAACGGAGTCATGCAGATGATGGCGGCATAATTTGCCGTTATACGGGTGGTTGCAGAGCGTGCTGGAGGGAAAGACAAACATCCACGCCGCTTGTCGATAAGCAGAAGGGTATTTGTGATCTAAAGCAAAAGGCAGCGATGGCCCTACGCCTTGTAAGTTGTCGTCTTGCTGAATAAGCCGCGCTTGCTCAATGAGTTATTTTATTGCTGGGATTAGGCGCGTGGGCAGTAGGCTGTTTCTGCTTTTCCCACCCTTACCGTCATGCACAGTGATGCAGCCATTATCAAAATCAAAATCTTTAACCCGCAAACGCAAGCATTCATTAATGCGCAAACCTGCACCATACAGCAGCGTAAAAATAACTTGGTTGCGAGTATCCATAACCTGCAAAATGCGTTGCACTTCATTTGCAGAGATAACAGAGGGTAGCCGTCTAGGCTTGGATGCTGGCACAAAATCAAGCTCACCCAATGGCTTATTTAAAAATTGGTTATATAAAAAAGCGAGCGCATTAAGAGCAGTTTTTTGAGTGTTTATAGAGACGTTTTCCGCATTCGCTAAATGTGAAAGAAAAAGCCTAACTTCTTCACCAGCCATCTCTAGAGGATGACGCTTACCATGAAACAAAATAAACCGCTTAATCCAGTGAATGTAAGTTTTCTCGGTACGCAACGAATAGCCTTTTTGCCGCATATCTTGGCTGATGCTAAGTAAGAAAGGACTTTTTGCCATAGCTCCACCATTAACTGTAACTTTATACAGTATAATTTAGACTATTCTTACGATAATGCACGTTTTTACTTTAAACCATGCTCGAATTGTTTTTATAGGAAATAAAAAATCCATATAAAACAATTGGTTGGGGATGTTTGAGCGCAATTAACAGGCAGCCAAATCTGGCAAAATGAGCATGCTCGTTTTGCCAGATTTGAATTGATTGCGGCAATGGAAAAAGTAAGGTAGAATCAGGCACTTAAATAATAAATAGAGTAGGGATGCCCAAAGACAAAATGAGCATGCCTATGAATAAAATGTTGTACGTAAAACTCGAAGGCAATTTTAGTATGAAAGAAAAGGTAGTTGTTGATAAAGCGATTTCACTCCATACCGAATCATTCGGCGACCCGGCCCATGAACCCATTATCCTGATCATGGGGGCAATGTCGTCTGCGGTGTGGTGGCCTGATGAGTTTTGCTCCCAACTAGCCAAAATGGGTCGCTATGTGATCCGGTACGACCACCGTGATACCGGGAAATCAACAAGCTATGAGCCAGGTCAAGCTCCATATTCCGTTGAAGAATTAGCAGATGATGTGGTTCGCGTCATTGATGGTTATGGTCTGGAAGCTGCTCATTTAGTCGGCATGTCTTTGGGGGGATTTCTTTCCCAGCTTGTAGCTCTCAAGTATCCGAAACGTGTGAAGAGCTTGACGCTGATTGCTTCAGAACGGCTTGCAGATGCAGATCCTGATATGCCCGCTTTTGATCCTGCCATCATTGAGTATCACCAACGGGCGGAATCGCTGGATTGGTCTGATAGAGATGCTGTCGTCGCGTATCAGGTCGGAGCGTGGCGAATCAACTCAGGTACTGCGCATGCTTTTGACGCTGAGAAGATACAAAATATCGCTGAGTTAGATTTTGATCGCACTCCGAATATCCTGACAACATTCAACCACACTACTTTAGGTGGTGGCGAGAGATGGCTCGGGAGATTAAATGAGATAGCTGTACCAACTTTGATCATTCACGGCACGGAGGATCCTGTACTTCCTTATGTGCATGGGTTGGCACTGAAAGATGCGATTCGTGGTTCAAAAATGCTGACACTCGAAGGCACGGGACATGAGTTGCATCATGAAGACTGGCCGAGGATTATCCAGGCGATTAAGGGGCAAACGTCATAGCTATCGGTTGCACCGTACAACAAGTTGCTGCACCGTAAAAATTACTCGCTGCGCTCGCAATTTTCCGGTGAGCAAGGCGTTAAACATCATGAGGGAAGCGGTGATCGCCGAAGTATCGACTCAACTATCAGAGGTAGTTGGCGTCATCGAGCGCCATCTCGAACCGACGTTGCTGGCCGTACATTTGTACGGCTCCGCAGTGGATGGCGGCCTGAAGCCACACAGTGATATTGATTTGCTGGTTACGGTGACCGTAAGGCTTGATGAAACAACGCGGCGAGCTTTGATCAACGACCTTTTGGAAACTTCGGCTTCCCCTGGAGAGAGCGAGATTCTCCGCGCTGTAGAAGTCACCATTGTTGTGCACGACGACATCATTCCGTGGCGTTATCCAGCTAAGCGCGAACTGCAATTTGGAGAATGGCAGCGCAATGACATTCTTGCAGGTATCTTCGAGCCAGCCACGATCGACATTGATCTGGCTATCTTGCTGACAAAAGCAAGAGAACATAGCGTTGCCTTGGTAGGTCCAGCGGCGGAGGAACTCTTTGATCCGGTTCCTGAACAGGATCTATTTGAGGCGCTAAATGAAACCTTAACGCTATGGAACTCGCCGCCCGACTGGGCTGGCGATGAGCGAAATGTAGTGCTTACGTTGTCCCGCATTTGGTACAGCGCAGTAACCGGCAAAATCGCGCCGAAGGATGTCGCTGCCGACTGGGCAATGGAGCGCCTGCCGGCCCAGTATCAGCCCGTCATACTTGAAGCTAGGCAGGCTTATCTTGGACAAGAAGATCGCTTGGCCTCGCGCGCAGATCAGTTGGAAGAATTTGTTCACTACGTGAAAGGCGAGATCACCAAGGTAGTCGGCAAATAATGTCTAACAATTCGTTCAAGCCGACGCCGCTTCGCGGCGCGGCTTAACTCAAGCGTTAGAGAGCTGGGGAAGACTATGCGCGATCTGTTGAAGGTGGTTCTAAGCCTCGTACTTGCGATGGCATCGGGGCAGGCACTTGCTGACCTGCCAATTGTTTTAGTGGATGAAGCTCGTCTTCCCTATGACTACTCCCCATCCAACTACGACATTTCTCCAAGCAACTACGACAACTCCATAAGCAATTACGACAATAGTCCATCAAATTACGACAACTCTGAGAGCAACTACGATAATAGTTCATCCAATTACGACAATAGTCGCAACGGAAATCGTAGGCTTATATATAGCGCAAATGGGTCTCGCACTTTCGCCGGCTACTACGTCATTGCCAACAATGGGACAACGAACTTCTTTTCCACATCTGGCAAAAGGATGTTCTACACCCCAAAAGGGGGGCGCGGCGTCTATGGCGGCAAAGATGGGAGCTTCTGCGGGGCATTGGTCGTCATAAATGGCCAATTTTCGCTTGCCCTGACAGATAACGGCCTGAAGATCATGTATCTAAGCAACTAGCCTGCTCTCTAATAAAATGTTAGGCCTCAACATCTAGTCGCAAGCTGAGGGGAACCACTAGTGTCATACGAACCTCCAAGAGACGGTTACACAAACGGGTACATTGTTGATGTCATGTATGACAATCGCCCAAGTAAGTATCCAGCTGTGTTCAGAACGTACGTCCGAATTCCAGACTATGTCGAACTAGATAACGCGGAGGAGCTGGCCGACGCAATCATTCGAGAGGTTGAGTTAAAGGAGGCATGGCTCACAAGGGTCTTGGGGAACTCAGCCGATCCTGACGCTTCTGTGGGCAAGTGGGACCGGCGCCTAGCGCAGTGCGGTGGTATTGATGAGATGTCAAGTGGGGTGCAGGCAACATACTTCAGTCCAAACGGTCAGCTGGTCGGCTTAGTGGCATACATTGATGCCGAATGGATGGATGAATAGCTCTGACGTTACGATTCAGGTGAGACAACCAGATGGGCATTGCGTACAAGCTCAGTTGCCACCGATGTGGCTACGAGTCTGATCTTCTTTACCTAGGCCAAGGTATGGCGATGCTTCCTGAGCAAATAGTCGGAACGTGCACATGCTGCGACAATCTAACGACGATTTCTATAAATGAAAGCTACGGAGTATGCTCACTTTGTGGGGCTAAGGATCGTGTGATATTTACAAGCTATCAGCATGAGGCAAGGCCAAGAAATCCCTGCTATCTAGAGAGAAGTTTCAAATATCAATGCCCAAGATGCCATGCCTTCAGTATGGAGCCTCCGGATCTACCGGAGATGCTTTGGGACTAATGCTCCGCTTTGCCTCGGGTATCCGTTCGACCTATGTTTAAGAGGAAACGCACGTGTCTGCCGCCAAAGCTCTTGCCTATGCACTTTGTGACAAGTTGGAAAGCAAAAAAGTTGATGAAGTCGTACGAAATCTTGTTTCTAGCGGCTGGAATATTAGGGAAGTGGCCTGGGAAGCTTCGTCCTTTGATCATGAAATGCCCTACTTTGACACGGGGCGGGACTTCGATATTGGATTTCCTGACACGCTGTCATCCAAGATTGAGTTTTTGACCGCGAATGGATCAATCGTCCAAGCACGTGCTCGCCTGCACTTCAAGCAGGCTCTAATTTTTGCCAAGGCGTCCAAACATGTCGCCGCGCTCAAGAACTCATTGGATTACTACTATGGATCGTCTGTAATCCCCCCTCAAAACCACGGAGGCTATTTGTAGAAAATTCCATTAATATGAACTCAAGGTGTTCCCTACGGACGAATCAGCGATGAAGGTGGTGTACCTGGCTATCCAGGCGGCGACCAAGAAATGGACGATGCCGATCCGCAACTGGAAGCCGGCCATGAACCGTTTTATGATCGAATTTGGTGACCGTTTAAATGGCCACCTTTAACTGACCGGCAAAAGCACTTACACAAAAGGGTTTACAGGCTCTTTCAGTCATTCCTTTAATGCGTAAATTGCTCTCTAACCACTCTCTCAGCCCACCCTTCCATATCCTCTCTCGATACTTGCAGCTCCCCCAACCCCTTTGGATGATTCACCCCTCTATGCCCGTCTTGTCCATATAATTGATCAAACAAACTATTTGGCCAATTCAATGAGCTCTTCACCACTCCACGCCGTATCTTTTCAAAATCATTCCGCCATGTTTCGCTATCAACGCCACTCAACACTTTGGTAGAAAGCATTTTCACCCCATCCGATGCATCCACCTCTAGCAATACAAATTCACTGCCATTACGTTGCACCCCAACGGCTTTAATCACTCTTGGTGAGCCATCTTTACACAGATGTAATCGGCTACGCCCAACTTTTGGCAAAACCAAGGTTTCTTCAAAAAGCACCCGACATGCAAATTTAGTTTTTAGAATTGAAAGTAGCTCATCAAAAGCAGCAAATCGATTAGCAAAAATAGAGTTGTAATTGGTTGCATCCTGCTTCCCACCCACATCTGCCGCTGCTAGGACACCACCTAAGTGTGGCTCATCAGTACTAACCAAATTACTATTTTCACTTGTTGTTGCTTCTTCTTTTTCTAAAATAGTTTGGCTACTTTTTCTTGCCCTGCGAGATTTTTCAATTCGACTAGGTCTACTAAAACTTATCCATGTCGGCTCAGCCTCTATGACTCGTGTGTCTGTGTCTATATTGGCTGTTTCCTCATCGTCCAACTGTAGATGCTCATCATCAACAACTGACTCTGTTGAAACCGCTATGTGCTGCGTACTACCATCACCTGCCTCCTTTTCCTGAAAAGAGGCATGGCTAATAGCTGTTGTGCTAGGAAGCATAGCGTTGATTTCTAAACCTACTATTTCCTCAACTAAATAATCCTTATCCTCGTTAGAAGAACGTCCTTTTACATGTAATTTCCAACCCTGCATGGGCGGAGGGTCAAAGCTAAAGCACCAGCTTTCAACGCCGTTCTTAATTTCTCTATTTTGTTGATAGTGCCTAAAAATACTTTCATACGAATCCATAACATCTTGATCCGAAAACAACCAAACCAAAAGCTGCACTACGGCCGACTGCTCTAACGCCCCTTTAGGAAACGATGAACTGGGTAAGATCCTTATCTCTAAATGATCTCGCTCAACCTCATACTGAACATCGAACTCTTGCTGTAAAGCGGTACTGCTCAAACAGCTTCGACAGAAATAGGAGTTAATTAAAAATAATGACCGAGCTAGCTCTAACTGTGGGATGTGATAACGAGTCTTGCTATATGGTGTTTCAGCTTCGTAAATAAATGAACTCTGCGCTCCATCCTTGTTGCGTACGGAAGCAAAGGACGAGAGATTAGGAAAATCGATTATTTTGGCTCGTTGAAGATCCGATGCTTCAAACTCAATCACACGATCCGCCTTATTTATTTGCTTTGTTGTACTGTTAACCACCTTAGCTCGACTTAATAAAGGCAAATGAGTAAATCGAGTCCGTTCTTGCATTGGATTAAACCAAACAAAAATACGCCACTCCTTATGACCCGAGTTACGGAATAAATGACCAATATGTACAACCTGCACATTGTCATTAAATGTAGCTAGCCTAACCACTCACTCTTCCCCATAAACCATTTCCAAGAATCTTTGTGCTTCCTCAGTTATCCGCTCTTTAGATAACGTTGCACTTCTTAATAATCGCCAGCGCCTAAGCTCAACATCTTCCTGTTTAAGCTTAATAAAAGCTTGGCTAATCCGTCTAATTTGATAATCTTCCACACTCTCTGAGTAACGCTTTAAGCAAAGCGCTACCAAAGGCAGTTTCTGTAGATTTTTTGCAAGAGAGGTTCCGTTAGGAGTTTGCTTTAACAGCCAGCTCGATGTCGCTCTTGGGTGATCAAGGCTACTATCTAGACGCTTTATGATTCTTAATAGTTGTCGTACAGCAATTCGATCTCTTTGGTTCCAATCAACTCTAGGGGCGGGTGCCAGACGCTCTTGTTGATGCTGTTGATTCCAGTGAACTAGCCAATCCCTGTCATGTCGGTAAAGCCAAGCGTATAGCACCCCACCCTCTAAAGACTGTCTTGCCGCCTTAATTCCTTGGTATTTATGCACTAGTTGCTGCCAGTCTTTATGCTTAACAGATAAATCTTCAGAGTTAGGTTGCACAGACTGGCTAACAGGTCTTGTCGTTATAGAGTGCTCAGTAAGAGCACTTGCCTGCTGTAGCGCTTCTATAACCGTTAGTTTTGGCAATAAGGCTTGCCACACAATACTATGCTGTAAATAACTAAAGGCTTTTCTATGCTTACGGAATATACTTTTCAGCCAACACGTGTCCTTGTTCTCTGCCAACTTTAAATCCAGTTTCTCTAGTGCCTCATCACTAAAAGTCTGCCTCACTCTCTCCGCCACCAAGTCATGACGAATGTGCTTGCTTTTGGTTAGCCCTAGATCCTGCGCTAAGCGCTGATAAAACAGCGTCCACTGCTCAAGGCTTGGGGAAAGCTCTTGCGCTCGTGGAGCATCTAACAGAGGGGCTATATAAGCAGCTAGTGCTGTTAATTGAGATAGGGAGTCTTTGGGGTAGTCTGAAAGCAGCTCAGTATGACCCAAAGCCCAAAATTGATGTCGGTGATCATCTACAGCTCTATCAAAGAAGACTAAAGCACCGTGTTTTGGACAATATGGCAAAGCGGGCAAATACCAATCTCGTTGCCAAAAGGCTTCCCCATACCTATTTAGCTGAAGAGCAACGCAATCAGGGCAGTATCTAAAGCGGTTATCGCTCTTAACTCTAGAAGCAGCGACTCCTAGCATTAAATGCACCGCACCTTGCGCTTGGTACTCCATTAACCGAATAGCTTCGTCTCGGCGCTCCTTGCCTACAAACGGAGCATATAAAGGGAATAAGGTATGCTCATAAATAAGCTGCTGAACAGCGTAACGTCCTGTTTGATGTAGATGTCTTGCTATCACACCTAAATGCGAGGGCAGACCTAAGGTAGCGACCACCTTGCGGTTGCCATACACCTCATCCAACAGCTGCTTAGGACTAACAATCCCTTGATAAACGCCTGCCCGTGCAATAGTGCTATAAATCAGCTCATTCGAGTACGGAACAGGAAAGTTTCTCATGGCTAACCTGCTTGTTTAAATAAGCTCGCCATATCCACTATTACCCCTTTCCCTTTTAACCGTTCATGCATGGTTTTTTCAGGTTGGCGTTGTGAATAGATATAACGTAAATCCGTATCAGGCAAGCTATCCCAGTCGCTGGGCTTGACTACCTTTATAGCCGAAACCTTTTTACTCTTGGAGGGCTTTTCTAGTTCTGACACTACCGTTTCGCCTTCCATCAACCACTGCAAAACAAGAGGCAGTAACTTTTGTCTTGTCATCGTTGGATTCTGGCTAAACGCTTTTTTAATAGTGGGAATTAACAGGCTTGAATCGTAATCCTCTTTCAGCATCAGATATAAATGACGCTGATCTTCGGTATCTAACTCTTGAAGGGCTTTTTCTTCTGGTGTTTGTTCTTGTATCGCTGCGATATCTAGCTGAAGTTGGATTAACCGTTTATCAATCTCGGGAACGACTAGATCAGAATAACGAGCAATGCGTTCTGGGATACCCGAGCGTAATGCCTCTAGCATGGGGTGCACAGGCTTTAACTCATCTTGATACACTTGCCGCAATAAACCAGCGGTAATACGCTCATTGCCTAAAGCTAGCGCACGGAGCTGAGCGAGTACAAAAAGTTTTACTACAATGTCCATCACTCCTTGGCTTAGCTCATACCACACATCACGGACCTCATCCGATAACAGCGCATCTTTGCGTTGTAAAAGCTGTAATTGCCAAAGATTATCCGTAAAAGCGATCCACTCTTGATTGGGCTTTCCACGTTGCGTTTGTTGTATAGGATCCCAGAATATAGCTCCAAACCCTGCCCCTCTACGTGCAGACCGCAAATCAGCCTCAAAAATCTCTCGTGCTTTAGGGGTACCAATCAACATCACTGGTACGCCAATAATATTCACCATCGTCACAAAAAAGTTCAGCATCTCTTGAGATCCACCCGAACGAGAGCGGCTTAAATGCTGAATTTCATCAATAACCAACAACCCTAAAGCATGTGCATTGGCTATTTGCGACATCAAAGCCAACATGGTTTCTATACCATGACGTTTTAAGCCATAACGACGCTCATAGTTCGAGCCCAAGGCTCGATCCAACGCTCTGAAAAAATTCAAGCAGATTTCTTTTAGCGAACCATTATGCGAGCAGTCTATTTTCAAATACACCACCTGCTCTACATTGAGTTCACGATGGTAAATCACCTGAGGATACGTGGCTAGAATACGATGAAGAGAGGTCGTCTTCCCACTACCAGAACAACCAATTAACAATAAGCTTTGTGCCGTAGATCGTGCCTCCTCAAAGCGAAATGTCTCCAACTCTCCCGTTTGAACACGCTCATAACCATTTTGTAAATGCTTTTGTAAATCTCCTGTTTTAGGATTTCTGCCTACGTAGCCACCTCGAATCATGACCGAAATACGCTCACTTAGTAGCAAATGCGTACCTAATGGCTGAAAATAGTCATCTGGAATACGACAAATGGTATGAGCTCTGATAACACGGGACTTTTGCAAGTCAGAGGAAGTAAGCTGTAAAGAGGATTTCAGTGATGCAGCACTATTCACTGACTCTTGTAATGGTGGTAAGGCCTCGATAAAAGGATTATCACGATAAGCCTCTACCCCCGTATCACGATAAACTGCTTGAATCCGGGTAGCACTCATGACTCATCCTTTTCTGGTGGATCCTGAAATAATTCAGGCACGTATGTGGGTAGGCTGTAATCTTCTTGATCATCCGCTTCCACTGCGTTGAAAGGAATAACTTTAGCCTCATCACCTGAAGAGCTTGGCTTCAAATGCTCCGCACGTTTTTTACGCTCCGAGGTCACGGCTTCTTTTTTATTAGTTTTAATCTGCTTAATGCGTGTTGATTTGGGCTCAGTAGTACTGGGCGTTAACTTATTCGCTTTCTGAATGGTTTGCTGAATAAACGCCTCAAGCTCCCTGCGTTTAGTTAACTCATCCTGCTTCGCATTGGCTTTATTGTGTTTTTCTTGTGCTTGTATATCCCAAACCTCCCAAAATGAGAGACCTTTAAACTGCCGACTACGTTCCGTCAGATTACAGCGCCAAAATACACGGCTGCCAACTTGCGGAAACAAATAAATCGTATCAACCAGCACTGGGTCATAAGCCGCTTCTAAATGTTGAGGTCTAGCTATATCAGTGCTCCGCTGCAACCAACCCTCACGCAGAATCTCTGACCCCGAGTAATACAAACCCCACAAATTAACGCCAAATGAAGAAATAGAGACCTTTCGGCGAGGCAGTAACGCTACTCGCAACTGCTCTTGCTCCACAGCCCTTAAACTACCTGTACGATGCTGCATACCCCATTGCCATAGCTGGACAGGAATAGACGGTAAATCTGTAGGAAAATCAGCATCTCGATCGTATTTATCCATCACCAGATGGTTATTTCTGAATAAGATCGTACGCAAAATAATTTGTGTGAACTCAAATACCGACAGAGATGCATCTAACCTATAGTCTGTTTCACCATGGCTTTTGATCCGACTGCCCTCTACAATGCCAGGTGCAAAGGACTTAAACTCGGCTTGTAGTGTTCTAAAAGTGCTTTCCACTATGCCTTTAGCATCGCCACGTCTAGGTGGAGCACTTTCCACTCGCACATTAAAACTAGAAACTAAGGCTTCGACCTGATGACTCATTAATTCGCCACGGTCCGCTAGCAACACATCTGGCAAACCTACACACGGCCAGTCTGAGCTACTAATCTCAATATCATGCTGGGCACAAATGGCCGTTTTGTCAGAGCAAGCATTTACAAAAGCCTGCATCGCCACCACATAAGACGGATTTTCAAAGCCGATATAAAAGCCCGTGATCATCCGACTAAACACATCAATCACAATGTAAAGCGTTGGTCTTCCTATGATTTTTTGGCGATCATGATGATCCACTAAATAAATATCAGCAATCGTGGCATCAATCTCATAACGACTCCCAGGGCCTAACGCCTGAGAAGTGGCTGTACTACTTAAGGGTCGTACGTCTTTTTTATATACCCCTGCTTTAACTCTAGACTTTAAGCGCTGAGCTTTAGGGTATTCTCGATCATAAAAATAACGAAACTGACGTAGTGTTGGGTAATCCTCTTGGGGAATGCGAGGAAAATACTGAGCAAACAAGTCCACAAATCGTCTATAGGCAACGGTGGTCTTTGTACCTTTTTGATTTAACAGGTGCTTTTCTATGGTCAACCTAAAAAGGCGTTCAATCTCGGGCGTTACCTTGGTTCCTTCACCCTTACCATATTCTCTGGCTCGGCCAATCTTTGCTGTTCCTGTCGCTGAACGTCTTTCCCCTGGTGCACCGCTGTTTTTGTAGTCAGGAATTAATGCATTAGGCGTTTGACCACGCTGCCAGTAACGGCGTAACAACTTATAAACTGTAGCCTTAGTAACCTTATGTTCTTGGACCACATGCTCAACGAGTTCGCTTCTGACTTTAGGGTCGAAACGATCCTTACTATTAATAATAGGAAGAATTTTTCGATAATCCTCCTCGCGCTTCTGGAAGCTGACAGAATCTACAGACGGCTCTTCTAAATCAAGATGTACATAAGGGTCATCAGTTCTAACTAAGCGGCCTTCATCTAAATACTGCATTAGCAACAACTCAGCCCTAGCTTGTGGAACTCCTTTATCAGCGCTTATTTGCATCCAGACAACTTGGCCATCCTCTATAGCCAAAATGCGATACGGATCATTATCAAATAGCACAACCTCATTAATTTGCCACATAGCGCAACTCCTCCATATTCACTACTTGGCTAATACAGAGATCTGCACACTTATTTGCCCTGAAAGACTTATAAATATTGAACTTAATAAAACCATTTGCGGTTAAGGCTCGTATCTCACTCAATGTTTTGCCTAACTCCAAATCATAAGCAATATCAACCTGCTTACAGACATTGATAATGTTTTCATCTCCTTTTTCTTGCAGGATATGGGCCAATGGGGATAGTTGTGCTAAAAGCTCCGCAGAAACTTCTTCTGTTTTCACTGAATAAAGCCATTCAATATTTTCTTTTACTACGGGATTTATTTCTTTATCAGTAAAAATGAACCAAGGAATTTGCTTTTGCTGCCAATAGCGACGCTCTAGTTCTAGTTTTTCTAAGGTACGCTCGTCTTGTAAGGCTGCTGCAGGTTTGACTTGAATAGCAAACTGCTCAAAAGGACCATCTTTGCAGTCCACTAAAAAATCAGTAGACATAACCTGATCTACACCACGAATAACAGGATGCTTAATACCACTATCTATTGCAATCTGCCTGGTATCACTAGGTAATAAGGGGAACTGCTCGCGTATATCTAGCACGCTGCTCTCCCACTCAAGACTGAGAAAAACAGCAAGCTCTAAGTCAGATAGCAAATGATGGACTCGTCCCGTCTTATGAGAATAAATACGGTGGGAACGACCTGAAGAAGGAACTTCTTGTACTGTTAGCCATGGAATATAGTCTTTACCATGCCCTTGGCCACGCCCCTCTTTAATACGACGGGCAATTTGCACTTCAGAAAATGAAGAGTTTGCTTTAGCCATAACAAAAGTCCAGTATGCTTTTTCACAGCATAACTGGACTGATTTCAGTTTACAACTATTCTGTCTAGTTTAAGACTTTATTGTCATAGTTTAGATCTATTTTGTTCAGTTTAAGACTTTATTGTCCGCCCACAACTGGAGCAAATCAGTTTTTAGATGGCGTCAGGCGATGCTTCAATTCGTTGTAAT
>ERZ779658.1769-NODE-1769-length-14543-cov-3.319023_pt1 | contig 14543 bp, 9 predicted proteins | sample MGYA00511485_ERZ779658 | MGnify/ENA primary metagenome ERZ779658 (study PRJEB29588, sample SAMEA2162182) | human gut metagenome | biome: human gut; feature: human-associated habitat; material: faeces | place: Denmark | collected 2008/2010 ... | reverse complement strand
CAGTAAATAAAAGAACATTAACAGTAAAAGCAGAAGCAAAATCAAAAACATATGGGGCAGGAGATCCAGGATTAACATATACATATAGTAATCAAGTAAGTGGACAAACACCAAAATTTAGTGGAGCATTATCAAGAGCTGAAGGGGAAAATGTAGGAACATATGCAATAAATAAAAATACATTAGTTTTGGTAGATAATTCACCATTTTTGGCAAATAATTATACATTATCTTATGTGGGGGCAAACTTAACAATAACTGCAAAGAATGCAAGCACATTTACTGCAACATTAAATCCAACAAGTTACACATATGATGGAACAGAAAAGAAACCAAGTGTTACTGTAAAAGATGGAGAAAATTTATTAGCAGTAGGAACAGATTATTCATTCGTATATTCAGATAATATAAATGCAGGAACAGGAAAAGCAACAATAACAGGAAAGGGAAATTATACAGGAACAAAAGTATTAAATTTTACAATAAATAAAAGAGCAATAACAGTAAAAGCAGCAGATGGAACTAAAACATATGATGGAGCAGCGCTAACAAATGCAGCAGTAACATTAACAGAAGGAACATTAGTAAGTGGACAGAGCTTAACAGCAACAGCAACAGGAAGTATAACAAATGTAGGAAGTACAGCAAATACAGTAAGTAGTGCAGTAGTAAAAAGTGGAACAACAGATGTAAGTGGAAATTATACAATAACAAAAACAAATGGAACATTAACAGTAAATAAAAGAACATTAACAGTAAAAGCAGAAGCAAAATCAAAAACATATGGAGCAGGAGATCCGGAATTAACATATACATGTAGTAATCAAGTAAGTGGACAAACCCCAAAATTTAGTGGAGCATTATCAAGAGATGCAGGAGAAAATGTAGGAATATATGAAATAAAACAAAATACATTAGCCCTAGCAGATAATTCACCATTTTTAGCAAATAATTACACATTAGCATATACAGGAGCAAATTTAACAATAAATAAAGCAGCCACAGCAACAGCAGCGGCAGCAGACAAAACATATAATGGAGCGAGCCAAACAGGAGTAACAGGAAGTTATGTAAGTTGGGCAAACTCAACAACAGGAATTGATGCAGGAAGCTATACAGCAATAGCAACCCCAGATGAAAACCATGCATGGAGTGATGGAACAACAGCAGCCAAGAGCATAACATGGACAATGTCAGCAAAAGAAGTAGCAGTAACATGGGGAACAACAATATTTACATATAATGGATCAGCGCAAGGACCAACAGCAAGTGCGGAAAGTGGAGTAACAGGAGAAACAATAAATGTAACAAGAACAACAGGAACAAACGCAGGAAGCTATACATCAACAGCAAGCATATCAAGTGTAACAGGAGGAAGAGCAAAGGCTGGAAATTACAAATTAATAGGAGCTACAAAAGCATTTACAATAAATAGAGCAGCAACAGCAACAGCAGCAGCAGTAAACAAAACATATAATGGAGAAAGCCAAACAGGAGTAACAGGAAATTATGTAAGTTGGGGAGGAACAACAGCAGGAATAGATGCAGGAAGTTATACAGCAACAGCAACCCCAAATGAAAACTATGCATGGAGTGATGGAACAACAGCAATAAAGAGTATAACATGGACAATGTCAGCAAAAGAAGTAGCAGTAACATGGGGAACAACAACAACATTTATATATAATGGAGTAGCACAAGGGCCAACAGTAAGTGCAGAAAGTGGAGTAACAGGAGAAACAATAAATATAACAAGGACAACAGGAACAAACGCAGGAAGCTATACATCAACAGCAAGCATATCAAGTGTAACAGGAGGAAGAGCAAAGGCTGGAAATTACAAATTAACAGAAAATACAAAAGCATTTATAATAAATAGAGCAACAACAGCAACAGCAGCAGTAGCAGACAAAACATATAATGGAGAAAGCCAAACAGGAGTAACAGGAAATTACGTGAGTTGGGGAGGAACAACAGCCGGAATAGATGCAGGAAGCTATACAGCAACAGCAACCCCAGATGAAAACCATGCATGGAGTGATGGAACAACAGCAGCAAAGAATATAACATGGACAATGTCGGCAAAAGAAGTAGCAGTAACATGGGAAACAATAACATTTACATATAATGGAGCAGCACAAGGACCAACAGCAACTGCAGAAAGTGGAGTAACAGGAGAAACAATAAATATAACAAGAACAACAGGAACAAATGCAGGAAGTTACACATCAACAGCAAGCATATCAAGTGTAGCAGGAGGAAGAGCTAAAGCTGAAAACTATAAATTAACAGGGGCTGCAAAAGCGTTTACAATAAATAAAGCAAATTTAACATTGACATTTAGTGAAAACAGTGGAAGTGTAAGTTACCAAAATGGAACAGGTTTATTTACAGTTACACCATCTGGTTATGTAGATTCAGAAACTGGAACATTGAGCGTTACAAGTGATAATACGGATTATATAACGGTTACAAGCGAAAATGCAGCAACGGCAAAGAATAATACAGCTGTAACTGTAGGCTATAAAGCAAATCAGTATACTTCTTCAAAAATAAATATAATAGTATCTATAGCAGCAACTACAAATTATAATGGGGTTTCTAAAAATTATGAAATAACTATAAGTGATTCAATTGCACCAACAATTAGAGTAAGTAGTAATACAACTTATGCAAAATCACAAAATGTAACAATTACTTTAAGTGATGAAGGAAGCGGCCTTGCAGCAGGAACATATGGAATAACATATGTTGGAATTCCTGCAACAAATGGATCAATAACATATAAATCATTAAGTATTATTGTTTCTACATCGGGAATTAAAAGTGCATCAACAAGTGTAACTGTAAGTGATGGAACTGGAATTTATGATGGAACTGCAATAGTACAAAGTATTGTAAAGGATGTTTCAGGAAATTCATTAGCGGCGGGAACTAGTGTTACAGGAGAACAATATCTTGATAATACAGCACCAGAATTATCTGATTTTAAGTATGCTATTTCAGATTCTAAGCCATCTTCATACTCATCAGCAAGTTATAATGTTGAATTTGATATAACAGAAGGACACTCAGGAATGGCAGGCTATTATGACACAGTAGATTTAAGCACATCATTATCATCAACCGATAGCAGATGGAAGGCTCATACTGGTAAAACAATAGATATTAACATGAAGTATGGAGATACTAAGAAAATTTGGTTAAAAGATAATGCAGGTAATGTATCATATAAGACTTTTTCATTGTCACCAGTTGCAGTATCTACTGAAACAGATTGTTACGTGCTATATCCAACATTACAATCTGCAATAGGAACGGCTTCAAGTAATAGTGATTTGCGGAAATGGAACAGTTTCTGGAACAGTTACATTATTAAAAAATGTTAAAGAAAAAATTAATAATAAGAGAACAGATAAAACTATAACAGTTTCTTTAGGGACTTATAGAGTGGAATCGAGTGAAGATAATACATATGTAATATATAATTATGGAAAGTTAACTCTTAGAGGAACATCATCAACTAGTCAGGCTAATATAGGTTCAACACAATATTCAAATACAAATGGAATATATAATGGTAGTAATGGAACTTTAATATGTTGGTATCTAAGCTTTAATTCTTATAAGACATCATTGAGTAATAATGGAACTGCATATATACATTATTCTGATATGAGTCCAGTAAGTTCAAATGCAATATATTCTAGTGGAGGAACTATTGATTTATCAGGTTCAACATTGAGCGTGAAAGGCTCAAGTTCTCCAACAGTAAGAATTATAAATACAACTTTGAATTTTAAATCTGGAACAATTACATCAGCATTGGGGGGAAAAGCTATATATGCTTCAGACGCATCAGTATTAAATGTATCAGGAGGTACAATATCAAGTGATACAAGGACTTCATGTAAAGATACATTGATAGGAGTTTTTGGCGATAGTTCAAAAATGAATATGACTGGTGGAACAATAAATAATACAAAACATAATATGGCAGTTGCAGTTGATGGGCAATCATCATTTACCATGAGTGGAGGAACTATTAATGCATCTTCTGCCCATGCATTAAAAACGCGATCTAAAGCAAATCCGTCTATACTAATAAATGGAGGAACAATTACTCAAACAACATCTCCTAAAAGTAATGGTGAAACCTGGTGTGCAATTTTGGCAGAAATGAATGATACAAGTACAAGTAGTAGAAATTATATAAATATAAATGGTGGTAAAATTAGTTCTAAATATTCATGTGTAATAGGAATAAGTAATGCAGGAACTGGTAGAGCAGCAATAACAATTGGAAATAGTTCTACAACATACACAAATTCAACGCCTGAATTAATATCATATGAATCATATATAGTTGATGCTTCTAATACGCCAAATAAACCAAGTGTGTATTTTTACAATGGCAGTATGACATCAAAGCAAAGTAGTTATAATAACAATTGTAATGCTTATGTAAGATCAGGATATAGTAGAAAATCAAATTATGGTTCACCACATGGTGCATATTATTATCATACATTAACAAAAAATTAAAAGCTAATTTAGAGTTGAACTCTGTTAAAAAAGCAATAAAAAATATATATAAAAATTTTTAAAAGTATTGACTTTTCACAGTATTTTTGGTATTATTTTAAATGCTTACTAATAAAATTTAGTATGCATTTAAATGCGGGAATAGCTCAGTTGATAGAGCGCTGCCTTGCCAAGGCAGAGGTCGCGGGTTTGAGCCCCGTTTCCCGCTCCAAAATATTGTGTTCTAATTTTAAAATAATGGAATATAATTAATTAAATGGCGACATAGCCAAGTGGCTAAGGCACGAGTCTGCAAAACTCTGATCCCCGGTTCGAATCCGGGTGTCGCCTCCAAAAAATAAAACCTATTATTACGTGTTATTACGTTTTAATAGGTTCTATTTTTTTCTAAAAATAAGTACAAAAAAGTGAAATAATCGACAAAATACTATTGACGATTTATATTTAAAATTATAAAATATAGTCAATAAAAAATGAGAAGGAAAAAAGTTATGAATAAAGAAATAATGGAAATAGTAGAAATTAAGAATGAAATTGAAGATTTAAAAAAATTAAATGCAGAAGAAAATGAAAAAATTAATAAAAAAATTAAAGAGGTTAAAGCTTCAAGCAAAAAATTAATTGAAGGTAAATTTGAAGAGATTTTTGAAACTTTTAATTTTAGCATGCAAAATAACCAAGGAAAATCAAATGCAAATTCTACTGAAAACATAAATAAAATAATTGAGAAAAAAATAAATTCATATGTAGAAAAGCAAGAAAATGATATGGGGGATTTAACATCACTTGTAGAAGAAATTGCAAATAGAATAATAGATGAAAACAAGAAAATAACCCAAAGATTAAATGAGCAAGAAGACAATTATACAGCAGAAGAATATGAGCAAACATTTACGGATATAAAAAGAATTATAAAGGTTTTAGAAAAAGAAATCCAAAGTGTTCAAGATGAAACAAAGGGGAAAATAAATGAAATAAAAGAAAAAGAAAATTATAATAATGAGCAAATTGAACAAATAGAAGAAAAGGTAAATGAACTTTTAGAAAATAAAAATGATGTAGTAGAAGAAGAAATTAATAAAAAAATTAATGAAATTTCAAGTAAATACGAAAATGAAAACAATAAAATAAAAAATGAAGTTACAAGCATAGACGAGAAAACAAAAGCAACAATTTTAAATTTAAATAAACAAATACAAACCTTAAGAAATGAAATATTAGAAAAATTAGAAGAAAACGATGAAATATACCAAATACAAGATAAAATAAAAGAAGTAAATAAAAAAGTAGAAAAAAATTGCCAAGAATTACAAGAACAAAAAGAAATTGCAAAAAAAGTTGAAGAAATAAGTGAAAAAGTACAAGAAAATAGCCAAGAATTGCAAGAGCAAAAAGAAGTCTCAAAGAAAATAGAAGAGATAAGTCAAAAATTACAAGAAAATAATCAAGAATTGCAAGAACAAAAAGAAGCTTCAAAAGAAATAGAAAAAATAAATGAACAAATACAGGAAACTAATCAAAACTTACAAGAAGAAAAGCAAAAAATAGAAAAGTTAGAAAGTAAAGTTAATGAAAAATTGCAAGCAAAAGGCTTAGAAAAACAAGTAGAAAGCATGAAAGACAGATTTTCTGAATTAAGAGAAAATCAAAAAAAATCAGAAGAAAAATTAAGTCAAATAGAAGGAATGCAAATATGCCAAGGAGAAAAAATTGGTAAAATAGATGAAAATGCTAAAAAAGTAAATGAGGTTTATACACAAGTAGAAAAGATAGAACAAATACAAAATGAAAATATAACTATAATAAACAATATAGACCAGGAACTTGAAAAACAAAAAGCAAAATCAAGTACAATGGTAGATTTGTTAAAAGCACAAGAAATAGAACTAAATAATTATGGACAAAAAATAGAAGAATTAGAAAAAAATAATGAAACAAAAAAAGAACTAATTAATCACTTTAATGAAAATTATCAAAAAGAAGTTAAAAATATAAAATCTGACTTTGGAAAACAATTAAATATTTTTGAAGATAGAATGAATGTAATAGAAAAATTACAAAATTCTCAAGAAGAAAAGATAAATGTTAGTAATCAAAAACAAGAAGATTTAATAGTAAACTTAAAAGAAAACTGTGAAGGTCAATTAAATAATTTCGAAGAAAAAATAAATGTAATTGAAAAAATACAATATAATCAACAAGAACAATTAAATGGTATTGAAAATAATCAAAGAGGAATAGAAGATATTAAAGCTGAGTTCGAAACAATAGGCTCTAAGCAAGAAGAACTTGTTACAAAAATTGAACAAATTGAAAATAATGATAAACAAAAACAAAATGAAATAGTACAATTAAATAAAAAGTATAATAATCAAGATTTACAAATAAAAAATATAAATAAATTACAAGAAGAAATACAAAGCAAAATAGATAGTATAGAAACTAAACAAAAAGATAATATTGAAGCCGTTCAAGCAAAACTAGAAGATGTTTTAGAAAGTTCTAAAAATGAAACAGAAGGAAAACTTAAAAAACTTCAAGAAAACCTAGAAAATAAAATTAATGGAATCAAAACTGAAAATAAAGAAACTATTGATAATAAGGCAAATAAGTTACAAGAAGAAGTTAAAAACAAAATAGAAAATATACAAAATAAAATAGATAACAATGATAAGATTATTACAGAATTTGAAGGAAAACAAGCTATACTAGAACAAAAAATAGAGGGCTTTAATGAGGAAAATGCAAAAAATAAAGAAAGCATACAAGAATATAATGAAAAAATAGAAAAACTAGAAAAAGCTCAAGAAGATAATTCTAGAAAGTATAAAAATTTGGCAATTGCAGTAGAAGAAAGATTAGAAGTATCAGAAGAAAGATATGGACTTGCTATAGCAGAAGAAATGAAAAAATTAAATTATCAAGGAACCATAGAAGAAATAAATGGTAAAATTGATGAAAATGCATTAAAATTACAAGAAAAATTGGAACTTATAGATGCGAAAAGTAAAGAATATGCGCAAAATACAGAAGCAGGTTTTAATGAAAAATTTTTGGCTTTAAAAGATGAAGTAAATTGCTTGAATGATAATATTGCAAATAATATTTCTAAAGAGGCACAAAATACATTAAAAATTGTTCAAGAAAAAAATGATAGTTTACTTGAAGCTAAAGTTAAAAACATGCAAGAAAAAAGCAATAAGGTATTTACAAAACAATTAAATAATATAAAATTACAAAATCAAGAAATAATTAATGAACAATTAGAAGGAGTAAATGGTCAGGTAGTTTCTGTATTAAATAAAGAAGTGGAAAAACTAAAAAAAGATACAAGAAATGTATTAAATGAAAGATTAGCTAGACTTCAAATACAAAATGAAGAAGAAATAAATAATCAGTTAAAAAAGATGCAAGAAGGAAACGGTGCGTTAATTTCTAGTATTGTTAGCAAAATGCAAAATGAATATGATAAAAAACTTCAAAAGAAATTAAAACAAATGCAAGATGAATATGACGAAAAATTAAAAAATGCTATTTTAAATATGCAAAATCAAACACAAAAACAAATCAAAACAGAATATGAAAAGCCAAAGGCAGCTACAGTATATACATATGAACCTGTTATGGAAAAATATGATAATAATATTTATAAATCTGTTGGTTCTACAAAAGTTAAAAGAGCTGCAAAAGGAATTGATACAGAAAAATATTTAAATAATGATATAATTAATTTCTTTGAAGATTAAAAAACAGGGTGTGATCCCTGTTTTTAGTTTTCTTTAATAAAATAATATGGGTTTTTAGAATTATATTTATAACTTAATATATAACCATCATAAATACTGCTATTTTTGTCTTTAAGTGGCATATTAAGGTCAACATTATACACAAATGATTGTTCTAAACTATTTTTTAAATGGATTTTAAAATTTAAATTATATGAGATATCAGAAATAGGAATATTAGCCAATTTTAAAAGTTTTCCATTAAAATCTACTGTTTCATTATTTTTTGTTATTTCACAATTCTTTTTTACATTTTTGTTAAGATAGCTAAGAGTTATAGGGTTTGAACAATCAGTAAAAAAGGTTGGATTTGAGAAATCATTTTGTTCATTGTCTTGATTTGTGTGTAATATATTAAAGTCAATTCTTGATTTATTTTCATCATAATCACTATATTTTCCAAAATTAAAAGGATTTTTATAGTTTAATGATTGTGTACCCTTGTTTGAATTTAGATTTATTTTTATGCTGTCAATATAAAGCTCACTTACTGTATTTTTGTTGCTTAAATTTTGTATATATGATTTATTATCAATATATATTGCAATATCTGTATATTGGCTTATATCTAAGTCTCTAAGAATTTCACCTTCACTGCTATCAACAGCATCTGCACTACTATATAAAACAACTTTTCCTATTTTAAATATGGGTTCACTATTATTTTTTGCAAAGTTTTCTATTTGATTTGTATAAGAAACATATTGTAAAATTGGGGAAAAAACATAATTGCAATAAAGAAAAATTATTGCAATTATAAATATAAATGAAATTATTAAAGCTTTTTTTTCGTTTTTTACTCTTATTTTTAATCTCATGTTAACTCCTTTTTGGTACTAAAGTCTTTCATATAAATAGTTCATATATTTATATACTTTAGTTGGCCAATCTTTATCTGTACAGTATCTTGTGCTTATTCCAACAAGTGTTGGACCATTATAGTATGTTCCTGTTGCAGTTTCATTATTATATATTTTAGCATTCTTTTCGTTTATATAATTTTTAACTAGGTATTTTGCAACTGTTTCAATTCCTTCTTCATATGTTGCAAATGTTACAGCAGAATCATAAGGACTTCTATCATATGCGCCAAATCCAAATAAATTTTTCTTGTCTTTGGCAATTTTAGATGATCCCCATCCACTTTCATGTATTGCCATAGATGCTAAAAATATTCCATTTATATTGTATTTTTGTTCTACATTGTAAAATACTTCGGCGTTTTGCTCAAATATTTTGTTTGTGTCACTTGCATTATTGCTAAGAATTTTTTTAAAATCTTCTAATGTAAGCCCACTTGGCTTATTTAATGACATGTTTGCATCTAATGTGCTACGTATTTTTTGGACCCTATTTTTTTCTCCTATACCAGGTGTTACAGCTTCTGATGTTAACAATGAAGATTTAACATAACCTGTATAACTTTCATATGTAACTTTACACCATTCATCATTTAATTCTTGTAATGTAACGTCTAGTGTTGCTAAAATAATACATAAATTGTTTGATGTGTCTTCTGGCTTTTCTTTTAAGCTTAAATTTTCGGTAACATACATTTTGTCACCAATGTGAACTTGGTATTTTGCTAAAAATTCTGATGTTCCTACATCTATAATTTGTGTTATTGGTTCTTCAACTATTTTTTCTTCTAATATATTTTCATCTACAAATTCATCATCTTGATATGTTTTTATACAGTTAACAAGTTTTTTTCCAATTTTACCTTCTTGTGATACTTTTTCTTCTCCTTTTGGCAAATTAGGGTTATCTTGTTTTTTTGTTTCAAATGCAACTTCACGTTCTTCATCATTTACAATTGCTTTTGATTTTTTAATACCAACATTATCTATTATTATTTTATCAAGGTTTAGAGATTCACTATTTGTTTCAAATACATTTGTAGCAATTTTTTGTTTAATTTCTTCTTCTTTATTGTATTGAGCAAATATGTAGTTTGTAGATGCCAATGTTATACATACAGCAAATATTCCAGAGGTAATAAAGCATAGTTTTTTAATTTCATCTTTATCATACCTAAGTTTATTTATTTTATAATCTAACCATTGCTTAAATGATAGCTTGTCCTGATTTATTGATTTATTTTTCTTTGATGATTTAGAAGAACCAGAGTAATATACATTGTAAGATTTGTGTTTATTTTTTTTATGCTTTTTTGGATGTGTTAACAATTCTTCAGTATAATGCATGCGGGCAGCTTCTAACTGTTTAAATGCATCAGGAAGTGAATTTGCTTTTTCATTTTTAAATGTTTCTTTTTCAGTTACCACTACTAATTCTCCTTTCAATAAAACTTTCCAACAATATTATATAATATAATACAAAATATGTCTATAGAAAAAAATGTTAAAACATATTAATTTGGCAGTTTTTAAATAAACTGCTTGCAAATTTATAAAAATGGTATATAATATTACCTGTAGAAGGGAGGGGAAAATGTATGAAAAAACAAGAATTACAAAAAAATATAGGTTATCAATTTGAAGATGAGAGTTTATTAAATAAAGCAATGACCCACACATCATATGCATATGAAAACAATGTGGAAAGCAATGAAAAGTTGGAATTTTTAGGAGATAGCATTTTAGAATTTATATCTAGTAAGTATATATTTAAAAATTATCCAAATTTAAAAGAAGGAGAAATGACTAAAGTTAGAGCACAGGTTGTATGTGAACAAAGTTTATATAAAATTGCAAAAATGCATAATTTTAGTGATTTCTTAAATCTTGGTAAGTCTGAAAAATTATCAGGTGGAAAAGAAAGACCAGCTATACTTGCAGATAGTGTAGAAGCTGTAATTGCTGCAATGTATATAGACGGAGGACTTAAAGTTGCAGAAAAATTTATTATAGAAAATTTAAAAAATGAAATAGAACTTGCGACAAAACATGTTGGGCAAAAGGATTATAAAACAGTTTTACAAGAAAAGCTACAAATACATGGAGATGTAAAAATAGAATACATATTATTAAACGAATCAGGACCAGACCATGATAAAAGATTTGAAATGGAAGTAAGATGTAATGGTAAAAAACTTGCAGTAGGAACTGGAAAAAGCAAAAAGTTGGCACAAATGGATGCTGCACATAATGCTATAGAAAGTTTATAATTCTTAGGAGGTGTATTAATGAAAAAACAGTATGTTATACCAATTTTTGTGCCACATTTAGGGTGCCCAAATGATTGTATATTTTGTAATCAAAAGTCAATAAGTGGTCAAAAGAAAAATATGACAAGGCAAGAGGCTAAAAATATAATAGAAACACACCTAAAAAGTATAAATAAAGAAAATAGCTTAGTAGAAATTGCTTTTTTTGGAGGAAGTTTTACAGCGATTGAAGAAAAACAACAAGAAGAGTTATTAGGTCTTGCATATGAATATATAAAAAATAAAAAAGTAGATAGTATTAGAGTATCAACAAGACCAGACTATATTAATAAAACTATATTAAAAAGACTAAAAAAATATAAAGTAAAAACAATAGAACTTGGAGTTCAATCTGCTAATGATTATGTACTAAAAAGAGCAAATAGAGGACATAATTTTGAAGATGTAAAAAAAGCTTCTAAATTAATTAGATGGAATGGCTTTACATTAGGACATCAAATGATGGTTGGACTTCCAGAAAGTAGCCGTGCTGATGAAATAAATACAGCAAAAGCTTTAGTAAAACTAAAACCAAAAATGGTAAGAATATACCCTGTTTTAGTTGTAAAAAATACAAAGTTAGAACAAGAATATGAAAATGGAACATATGAACCATTATCTGTGGTACAGGCTGTTGAAATTTGTAAAGAACTTGTTAGAATATTTGACGAAAAAAATATTAATGTTATAAGAGTTGGATTGCAAAATACAGAAGAAATATCAGATCCAAAAAATAGTAAAAGTGAGGTTGTAGCAGGACCTTATCACCCAGCTTTTAGACAGCTTGTTGAATCAGGTATGTGGTATGATGCAATTGTTTCAAAAATAAAAAAATTAAATGTAAAAGCTAAAAAGGTTGAAGTAACTGTAAATCCAATTGATATAAACAATGTAATTGGACATAAAAAAGAAAATGTAATTAAATTAAATGAATTATATAATGTTGATTTGATTGTAAAACAAGACAAAAATATAAAGCAAGGAAAATCTAAAATTGAAGTAATTCAAATATATGAAAACTAAGAAAGTATAAAATCACCAATATTTACAAATATTAATATTGGTGATTTTTATGCATTTAGAAGAAAAGTTTAATTTTAGAAAAATAGTAATTGAATTATCAGGAACAATTGTTGGTGCTTTTTTTATGGCTGTTGGAACTGCCTCATTTTTATTGCCAAATCAATTATCATCTGGAGGATTTGCAGGTGTTGCAACAATATTTTATTATTTGTTAAAAGTTCCAATGGGAACAACAATAATGCTTTTAAATATTCCATTATTTATTTTGGCAATATACAAATTGCGGAAAAAGTTTTTTTATTAAGTCTTTATTAGGAACTGCAAGTTTGTCTATTTTTATTGATATTTTGGATAAATTTAAACCATTAACAGAAGACAGAATTTTGGCATGTGTTTATGGTGGAATAATTACAGGACTTGGAACAGCTATTATTTTAAAAGTAGGTTCCTCTACAGGAGGTTCAGATTTATTAAGTAATATAATAAAGGGGTTTAACCCAAGTATAAGAGTTGGAAATATGATTGTAATTATTGATATAATAATAGTTACATTAAATGTATTATTTTTTAAAGAAATAGAAGTAGGTCTATATTCTGCAATTGCAATATATATTATGGGGAAAATTATAGATATTATATTTGAGGGGGTGTATTTTACTAAATTATTAATTATAATTTCAGATAAAAATGAAGAAATTGCAAAAGAAATTGGAAAAAATATAAAACGTGGTACTACTGGTTTATATGGAAAAGGCATGTACACTAATGAGGAAAAGTTAGTTCTTATGTGTGCTGCTGCAAGAGGCGATGTTTCTAAGGTAAAAGATACAGCAAGAAAAATAGACCCTAAAAGTTTTATAATAATTACAAATTCAAGGGAAGTGGTAGGACTTGGTTTTAAAATTGATTAGAAAAATATTTTAATATGTTTAAATTTATGCTATACTAGATTTAGAATGTAAATTGATAAAAATAAAACTAATATAAACAAACAAAAAGAGTGTGAGGTAAAACTATGAAAGAACAGCAATATATTTTAAAAAATGCAAAATCATTTGAACTAAAAGACATATTTGATTGCGGTCAATGCTTTAGATGGAACAAAGAAAGTGATGAGAGCTATACAGGTGTTTTTAAACAAAATGTAATAAATGTAAAAAAACAAGGACAAGATGTTTACTTTAAGGGAATATGTAGTGGAGATATAAAAAATGTAGTTACTTATTATTTTGATTTGGAAAGAGATTATGAGAACATAAAAAAAACTCTATCAAAAGTAGATATAAACATGAAAACAAGCATAGAATATGGAAAAGGAATTAGAATATTAAATCAGGACTTATGGGAAACAATAATATCATTCATAATATCAGCAAATAACAATATACCAAGAATTAAGGGCATAATAGAAAAACTATCAAAAACATATGGAAATGAAATAATATGGAACAACAATAAATATTATACATTTCCAAGTGTAAATCAATTAAAAGATGTAACAATAGAACAATACAGAAAATTGGGCCTGGGATTTAGAGATATAAGACTATATGAAACAACACAGATGATTTTAAATAAAGAAATAGACCTTGAATATTTAAAAGAAGAAAAAGATACATTAAAAGTAAGGGAAGAATTATTAAAACTTTCTGGTGTTGGTCCTAAAGTCGCAGATTGTATATTATTATTTTCCGAACTAAAAAGATTTGACGTATTTCCAATAGATGTTTGGGTTAGAAGAGTAATGAATGACTTATATATAAAAGAGGAAAATGAAGAAAAAGTAAGCAAAAAGAAAATAGAAAACTTAGCAAAAGAAAAATTTGGAAACTTATCAGGCATAGCACAACAATACCTATTTTATTGGAGAAGAGAAGCTTAGACATTGGGACGGGGTTTTTGTCTTAACCTTTTTGAGACTTTTCATAATTACACATATATTTATAAAAAGCAAATATTATTAAAAATCAAATTTTAGAATTGAAAATAATTGAGTTAGAAATTTTTATATTAATTTTATG
>ERZ779658.1744-NODE-1744-length-14747-cov-3.137762_pt1 | contig 14747 bp, 7 predicted proteins | sample MGYA00511485_ERZ779658 | MGnify/ENA primary metagenome ERZ779658 (study PRJEB29588, sample SAMEA2162182) | human gut metagenome | biome: human gut; feature: human-associated habitat; material: faeces | place: Denmark | collected 2008/2010 ... | reverse complement strand
GAGCTACGTTCTTTAAGTTTTCCATTAATAAATAAATTGTTTAATACTTTAATTGAATAAGACATTATATTATCTATAAATCGGGCGCAAAGGTAGAAATATTTTCTTGACCGACAAAAGAATAGCAAAAGAAAAGAGGAACATATTCGTATTTTTTGTAATATTGCAAATCTAACATTATATTACTACGGACATGAACGGAACATTGGACAAAATCAAGGTGCAGTTTGATTATCTGCCACTTATAAACTTCGCGATGCAGCAAAATAAAGTATCGGTCATCCACCGGCTTTCGATTGAAAACATGACGTCCGAGCCATTCAGAGACATTCAGGTGCTAATAACTGCCGAACCCGACTTCGGCAATATCACCCCTGTGGCTGTAGAAGCAATTCCTGCCAATGATTCCGTGTGCCTGCAGTCATTCAGCCTTGTCCTGTCCGCCAATTATTTCGCCCAACTGACCGAGCGTATGTCCGGAAGCCTGAAAATAGAAATCCGCTCCGAAGCGGAACTGATCTTTACCCAGACATATCCTATCGACATACTGGCATACGACCAATGGGGCGGAATCAATATATTCCCCGAAATGCTGGCTGCATTCATCACGCCCAATCATGCCGTGCTTGCTCCTGTTATCAAAAGGGCCGCCGCCATTCTGGAACAATGGACCGGAACACCGTCGCTGGACGAATATCAAAGCCGTAACCCGGACCGTGTGAGAAAGCAAATGGCAGCTATCTACACCGCCCTCACCGAACAGCAGATTATCTACAGTACTGTTCCTGCCAGTTTCGAAGAACACGGGCAGCGTGTCCGCCTGACAGATTCCATACTGGCACAAAAGCTCGGAACCTGTCTCGACATGGCATTGCTATACGCTTCCTGTCTCGAATCCATAGGACTGAATGCTCTCATCGTCATCACCAAAGGACATGCTTTTGCTGGTGGCTGGCTGGTGCCGGAAACCTTTCCGGACGCTACCATCGATGATGTATCTTTACTGACTAAACGGACAGCCGAAGGAATCTATGACATCACTCTGGTAGAAACCACCTGCATGAGTATGGGGTACAATACCGGTTTCGACAATGCTGTGAAAAGTGCCGACGGCAAACTAAGCGATTCGGGAAATTTCATCCTTGCAATCGATGTCAGAAGAGCCAGACATTCGGGAATCCGCCCTATCCCCCAGCGGGTGTTAAACGGACAAATCTGGGAAATAAAAGAAGAAAAGGAAGAGGATATTTATAGGAATACAACGCATGCTACCCCGCAAAGCGTGAATCCGTATGACTTGTCGGGCAGCGAAACCCAACCGGTTCTCACCAAGCAACTGCTTTGGGAAAGAAGTCTACTGGATCTAAGTTTGCGCAACAACTTGCTGAATATCCGGATTACCAAAAACACGCTTCAGCTGATTCCGGCAAACCTTGCCTGTCTGGAAGATGCGTTAGCGGAAGGGGATGAATTTCGTATCCTCCACCGTCCAGCCGAATGGGAAAATCCGGTAATGGAATTTGGCATCTACTCATCCATACCGGCATCTGATCCGATTACCGATTTTGTAAATTCGGAGCTTTCACAGAAAAGGTTACGTTTTTATTTACCGGAGAATGATTTAGGTAAGGCACTGACCCACCTGTACCGTTCGTCCCGTACCTCTATCGAAGAGAACGGGGCCAACACGCTTTACCTGGCTCTCGGTCTTCTGAAATGGTACGAAACTCCCTCCAGCGAACGTCCCCGCTATGCACCGATATTGCTGCTGCCGGTTGAAATCATTCGCAAGTCAGCCGCCAAAGGGTATGTGATTCGTTCGCGGGAAGAGGAAACGATGATGAACATTACCTTATTGGAAATGCTTCGCCAAAACTTCGGTATCTCCGTGCCGGGACTCGATCCGCTTCCGGCTGACGAAAGCGGAGTCAACGTCAAGCTGATTTACTCCATCATCCGGCATTGCATCAAGAATCAGCGTAAATGGGATGTGGAAGAACAGGCTATTCTGGGTATCTTCTCGTTCAACAAGTTCATCATGTGGAACGACATCCACAACAATGCTCCCAAACTGGTCCAAAACAAAATCGTCTCCAGCCTCATCAACGGAAAGATCGAATGGGATGCAGTCACGGAGGAGATGGATGCCACCTACTTGGACCGACAGTTATCTCCGGCAGATATCGTACTGCCCATCATTGCCGATTCGTCTCAGCTGGAAGCAATCTACGAGGCTGTACACGACAAGACTTTTATCCTGCACGGACCTCCGGGAACCGGAAAATCCCAGACAATCACGAACATTATCGCCAATGCACTTTATAAAGGGAAGCGCGTATTGTTTGTTGCCGAAAAGATGGCAGCCCTCTCCGTCGTCCAAAACAGGCTGGCAGCCATAGGACTTGCCCCGTTCTGTCTGGAAATTCACTCCAACAAGACGAAGAAGTCCACCGTTATCTCGCAACTCAAAGCAACAAGTGAAATCATCCGGCAAACCGCTCCCGAAGAGTTCCGGAAAGAGGCCGAACGTCTGCTTCTGTTACGGACAGAACTCAATAAGTATATCGAAGCCTTACACAAGGAATATCCTTTCGGACTTTCGCTGTATGATGCTATCATCCATTACCAGTCCATAGATACCGAGCCTTACTTCCATATTCCATTATCTTATCTGAATACATTGGATAAAGATAAATTCTCACATTGGGAAGATGCCGTCGAGTCTTTGGTAAGAACTGCCAATGCCTGCGGACACCCGTATCTTCATCCGCTGACAGGAATCACTATTCACGAATATTCGTCTGCCCTCAAAGAAGAAGCGGCACAAACGCTCACGACTTTCATCGGCTTGCTGACTGCCATACAATTGAAACTATCCGTCTTTTCCGTTTTACTGAAAGACACGGATATTCATCCTACCCGCAAGGATTTCGAAATAATCGCCGCCATTATCCGAAAGATACTCGATATTCCGGAACTCACGCCCGAACTGCTGACCACTCCTTTATTGAATGAAACACTGGAAGAGTACCGGAAAGTCGCGGAACACGGCAAGAAACGCGACGAAGTCAAAGCAGCAATAGAAAACGGATTCACCAAAGATATCCTAAAAATAAATGCCGGTCCTATGTTGGCCGAATGGAATCGTGTATCCGCCCAATGGTTCCTCCCTAGATATTTCGGACAAAGGAAGATTATCAAGGAGCTTCGTGCGTATGCTCTGAGACCGGTAAAGCGGGAAGCCGTCAACCCTCTGCTCCATCAGGTCATCCGTTATCGGGAAGAACTGGAATTTACAGACAAATACGTCGCCAAGCTACCTTCTCTGTTCGGAAGATTCGGGAGAGACGAAGAATGGGAAACGATCAATCAGATTATCTGTGAAATGTCTTCCCTCCATTCCCTGTTGCTAAGTTATTCGAAAGATGTGGCAAAAACATCCCGGATCAAACAGAACTTAGCGTTGCAACTGACGGAAGGTATCCGGACATTCAAAGATATTCATTCCCACTCCCTCAATGAATTGTATCAGCTGTCCGAAGCGCTTACAGCCACCGAGCAACAGCTCTCCGGCACTTTGGGTATAGCCGCAGAGTCACTTTACGCAAACTCTGCCGACTGGACAAACATCGCTTTGCAGAAAGCCGGAACATGGAAAGAGAATCTGGATAAACTCAAAGACTGGTATCAATGGCAGCAAGCTTCAGGCAAACTGAACGAACTGGGCCTCGGATTCATCGCAGAAAAGTATAAGGAAAAGAATATCCCTACAAACCTGCTCCTGAGTGGCTTCCGCAAAAGTTTCTACCAAACCGCCGCTCGCTATATCATTGGCAAAGAACCGACACTGGAATTATTCAACGGCAAGATATTCAACGATATTATAGCCAAATACAAACAAGTATCCGCCAACTTTGAGAACATTACCAAGAAGGAGTTGTTTGCCAAACTGGCGTCCAACATTCCATCCTTTACCCACGAAGCTATCCAGAGCTCAGAGGTCGGAATATTGCAAAAGAACATACGCAACAATGCGCGCGGTATATCCATCCGGAAACTATTCGACCAGATTCCGACCTTATTGCCACGTATGTGTCCCTGCATGTTGATGAGTCCCATATCTGTTGCCCAATATATTGACACCGATGCAGAGAAGTTCGATCTGATCGTCTTCGACGAAGCTTCACAGATGCCGACTTACGAAGCAGTAGGCGCCATCGCCCGAGGAAAGAATGTGGTCATCGTAGGCGACCCCAAGCAGATGCCGCCCACCAGCTTCTTCTCCGTCAATACCGTCGACGAAGACAATATCGAGATGGAAGATCTGGAAAGTATTCTTGACGACTGCCTCGCCCTGTCAATCCCTTCCAAATACCTGCTGTGGCATTATCGGAGCAAACACGAAAGCCTGATTGCTTTCAGTAACTCCGAATACTACGACAATAAACTTATGACTTTCCCGTCTCCGGACAATATCGAGTCGAAAGTAAGAAGGATTGCTGTCGACGGTTATTATGACAAAGGAAAATCACGCCAGAACCAAGCGGAAGCACAAGCCGTAGTAGACGAAATAGCAAGGAGGCTAAGAAGCGAAGAGTTAAGAAAGAAGAGTATAGGCGTAGTCACTTTCAGCGTAGTCCAGCAGGCATTGATTGAAGATTTATTATCCGATCTCTTCATCTTCCACCCCGAACTGGAAACCTTTGCACTGGAATGTGAAGAGCCTCTGTTTATCAAAAACCTCGAAAATGTGCAGGGAGACGAACGGGATGTAATACTGTTCTCTGTCGGTTATGGCCCGGATGCCGAAGGGCGCGTCAGCATGAACTTCGGTCCGTTGAACCGGGCGGGAGGTGAAAGACGACTGAACGTAGCCGTCTCCCGTGCCCGATATGAAATGATCATCTTCTCCACACTGAGATCGGATATGATTGATTTAAACCGGACCTCCTCCATCGGAGTAGCCGGACTAAAACGTTTTCTTGAATATGCGGAGAAAGGGATGAAACACCCGCTGAATACCTCCAGCAATATCTATCTCCCGGATGAAGAGACTTCCATCGAGAAGATTATTGCCGACAAGCTGCGTTCTTTAGGATATACCGTGCATACGGATATAGGTTGCTCCGGATATAAGATCGATATAGGTATTGTCGATCCTCAAAATCCGTCCAGTTACCGGTTAGGTATCATTTGTGACGGAAAGAACTACAAACGTACCAAAACAGCGCGCGACCGGGAAATTGTTCAAAACAATGTACTGAAAGCGCTTGGATGGGACATCTGCCGTATATGGACGATGGACTGGTGGGAAAAACCAGATGAAGTAATTGCAACCCTACGAAGAAGAATCTCACAGCATGCGGACAGCAATCAGGAGAACGAAGAAGAAACTGTCCGGACGGAAGAACAAAAAGACACGGCGAAACCGGAGATTCTCAAAGCGGCATATCCTGCCATCTCCAAAAAACAACTCGCATTCAGTCTTGCCGCCGCCATCAAAGAAGACAGATACAAAAAACGAAAAGTTGTGTATCAGGAAACTGCATTAACCGCAGGGCAATACCAGGCAACAGATTTCTTTTTTGAAAGAAGTATCCCTATACTCCTCTCTCAAATCAAAAGAATCATGGAAAACGAAGCCCCGATCAGCCAATCCCTGATCTGCCAAAAGATAAACGCTGCATGGGGAATATCACGCATGTCCCAAACCGGTTCTCACCTGGATGCCCTTATACGCAGGCTGAACTTTTACCGTAGCAGACATAACGGGATCGACTTCCTGTGGCTGGACGAAGCACAATACCGAACTTATTCACAGTTTCGTACCGATTCCAATCGTGCAGCTACAGACCTGCCCCCGGAAGAAATCGCAAATGCAGTGAAATACGTACTGACCGACTCCGTCAGCCTGCCCCTTCCGGACCTGGCCAAAGCCTGTGCCAAACTATTCGGATTCCCCCGTATGGGATCAAACATCGAAGCATCCATGCAAAGAGGCATTCAGGAGGCAGTGAAAAGAAAGTACGCTAAAGTGGAAAGCGGACGGATAACAATCACCGGTTAAGGCAGCACAGCATGTGAAACACAACCGATCGTCACCATCTGTCAATCCCCCTTTTGCAAGCGTTTCAAAGCAGCAATAGAATCGGATACATAAGTATTGTCCGGTTCTATGGAACGCCAATAGCAAAGCGTTCCTATCAACCGCTTCAGATAGGCAGGATCATGAAAGCCGATTCTTCGCTGATGTTCTGCCAGCCCTTTTGTCAGAATGAAATAGACATTCTTGCGAATCTCCCGTTTTCTGGCTTTAGGGATGGTCAGCTTCACACCCGAACTGACAGAGATACCTGTGATAATCTTCCTGTCATACTCATTCAGGAAACGGGTTTTCTCGTGATTCGGCTCAAACTTCTCTTCCCTGATGATTTCTTTGACCCGGACAAGCACCTGTTCTTTCGGAAAAACATCGCCCGAAAAGGTAAGGTCGTCGGCATAGCGAGTATAAGTCAGCCCGAATTCTTCTGCCATCGCCGCCAGTTTCCGATCCATCTCATAAGCAATGATATTACTCAATGCCGGACTGGTGGACGCTCCTTGCGGCAGATGCCGGCGCCTGCAACACAACTCACCCAACACCTTCGATATATTCTTAGGATAACCTATATTTTCGAAGGTTTGCTTCACCCTCGGACTGCGTATAGAAAGAAAGAAATCGTGAATATCCGTCTTCAGGACACATCGTTTCCCCAGATGGGGGCGGACATTATCGACAATGGAATGCTGACGCCGGAATCCGGTAGCGACGGGATGCACATTGACGGGCAGCAATATACGATGATAAATAGTATCCTGAATAGATTTCAGTTCTTTGTCCGGAGCAGAGATCATACGGTATCCCCCTTTCCGCTTTCTTATCCAGAATTCCCGATAATGGGAAGAGACATCTTGCAGTATTTCCTTCAATCTCACCGCCTCTACTCCCAGCAAACCGGCACACCACACCACCGCCTCTTCATCAAATACAGGATACGTTCTCGCTTTAGGAGTGGTTACTCCCAAAGCATGCCTGAGCCATGCACCATGTTTCCATTTGTTTCCGGCAGTTTCTTCGTTTGCAGTATCACCGCTGCCTGTTGCTTTCCATCTCTTGTATCCTTCCTGTTTCCGGCTCGAAGAAATCATTTTATAAACCAGAAAACCGATCACAATCAGTATCGTAATTAGAAGTCCGTCCATCTTGTTGCTGCATATATAAAAAGGAGAGGAAGAGGATGAGATTTTACTAAAATAAATAGAGGTATTTATACCAGAGATTTATTTTCCAGGAAAATACCTGTGCCTGCGAGGCGACTACACCTCTTTTCTGCTAAATTTTTCCTCATCCTCTTCCTTACAAAGATATGTATTTTCTGCACACTATGCAATAGTTGAGAGGAAAAACTATCGGTTGAACAACTCGAAAGTAAATTTACATCCTATCCCGCTGAATTTCCAGTTTTCACTGCTGACGAAAACTCCCACATCAAAGATATGCGTACCGATACCATACCCCACTTCCAGATAGGGCTGGAGATGCGGCATAGACAGTGCACTGATATAAAGACGTTCGTTCTGCACATAGCGGGTATATTTCATCAGATGGCGGAGAATCAGAAAAGGGGCTTCATAAGTGAAGTGTCCGCGTACGTAACGGCGGGAGGAGTTATACCAGCGTCCGTCGAGCACCTGAAACACACCGCCGATTTCATCATTCCACCCGACAGGAAGGTTGTGCCGGGCAAAATTGGCAAAGTCGACAAAATACAGTTCATCCTGATTGGTGAATGCTCCGAATCCGAAACGGTAATAAATATTTCGCATCAATCCCAGCTGAATCTTATGTTGAAGGTCGAACTCCACCCGTTCATACTCTCCGGTACTCTTGAATACTCCCTCTATTCCCCGTTCGTAATCTACCGAAAATGTCGGATAGTCAGAACGCAGATTGATTTTACGTTTTCCGTTCATATAGTAATAAAGCGCCGGAGTCCATTCTACACGGATGCGCGGGGCGAAACTGATATAGGTATTTCTGAACCGTTCCATAAATTCCGGAGGAGGCATCGGATAGTCTCCCGTAATCACGAAGCGGGACTTCTCGACGGCTGTTCTCTTATGTGCCGAAAAACCGAGACTGATATCCAGTCCGTTGATTATTTCAAAACTATGACGGAAGTTGAAATACAAGTCTTTGAAATAGTCCAGATGAATGAGGTCGAAATTAAAAATACTATCCGGCATCGCTTTCAGTTCATCCAGCATCTTACTGCTATAGATGCGGTTACCATTACCTACACTCAGCCGGAAGAAGCCCCGCTTCTGCGGCCAGTATTCGAAGTCGGCATTCAACGACCAGTAGAATTCTTTCCGTGTAAAGTTATAACCCAGCTTGGGCACGATACGGAGCCACTTGTCTCCTCTGAAAATCCGGTTGTAACGGAAGTCTTGCCGGTAAGATAATCCATTGCTTCCGCTATAACTGAACAACAGCGGATTGATAAACGGTGAGAAACGGACACTCCCGATATTGGACAGATTGAATTTATAATCTTCCACCATCAGGTCCCCCATTGTTCCCCAGAAAGCCTGACTCTTGGATTTCCGCTGTACCGACACGGTATCGCGTCTGTACGTATAGTCTTTATAAAGTTGCTTTTCGCCCTCACTCAAAGGGATGGGACGCAACACTCCGAATGTAGAAGCATCTGTCTTATAAGCATTTGTATCGCATTGCAGGGAAAACGACTCCGACAGATTATACTTTTTCTTTTCTTTCTTCCGTACTTTTCTTTCTTTCAGTTCGATAGATTTATAGTCCAGCGAAGCGGTATAGTTGCCGTCTACCTTGTTTCCCAGAAACTTAAAAAGGGCTTCGACATCATAACGCACCGGAAGAAACTCGTCTTTCTTTCCCACTTCCCCCATCTTGATCCAACAAGTGAACGTGATCAGTTCCGACCGTCCCGAAAAGCGTATTTCCCGCACGCTCCATACATTGCTGCTGACAATCATATAGCCGCCCACCAGCTGATCGCTCTTGGTACGGGGAATGAAGCGTATCCGGTAATCGAGATTATTAGGGTCACCCATCACGCTGTCAATCCGGTATTTATAATACTTCTTTCCGTTTTTGGCAAGCGGTGACAGCAAGCGTTCATCGTTGAGGAGGGAGGACGAATAGATATTGACATTAAAATATTCGAGCAGTCCCGGCAAGCCCCTGTTCCCTCTCACGGTACCTTGCGACGCCTTTACTTTCTGATCATAGATATTGGGGGCTGTATAATGCAGGTCGCTGTACGTTTCAAGCAGATACTCGCGTACTCCTTTCTGCAAGCGAAACATCGAAGGTACATACCGGAGAATGAAATTCTTCTTCTGAATATTCATCTTGCCCTTTATATATAGATTCGCGCGATAGTCACTCACGATACTTTCATAAGAAGGGGCAAAAGTCATGACACGTTCGATGATGGAATCAGCAGATATCTCCTGACTGGTATAAGGATTGAGAACAAGATTAGCTGCCCCTTTCGGAATAAAAGAGAACAAGCACAACATACATCCTATCAATATCTTATATTTCAATCGTCGTATCTCCTGTTTATTGTAGGCAAATATAAAAAAGAATATCGAAAAGCAAGGGAATTAAGCTGCAAAAAAGAGTTAGCGGAGAAAATATCAGATTTCTCTCCCAATCAATTTAACATGAGTTTTGCTCTCATGCTCTAACTATCGCTCTACATTCCTTTATTCATCGGTATTTCAGTTATGAGAGATCCGATGGTAGCAGAGTGAGAGCAAGCAGTTGCTCTCACTCTGTATTATCACATTTTACAACATATTTCTTATACTATCCATTGATTGACAGCATGTTAACGCTTGATGTGTCAACTATTAATGATTGACATGTCAGTTATTAACAATCGAAAAATCAGGCGTTAATAGCTGATGACTCATGTATTCTTGACTGAAAAATGATTTAGTACTTCCTGAAAGAACAGGTTAAGCAAAACAGTAGCTACGGTCAAGTTAATCAGGTAGATAGGTGCTTCAGAGAACTTCGACAGGTGTTTCAAATAGTTTCAAACGCTTGAAACACTTTGTTTCACCGTACGAAACACTTTGTTTCATTGCTTGAAACACTTTGTTCCAAGGCATGAAACACTTTGTTTCACCGGTTGAAACTGATCTTGGAACTACATGAGATTAATCTTGGAACTACATGAACACTAACATATCTACTTTCTATTTGCATGAGAGATAAGACAAAATAGTATGATAGATAGGCGATATCAGAGCAATTTCATGGAGAAAATGATGAGAGATACTGGTGTGAAAAGTATCTCTCATTATTTATATGGCTTATAGTCTGTTAGTTATGTTATACTTGATGAGACCGTGAGACTAAAATATCTTTTTCTATTTTTTTAGGAGCTGAGAAATAAAGGATAAGCAGATAAATGGAAGAGAGAGTCGGTTCTGAATACTGAAACAGGAATAGCTCATTGGAATTGTTAGAAAAGAAGATAAACTAAAGCTTTTAGTTTACTTTAACTATGAAAATTAGTTTATGAACTAAAACTTCTCGTTATTTGCAACAAACAATGTTGTACATATGAAAGGATTGACAGTAAAAGAGGAGGAATTGATGGGGTATTTCTGGGAGAAAGACCCTTTGTTTGTGAAAGAAATGTTGGCTTTCTATGAGGAACCGAAGCCTCATTTCAATACGTTATCTACAATTGTTCGCGGGCTTGAAGATAAGGGATTTCTAGCTCATCATACTTTTGGGAATACTTATCAGTACTATCCCGTTGTCAGCGAAGAAGATTTCCGTAAAGGAACACTGCGGAATGTAATCAGCAAGTATTTCAATAATTCATATTTGAGTGCTGTTTCGTCTTTGGTCAAAGAGGAAGACATTTCTTTGGATGAGCTGAAACAACTGATTCAGGAAGTGGAACAGGCACATCGGAAGTAAACGAGACTATTATGGTACTATGAATAAACACAATTTACTTAAAAACAAATAAACATGATGTCAAAAGAAAAATCTAATTCCATGAAACAGTTGAAGTATTCGATTGCTCTGCCGTTGGCTACTGTGACAATGTTTCTTTTTACTTGCAGTGCATGGGCCGATAATCATAAGGAGACGAGCAATGTTGCAGCGAATGATACGCTGCCTGCCTGTCAGACTGATTCTTTGCATCCTGTGTTGCACTTCGAGAAGATACCCGTGAAGGAAAGTTATACCGAATCGGATACAGTGCAGATACTAAGATTGGATTCGGAAAAGTTACGGTTGCCTGAAGGATTTGGCTGGTCTAGCGCACAATCTTATCAGAACGGGGATGGCTTGGTAAGCACTAAAGCAATATATAAGAAAGAAAACGGGGAATTGCTGCGCCTTTCTTCTTCTGTTCCATGGACTGCGGAACGTTTGGCAGAATTCGTGGAGGACGTGAAAAAAGGTATGTTGAAGTCATTGAATGAGAATTATGGCGAGAAACGAAGTAATGTCAGCAAGGCTGCTTCCAATGCTGCTGACTCTTTTGTAACTTCCTCGACCACAACCACTTCACGGACGATTATAGAGACGAATGATGTAGATGCCTTTTTTGATATGTATGCTAAGAAAGAAGGCGGAATAGGGTATAGTGGTCAACTGATTTTGTTGGATGGAAAGGAAATCACCTATCAGCAACTCATGCAACTGGCAAAAGACGATATCATAGAAACGCATGCTATTTTGCCTGAAAGTACGGGGCTGGAGAAGAAATTCGGCCAGAAAGCCAAGAATGGAATTTGGGTACTTGTTTCTAAAAAGAATCCGAACTATTGGGATGAATTTAAGAAACAACTGACACAGAAGTAAGAACCGGCGAAACCGGAAATATTCATAGCATAAACTTTGTATCATGGGAGCTTTCTTCATTTATATATTAAAATCAGCCGTTTGCCTCGTTCTCTTTTATCTGTTTTTCAAGTTATTGTTGAGCAGGGAGACATTTCATCGCTTCAATCGTGTTGCTTTGCTGGGAGTATTGCTTCTTTCATTACTCATTCCTTGTATCGAAGTGACTACACGGCATCAGGTTGAAGTGCAACAGGCTGTTCTTTCCATCGAGCAATTACTGATGATGGCAGAGATGGAGAATGCTGTTCCTGCCGAAGTCGAAACAGGAGAATGGCAACAGGCACCCGATTCGGTTTCTCTTTCTTGGATACAAATAGTTTTATTGGTCTATCTGACCGGAATTGTCGTTCTCGTCTGTCGTAATGTCTATTCTTTGTTGTGTCTGATCAGACTAATCTGTTCCGGCAGGCGGGAGAAACAGGAAAGAGGCATTACGCTGGTAGTACACGACCGGGCTGTTGCTCCGTTTAGTTGGATGAAATACATCGTCATTAGCCGGAAGGATTTGGAAGAGAATGGACGGGAAATTCTGATTCATGAGACAGCGCATATTCGTAACCGCCATTCTATAGACTTGTTGATTGCCGATGTTTGTATCTTCTTTCAGTGGTTCAACCCCGGAGCATGGCTGCTCAAGCAGGAATTGCAGAATATTCATGAATACGAAGCTGATGAAACCGTTATCAATGAAGGGGTGAATGCAAAAGAATATCAGTTATTATTAATAAAAAAAGCTGTTGGCACAAGGCTCTACTCTATGGCCAACAGCTTTAATCACAGTAAACTTAAAAAATAAAGTATAAAACATTTGTGATTAAATTTTTGTCTATATATATTTGTGAATAATAAAACAATTATATATGAGAGAAGCTGCTTTACTGCTTAGATGCAGTACTAATTTACAGGATTATAATAGACAAAAAAATGATTTGTTAGCATTAGCTGATAAATTGGGATTTAGTGTACGTGACGAGTATATTTTTGGTGAATATGTAACAGGTAAAGATGATATAAGAAAGGGAAATCGTCAATCTGTACAATCTTTGATAGATGCTTGTTTAGAGAGAATGGTTGATGCTGTATTGATATGGGAAGTTTCACGATTATCGAGAAATTTTATCTACGGTGTTACTACGATTGACAAGTTTAATCGTGATTATAAAATTCCTATCTATTTTAGGGATAAAAGGAGATGGACTATAGATATAGAAACGGGTAAAATAGATATAGATTTTGAGAAGGATTTAAGAAAATACTTTGAACAAGCTGAAGCCGAACTTATTACATTAAGGAGTCGATTGGCTTCGGGTAAAAGGGATGCTGCTGGGTTAAATCAAGTGATTGGTAGTGTGGCTCCATTTGGATATGACAGAATCAACAAACATAATGTTATAAATCCTGTAACATCGTTAGTTGTAAAGGAAATGTATGAAAAGTATTTAGAGGAAGGAGCTACGTTATTATCTGTTTCTTCTTATTTATCAGCAAAATATCCCCAGTATATTATAAAATTAAGGTCTGCGGGAAGCATTAGAAATATCTTAGTGAATAAGGCTAATACAGGAATTTTAGTATATACTATTTATGACGAAATTGATGATATAGGTTATAGATATGAGGTAATGCAGCCAAGTATAATCAGCGTTGAGGTTTATAATGCTGTTTTGGCTAAACTTAAAAAGAACAGGACTATTACAGCATATCCTCATTCTAAAAAACATTTATTACAGAAAATGCTTTTCTGTTATGAATGTGGTACTTGCTATACTCCTTCTGAATCGCTAAAGAGAGGTACTTGTTATTATAGATGTGGACAAAAGACAGCACATATAAAACCTTGTAATAATAGTATGTCTTTAAATGAAAGTATAATTGATTCTGTAATTTGGAAGTTTTTAAAGGAACAATTATTTTCTGAATCAGAACTAAATAAAGAACAGAGAGAAATTGCCATAGAGAAAGAAGAAGAAAATAGAAAAAATATTGTTACGGATATTGAGATTGTGGAAGGGGCTATTGCTAATACTTATAAAGATTTAGATAGTTTGGAAGATATGCTCATTACAAGACGAATAACGAGTGAAAGATTTGATAATAAAAAAGCTAAAATAGATACTAAATTAGGAGAGCTAAAGCACCAAAGAGATAAGCTGAATGAAAGAATTAATGCTATTGATTTTAATATAAAACGGCTCAATAACCTTGATTATACGAAAAGTTTCTTTGATGAGGTTGAAAATGATTTGGAAAAGAAAATTGCTCTGTTAAAGGAATATGTACAATTTATATATCCATATATGATAGGAAAAAATATTGTGTTATTGAAAACGCATACAATAGACGGCATATATTATATTTTCTATCGGATATATAAGGGGAATTTTTCAAAGGATAAAATACAAAGAACAGCTTATTATATACATGAAGCATTAGCTGAATTTAAGCCAAATGAAAACAATAATTTTTATGCTCCTAATCCTAGTATTTTGGGGATTGATAATGAGTATTTGTATTACTTTGTTGACGAAATGGCAGAAGTATGCGAGAATAACGGATTCGAGTTTGAATATTAAGTGAATAGCTTTGGGAATCATGGAATAATTTTCTTTATAATGCTGTTCTCATTGCGTCGCCATATTATTCTTACTTAACGAATACTTCTAGTCGATTTTTTCAGTTTGTGGTACAGGTATTAGGTCACTCCCTAAAAACTTAGTACCTTTGTATCAATAGATTACAAATAGTATATAAGATAGCACAGACACAAAAGATACACTAT
>ERZ779658.1730-NODE-1730-length-14859-cov-2.396177_pt1 | contig 14859 bp, 19 predicted proteins | sample MGYA00511485_ERZ779658 | MGnify/ENA primary metagenome ERZ779658 (study PRJEB29588, sample SAMEA2162182) | human gut metagenome | biome: human gut; feature: human-associated habitat; material: faeces | place: Denmark | collected 2008/2010 ... | reverse complement strand
TTAAAAGGTGATGTGTACCCGTGTATGGGATGTCGTTCCTTCCTTACACCTGACAGATTCACAGACAAAGGTCTTGGAAACATCGCAAATGCTGGCAACTGGGATGAACACAAACATAAATACTATGGTCGTTTTAACATAGGCGTTGTAACAATCAACCTTGTTGACGTTGCATGTTCATCTGCAAAAGATGAAACTGAATTCTGGAAACTCTTAGACGAAAGATTGGAACTTTGTCACAAAGCCCTTCGTATCAGATATGAACATTTACTTGGTACACCGTCTGACGTTGCACCAATTCAGTGGCAGGATGGTGCATTAGCAAGACTGGCTCCGGGCGAAACAATCGATAAATTATTACAGAACGGTTATGCAACTATCAGTCTTGGCTATGCCGGACTCGCTGAATGTACAGAGTACATGAAAGGTTGCTGGCATACACACAAGGACGGACATGACTTTGCTATTGCTGTCATGAAACGTTTGAATGAAAAATGCGAAGAATGGAAAAATGCAGAAAACATCGACTACTCTGTATATGGCACACCACTTGAATCAACCACATATAAGTTTGCCAAATGTTTACAGCGTCGTTTCGGTGTTATTCCGAACGTTACTGACCACAACTACATCACGAACTCTTATCACGTAAATGTTCGTGAAGATATCGACGCCTTTACAAAACTGACTATGGAATCTGAATTCCAGAAGTTATCACCGGGTGGTGCTATCAGCTACGTAGAAGTACCGAATATGCAGGACAATATAGAAGCACTTGAAGCAATCATCAAACATATCTACAATACAATCATGTATGCAGAAATCAACACAAAAAGTGATTTGTGTATGAAGTGCGGATATGACGGTGAAATTCAGATTGTAAACATCGACGGTAAACTTGGTTGGGAGTGTCCAAAATGTCACAATCATGACCAGTCAACCATGCATGTTGCCCGCCGTACCTGCGGATATATCGGCACACAGTACTGGAATCAGGGTAGAACACAGGAAATCAAAGACAGAGTCATGCACGTATCTGTCGAAAAAACAAATGATGACACATCAGATACCGAAAAATAATTAGGATTCCAGAGAGGGTAGTCAATACTACCCTCTCAGTTTTGAAAGGGGATAGCATAATATCATGCATTACGGAAAAATCATTTATTGCGATGTTGCCAATGGCATTGGTTGCAGAACCAGCCTGTTTGTTTCAGGATGCAGACATCACTGTAAAAACTGCTTTAATCAAATAACATGGAACTTTGATTACGGCGACACATATACCAAAGACACAAAAGAACATATCATCAAATCCATCGATATGCCACATATTCAAGGATTGACCATCTTAGGTGGTGAACCACTCGAACCGGAAAACCAAACAACAGTATTAGATTTATGCAAAACAATCAAAGAACGTTTACCAGAAAAAACAATATGGATATACTCAGGATATACATTTGAACAAATTACAGGAACTAATAATACATTTAAACATATTGCAACACCAGAATCTATTGCAAATTGCAAAGAAATCTTGAACAATATTGATGTATTAGTTGATGGTCCATTTGTTCAGGACTTATACGATATTACACTGAAATATCGTGGCAGCTCTAACCAACGCATCATTGATGTAAAAAAGACATTAACAGAACATTCTGTTTGCCTTTATTTATCATAATCACTATTCAGAAAGGAAACTATAAAATCTCATGTTAAACACAGAAAAACAAACCATTGTTTTTGCCACGCACAATGAAAACAAAGTAAAAGAAATCCATGACATCATGAAAGATATACCAATTCACGACAAGATTGACATCATATCTTTACGCGATGCTGGTATTTATGATGACATTGAAGAAACTGGCGAAACATATGAACAGAATGCAATCATCAAAGCAAAATTCGCTACTGAAAAGACAGGATTACCAGCCTTTGCCGATGACTCAGGCTTAGAAATCCGTGCATTAAACAACAAACCCGGAATTTATTCCGCAAGGTATTTAGGTGAAGATACACCATATGATATAAAAATGAAACACATCTTAGCTGATTTAAAAGACAAAGACCGTTTTGCCTGCTACAAATGTGCAATTGCATTTGTAACACCAATAGGAAACGTCACAACATCTATGGGTATTCTTAACGGCAATATTGCTTTTGAACGTTCTAACGGACCTTATGGTTTTGCTTATGATAAAATATTCTATATACCTGATTATCAGAAAACATTTGCAGACCTTCCGCCGGAAATCAAAAACAAAATAAGTCATAGAGCTATGGCTTTACGCAATTTGTTTAATCATTATGTGACAATTTAACAACAAAAATACCACCCATATTCGGGTGGTATTTCTTTTTATTTATCATATACGATTGCATCTGTCTTCGCAAATTCTTTTGCTTTCGCAAAAATTTCTGATAAATGTTCCTTACAACGATTATACAATAACATGTTACGACAGATAAGTTTCAATGCATTTTCAAAATCAGATTCTGTTTCTGCTTCCATACCACACATTAAAACACGATACATTAACATTCCTGTATGCCATGTAAAATTCACATCACAAGACTTCACATGAATTAACTGATACAGCCACAAGCCCCATGCATCATCTTTCAATGATTCAAGAACTTCATCCTCTGTCTCTTTCGGAATCAAATCACGCAACTCGCTTGATTTCTTCAATGTTTCCTGTAACTGTCGTTCTAACTCTTCCTGTCGTAACTGTTTCTTCTGTTCATAAGTCAACTTCTTTGGCTTACGCACACCGCAAGCTGGTGCATCTTTCGCAGTAGCCGATGCATCAACAGGTGGGTTCATCGCATCATCTACAATCTGTACAGCAGATGTATATTCTACACTACAGCGTCTGAAAGGGACTACACGCTTTTTTATTCAAACGTTCCATTGATTCTGTTGCTATATCATCAGGTGTAGGTGTTGCTGTCTTATTTGATACAACAGGTGCCGTATCATTCGATGCAACCGATGGCACATCATTCGATGTAGCTGGTGCTGCATCTTTCGCACTAGAATCCGGTGCAGGCTGTGTCTTTCTTGTACGCTTTCTAGGTTTCGTAGCCTTTTTGCCTTCTTCTAAAATATGAATCTTATCTTCATATCCTGCAGGAATTGTCATCGGAATATGAACCAGTGTACATTCCTGATTATTAAAAACAAATCCGCCAACAACAAAAGCAAGGGCTTCTTTTGATGCTACATTCAGCAAATCCACTGAAAACTCTGATGCTACAGAAAGTAAATTCTGAACGTCTGATGCCGTAAATACAGGTTTTGCTTCATCTTTCACGCAAATCTTAATGGCATCATCCTGTGCTAATTTTATAGTACCATCTTTTAATAAACCAACTTCTTTTTCGTCAACAACATAAATCATATAAATATGTCTCCTTCTCTTTAATTTATAATATAATTATACTACAAAATTATATAATAATCAACATAATAATGGAAAAATGTGAGGAAATTATTGACAGGAAAACGTGAATAAGATAAAATACAAATGAATACAATAAATGTGTGAGACGCTACGCTCTGCGGGAGAGTGAGTGAAAAGAACGTGAGAAAAAACGTTTAAATAGTTTAAATATAAATATTAGTATGAAAGGTTAAATATAGGTGAAAACAATGAAAAAGATTATCTATCAGATTGAAAAATTCGTATTATTGAAAGTATTTTTCAGCTAAAGAATAAGTACCGCATCGAGCAATGCCATTAAGTTAAAAGCAAAAATGACAAAACCCCCTTCATCATAAAGATGTTGGGGGCTATTTTTTTTTGCTATTTCTTTGTCGATTTCACCGTCTTTTTTACAGGAGCAACTTTATTCAGATATTCTTCAAGAGCAAGTTCAACGATAACAGTTTTGGGAATATGACTCAACTCTGAATATTCATCAAGTCTTGTTCCTAAATCCTTACGGATTCTGAATGACCTTGCTTCTGCATCTTTTACTTTAGGTCTTGCCATATTATTCACACTCCAATCTGCAAATCAGATATAATCTGCTCTGATTTATCCATTATTCTTCGCATATAATCTTCCATATACTGCCAATCAGGTTCGCCTGTTGATGTGATGGGGAGTTTGACCATCAATTCTACAGCAATATCTCTGCGAAACTTATTACCATAGTCAAAACCTTTAACAAGAGCAGTACCACGAAATACTGACACAAAAAACTGATAAGTCAATTCATTCCATTTATCCTCATACTTGATTGGATACAAACCTTGAACATGAGGATAACCAACAAACGGTTCTTTTTGATAAAATATCGTATTTGCATCAACAGTATCGCTAAAAGTAACCATATTACCATTCTCAGTAGGCTCTTTTGTTGAATAACCACCAATACTATTGTTATAAGCGGAATTAGCAATTACAGGATAATTGCCATCATCTAATAACTGTGCATTGGTAAGTTTATATGCTTTTGTAGGATGTATATTAAACAAATCACCAACTCTGAACTCACCCCATCCACTCACATCAATCAGATGCTTTGTATCATCGGCTTTTCTCAGATTCTCAAGGCTTTTCTCAGATTCTTCCATTACAGCCTTCATATAGGATTCCATATAGTCCCAATCAGGTTGACCATCTGATGTGGCAGGAAGTGAAATACATTCTGCTTCTGCTTTGTCTGCCGAACATTTATCTGCGTAACTATATTTTCTTGAAAAATATACATCATAAACAGATGCTATAAAATGCAAGGCTCCAATAGGAACATTCCCAATATTTTCAAGAACGATTGCATCACCTGTGATTGCAAACGGATAATCGTGATAGTATGTACTACCACAGCCAACACCATTACAAGAAATAGTAATTGCATTTTCATATTCTGATGGAACATCATAATATCCAGCAATTCCCTGATTATATCGAGCAGCAGCAATTACAGGTGTTTTACCCTCATTCAATTCTTGCATTTTACGAGAAGTTCCACGAACTCCGTGAAAAAAATCACCTACACGAAACTCTTTCCAATTACTTGTATCAATCATCCTTGCCACCGCCTATCTTGATATTAATACCAGTATCATCAGATGTCACTTCACTGCCATATAAAGCAGCATTAAGAAGTTTCTCACCAAACGCCTTAGTATCAATGCCATTCTTAAAACAGATATAGTCCATAGCAGTTTTCTTGAAATCTTCCTCTGAAATCTCAAAAGGCTTTTCAGGCATCTGATATGACAGATGTTCTTTCGGATTTATCCACTAGGCTGTGTTATATTTTGTATCACGGAGTTTACTGATACTGTCAATCCAATAATCCTCAATAGCTTTCCATTTATGCTTGATGTCCTGTCTGCCCTGATTTTTAACAGTTTCAAGACCATCATCTTCAATATAGCATCCAAAGATTTCCTGTCCGTTCTGAGGCTGTCCTGTCTTAAATACAAAAATAGAAGTAGTAACACCTACGCCAAAGAATAAAGGTTCAGGCAGTTTGATAATCTTTGTAAGTGTGTGATTTTCAAGAATACGCTTAATCTGTGCCTTTGATGCTTTTTCCAACTTCTTATCAGGTAAGATAAAAGCACAATCTGTTCCTGCTTTAACAGAATCAAGAACATTCTCAACAATCGTCATACAGCCATATTTATTCTCGTAAGGCGGGTTCATCAGAACCTTTGTGATGGGCTTTGACTTAATCCATTCACACGCTGAATCCGTTCTCATATCATTCTGGTCAAGATTTGTCTTACCATCTTTATGTATCAACATATTTGCACATGCAAGAGCATAGATTTCTTTATCAAACTCAATGCCGAACAGATGACTTTTACGGATTTCCTTTGCCTTATTGGTATCATATCCACCTGCTTCACGCATCATATTAGACATACCCTTAACGAGAAAGGCACCCGAACCACAAGTGAAATCTCCAAGATAATCATTCTGTGTCACATTAATAAGACGATACATAAATGATGTGATGTGTTCAGGAGTAAAGACCTGTCCTGCTTCAGATTTCTTTTTATATCTGTTAAACTCATTGAAGAAAATACCCATTACATCTTCGCCACGCCATTCATTAGAATTAACGCAATCAGATATAGTACAGACATCATCAATAAAATCATTGATAGATTTCTGATTTTCGGTATAATTCATCTCAATCTTTTGATAAACATCTTCCAAGATATGTAATTTCATATTCTGCTGTTTGCTATCTTCCAGAGATTTATTAAGGGTACTTAAAATCTGACCATGAAGCATTGAGAAATCTCTATCTTTAAGACTTTCAAGTCTTGCTCCGTATCTCTGAGCAACCAATGCACAAGCTGTGAAAATCATACGGTGATACAGATTCTTAACACCGAAATTCACATGAAGATTATTATTGATGCTACGGGTAACATCATAAATCTTCTGTGTTGGGATTCCCTGTTCATTCACCAAATCAATATAAAATTTTTCCTAAAGGACATAGCATGGTTTATTTTTGCTATGTCCTTTCTTTCGACAATCTGATATATTTGGTATATAAATTTAGAAAAAAATTTTTTGAAAAAAGTGTAAGATTATGGTTCAGAAGTTGCCTATATAGGTGTAAGGGAAAAATCAGAAAGGAGGATTGAGTATGAACGACAAGGACATTATTCAGTTGTATTTAAATAGAGACCAGCGTGCATTATCTGCAACTACAAAGAAGTATGGGAAATACTGCACTTCTATTGCAAAAAATATCCTAGGTAATAATGAAGATGCAGAAGAATGCGTCAATGATACATATTTAAGTACATGGAACTCTATACCGCCAACTATACCAACAATTCTATCTGCGTTCCTTGGGAAAATCACAAGAAATTTAGCTTTTAACAAATACAAACATAATCATGTGATGAAACGTGGAAACGGAGAAATAGCAGTCGTTCTTGACGAACTTGCAGAGTGTGTATCTGGCGTAGATGATGTAGAGCAAGAAATTGACAGACGAGAACTTGTCGCAACAATCAATTCTTTTCTGGAAACCTTGCCACCAAAAAAGAGAAACATATTCATCTGTAGATATTGGTATTCTGACAGCGTTTCATCAATTGCAAGGCGGTATGAAATGACTGAAAGTAATGTATCGGTTACATTAAACCGATTACGTTCTAAACTTAAAGAATACTTATCGGAAAGGGGTTATGTATTATGAAAAAAGAAGATTTATTTGATACTCTTGGTGACATTAACAATCAATATATTAAGGAAGCTCATATGAACAACAAGAGAAAAAATAATTTTGCATGGGTTAAGTGGGGAACAATCGCAACATGCTTTGCCTTATTGGTTTTATGTATTCCTATGGTAACACACTTATCACCAGTAGAGGATACCAACACACCAACAGTTGAGTCATTACCAATCGAAAACAATAATAAAGTTGAGGATTTACAGAACAACAAAGAAGAATCTGTAAACATTCAAGAAAGTAAAAGTACAGAAATCGAAGATACTTCAGAAACTATTATAGAAGATGTTCCTGCAGACAATAAGGGAGAATATAACGAAGAAGTAAATAGCAGTGACTTAACCAAAGATACCTCAGAGTTTTTTGGTGGTTCCTATACAGATGCTAATGGAAAATTTGTAATCGTTCTTACAGAAGATACACCAGCTAATAGAACAGCTATTTGTAAGGAACTTGGCAGAAGTGAAAACAATACTACTTTTGTAAAAGGTACTTACACATTGGCATATCTTACAGAGTTACAGGAAAAGATAACAAATGCAATGGTAAATAAGGAAATCCCATTTGTTGTAACGTCTGGCGTATATGAGACCACAAACAACATCATTATTAGAGTAACAACAAATGATGAAGCAGAATTGGCAAAAGTATATGCTCTTGATACCATTGGCGGTGCAATCAAAGTAGAGTTCAGTGCTGGCGCAGTAGTTGAAGAATTATTACTTCCACTTCCTAAAGCTGAATAATCATTAAAAACTGAATAAAAATTTTCAAAGGCTACCCAGTCAAAAGATTGGATAGCCTTTCTTTATGCTTTCAACCAGAACTCAAATTTAGTCTGGGAGGATAGCTGGGTGCAGTATGGTTTAGTAACCCAGCAAATCGCTCAAATCGCCAAAACAGTTAGCGAAAGTATAAATATTCATCAAATTCTCTGATAATAGCATCAGACACACTTTTCAGAAAAGGGAGAAAAGAAATGTCTGCTTAAAGCACCAGCCTCTTTTTTGACAGATGTTATTTTCTGCTTCCGGCCGCCTTATGGTAGACATAAGCGGCGATGACCGAGGTGACTGCTTCGGTGATCCAGAAAGCATGCCATACTCCGGTTGGTCCAAAGATACGGCACAATACAAAGGCTGCCGGGATCATGAGAATTACATAGCGGAACAGCGATATGACAAGGGAATGCGTTCCTTTTCCAAGTCCCTCCAAGGCGCCGGAGGCTGTGACGGACACGGAGGAGATGATAAAGCCTGCGCTAATGATGCGCAGTGCGGTTCCTCCGGCTGCGATCGTCTCGGCATTTTCGGTGAACAGTTCCATCAGACCGCGCGATGCCACCAGGCATAAAATTGTGCCGAGCGCCATAATGACAGCACTCATCGCAAGCGTAATCTCATAGATCTTTTTCACGCGCTTCTGCTCGCCGGCACCGTAATTATAGCCGATCAGCGGACGCATGCCCTGGACAATGCCGTTTGCCGGAAGATAGAGGAAGGTCTGTAATTTGTAATAGATTCCCAGAATGACTACATAGATCTGGGAGTAAGCTGCCAGAATACCGTTTAAGACGGATACTAACAGCGATGGCAGGGCAAGATTTAAGATGGCAGGAACTCCGATCGAGTAGAGACGATGGTCGGTTTCCTTATGAAAAGCAAGGTATTCTTTGCGGATTTTGACCGGGATCGGGCGCTTGTTGTACACCGTCAGGTAAAGAAGGAGGGTACACAGCTGACCGATCGCTGTGGCAATCGCTGCGCCGGCGATACCAAGCCTCGGGAAAATTCCGATGCCGAAAATCAGGAGCGGGTCTAAGATAATATTGGTAATACTTCCGCACAGCAGTCCGATCATGGATACTTTCATGCGTCCCACGGACTGGAAAATTTTCTCAAAGGAAAGATTTGCCATGGTGATTGTCGAAAACGCAAATACGATCACCGCGTACTCCATTCCCATCTGATATACCTGCACATCGTTGGTGAACATGTCCAGGAAAGCCGGCATGATGGAGATGCTTAACACAGTGACGACAACGCCGTGGATGAGTGCCAGAACAAGTCCCTGTGTGGCGGCGCGGTCGGCGCCTTTTTTGTCGCCTGCTCCGAGAAAATAGGCAATCAGTGCATTGATGCCAACGCCGAATCCGATGGCAAGCGCGTTGACAAAATTCTGAATCGGGAAGACGAGGGACAGCGCTGTCATGGCATTCTCATTGATTCTGGCGACGAACAGACTGTCTACAATATTATAAAGTGCGTTTACCATCATGGATATGACCATCGGAAGCGCCATGGAGGTAAGCAGTGGCAGTATCGGTTTTTCTTTCATAAATGTTTCGTTCATGTGGTATTTCCTCCTATATAATAGTCTGGGTTTATTGTATCCAGGATAAAACAGAAAACGCCACACAATGACTCAAAAGAATCATTGTGTGGCGAAAAAAAGTCAGACTTGAAAAGTCCACACCAAGTTTTAGCGAAGAGAGTATAGCACGATCCATAGGAAAAAGTCAAGAATTTTGGCAAAAAAGTCAAAAAATCTGTTGACGAAACCAAACTGCTATGCTATTATAATCGAGTATGCCGCACAGTGAGGTCTCAAAGTCCGTCCGGATTGCCCGGGCGACACCACAACTGGCGAGTAATGATAATAGGAGGTGCCATATGTACGCAATTATAGCAACAGGTGGTAAACAGTACAAAGTATCCGAAGGCGATATCATTACCATTGAAAAGCTTGGTAAAGAAGCTGGTGAGAAAGTAACTTTTGATCAGGTTTTAGCTGTATCCGACAACGGAATTAAGGTTGGTTCTGATGTAGCAAACGCATCTGTAGAGGCTTCCGTTGTAAAAGAGGGAAGATCTAAGAAAGTTATTGTTTACAAGTACAAGAGAAAGACCGGCTATCACAAGAAGAACGGTCACAGACAGGCGTTTACACAGGTTAAGATCGAGAAGATCAACGCTTAATCCTGGAAGGTTGTTATGACAAAGATAACGATTTTCCGCAATCATGACGGTGAGTATTTGGGCTTCGACTGCCTGGGACATGCCGGGTATGCCGATGAAGGCGAGGATATTGTATGTGCGGGAATTTCTGCACTGGTTATCAATACGATCAATTCCATCGGGCTGTTTACCGACGAACCATGCGAGACGGATGCCGACGAAGACGATGGCGAGATTCGCCTGCGATTTACTTCACCGGCCGGTCACGATGCCGGATTGCTGATGCAGTCGCTGGTACTTGGCCTGCAGGGAATACAGAATACTTATGGGAATGATTATATCATTCTGAATTTTAGGGAGGTGTAGAACATGATGAATATGAACCTTCAGTTTTTCGCTCATAAAAAGGGAGTTGGTTCTACAAAGAACGGCCGTGACTCTGAGTCTAAGAGATTAGGCGCTAAGAGAGCAGACGGACAGTTCGTGAAGGCTGGCAACATTTTATACAGACAGCGCGGAACAAAGATTCATCCGGGCGTTAATGTAGGCATCGGTGGTGATGATACATTATTCGCACTGACAGATGGTATCTTAAGATTCGAGAGAAAAGGAAAAGACAAGAAGCAGGCTTCTGTTTATCCAGTAGCTGAGTAATAAGATGCAGAGTGTAGACCCGACTATGCAGCGCTTACCTGATGGCAGGCGTCTATAGCCGGGTCTTCTTGTATCTGTATTTGTAACCGTTCGGTAGGTGGCAGCATCTGCTGCCTGAAGTTGAATTTAGGTAGAATATAATGTTTGCAGACAGAGCAACAATTATCATAAAATCAGGGAAAGGCGGCGACGGGCATGTGAGCTTCCGCCGTGAAAAATATGTGCCGGATGGCGGTCCTGACGGCGGCGACGGCGGCAAGGGCGGCGACGTGATCTTTGTGGTGGATGAAGGTTTAAACACCCTGACGGATTACCGTCATCGCAGAAAGTTTGCGGCACAGCCCGGAGAAGAGGGTGGCAAGCGCAACTGCCACGGCAAAAACGGTGAGGATCTCATCTTAAAGGTGCCGGAGGGAACCGTGATCAAGGATGCAGAGTCCGGCAAGGTCATCGCCGATATGTCCGGAGAGAACCGCAGACAGGTCATTCTGCGGGGCGGCAGAGGCGGACTTGGCAACCAGCATTACGCGACATCGACGATGCAGGCACCAAAATATGCGCAGCCGGGCGGAGATTCGATCGAGATTGAAGTCAAGCTGGAATTAAAAGTAATCGCGGACGTCGGTCTGGTCGGCTTCCCGAATGTCGGGAAATCCACGCTGTTATCGCGCGTGACCAACGCACAGCCGAAAATTGCCAACTATCATTTTACAACGCTGCAGCCCAATCTTGGCGTGGTGGATTTAGACGGCGCGAAGGGTTTCGTCATTGCTGACATTCCTGGACTGATTGAGGGCGCTTCCGAGGGTGTTGGACTTGGACTTGAATTTCTGCGCCATATCGAGCGCACGAAGGTAATGATCCACATGGTGGACGCTGCCGGCACCGAGGGACGTGATCCTGTGGCGGATATTATCGCGATCAACAAGGAGTTGGAAGCTTACGATCCGGCACTGTTAAAAAAGCCGCAGGTCATCGCGGCAAATAAAATGGATGCGGTCTACGGGGACGAGAATGAGATTATCCAGAAGTTAAAAGACACCTTTGAAAAAGACGGAATCCGTGTGTTCCCGATTTCTGCCGTAAGCGGCAAGGGATTAAAGGAACTGTTGTACTGCGTGAGCGAGCTTCTCGACCAGTGCAGCAAGGAGCCGGTTGTCTATGAGCCTGAATTCGATCCGGCACTCCGTTTCTTTAAGGATGAGCCATACACGATTACGGTGGCTGACGACGGTGCATTCGTTGTGGAAGGACCGAAGATCGAGAAGATGCTTGGCTATACGAATATGGATTCCGAGAAGGGATTCCTTTTCTTCCAGAAGTTCATGAAGGAGCAGGGCATTTTAAAAGACCTGGAGGCACAGGGAATTGAGGACGGCGATACCGTGCGCATGTACGGTTTTGAATTTGATTATTATAAGTAAAGAGGAGGAAGCAGGATATGGAATTGACAAGTAAGCAGCGCGCCTATCTCGGAGGATGTGCAAGCACCTTAGATCCAATCTTTCAGATCGGCAAGGCAAGCCTGACACCGGAGATTATCCAGGCGCTGGATGAAGCATTAGAGAAACGGGAACTGATTAAGATTTCCGTATTAAAGAATTGTGCGGATGATCCGCGGGAGATTGCACAGGTCATCGCAGAGCGCACACATTCTGCTGTTGTAAAAGTCATCGGCAAGAAGATCATCTTATTCCGCCAGGCGAAGAAAAACAGCAAGTTTGAACTTCCGGCATGAGAAAGATCGGAATTTTAGGCGGCTCGTTTGATCCGATTCATCAGGGACATCTGAATATTGCAAGGAGCGCCTACCGGGAGTTCGCGTTGGACGAGGTGTGGTTCATACCGGCAGGGCACTCTCCGAATAAGGAGGAGGCGGAGATGACACCCGCGCAGGTGCGCGCGGAAATGACGCAGGCGGCCATCAAAAATGATGCGTCATTTAAGCTTTCACGTATAGAAATAGAGTCTTCCGGGACAAGTTATACGTATAAGACGCTGCAGCATCTAAAGGAACAGTTCCCAGAGGATCAATTCTTCTTTATCATGGGAGCCGATTCCCTGGACTACTTTGACAAGTGGAGGCATCCGGAGATCATCTGTCAGAATGCCACCGTGCTTGCAGCGGTCAGGGATACCTTAGAACTGCCGCAGATTGAGGGAAAAATACGGCGCATCAAGGCGCTGTTTCCGGCTGAGATCTATCCGCTTGCGGGCGGACGGACCGATGTCTCCTCGACGGCAATCCGCGCACAGATCCGCATGACAGGTGAATGTCCCGCCATGCTCCCGGGCGAGGTGTGGGAGCTGATCAAACGCTATCATCTGTACGGCGTATCGAATTTGGGAGAATAAAAATGGAACAGCATGAGATTCGTAAACGATTAAAAAAAGAGTTGGATAAGGGACGGTATGAGCACACGAAAGGTGTCATGTATACCGCCGGATGTATGGCGATGGCTTATGAGACATCGATCGAGCAGGCGATGCTCGCAGGTCTGCTTCACGATTGTGCCAAATGTATTCCGGACGATGAGAAGCTTCAGATCTGTGAGGAACATGACATTCCCATCAATGCCGTAGAATATGAGAGCCCGTTTCTGCTGCATGCCAAGCTGGGAGCTTATCTGGCAGAGACGGTCTATGAAGTAAAAGATCCTAAGATCCTGCACGCCATCAAGGTGCACACAACCGGCGCGCCGGATATGAGTACGCTCGATAAGATCATCTATATTGCGGATTATATCGAGCCGGGAAGGAACAAGGCCGCAGATCTGCCGAGGGTGCGGAAACTGGCATTTGAAGATCTGGATGCCTGTATGGCGGAGATTCTCTGCGACACATTGAAATACCGCTCCAGGGTCGGCGGACCGTTAGATCCCTCCACACAGCTTGCCTATGAATTCTACCGGCAGTACCAGAAGGAACAGACAGATCCGGTTTGACGGATTACCTGTTAAAACGAACAAAGAACAGATAGAAAGGAAACATGCAATGACATCACAGGAATATTGTAAAATAGCAGTAGCGGCTTTGGAAGACCGCAAGGCGGAGGATGTTAAGATCATTGATATCCGTGAGATTTCACCGGTTGCAGATTATTTTGTGATTGCGGACGGAACGAATCAGAATCAGATTCAGGCAATGCGTGATGCCTGCGAAGAGGCATTATACAAAGCGGGACTTAAGACCAAACAGATCGAGGGAAATTCCAGTTCTACCTGGATTCTCATGGATTACGGTGACATCATTGTCCATATTTTTTCCAAGGAAGATCGTTTATTCTATGATCTGGAGCGTATCTGGAGAGACGGAAAGATCGTAGATGTGGCTGATCTGTAAGATTCCGGAGAAATGGAAAGGTCATAGATGCGGCGATCCGTAAGATTCCGGAGAGACGGAAAGGTCATAGATGCGTGTTTTTGAATTTAAGAGTGTCGTAAAAAGAGTATGCCTCCCTTCTGGCTGACAGGAAAGGGGGCATACTTTTTTCTATATAATAGGAAACTTCGTTCCTGTTACATAGAAAAGCTCCGCAGGGATGTGCACTCGTGCGATGTCGCTAGAGCAACTCGCCGCAGGCGGAGAATCCTGAAAAGCAGGATTCTTTCTTGTACATTATAATAGGAATCTGCATTTTATTCCAGGAATACCGAACTTCATCAGGAAAGAAAACGGAAAATACCAATGACCTTTCCGAGAATCTGGCAATCTGGAACAATGATCGGATCCATCGTGTCATTCTCCGGCTGAAGGCGGATATAACCGTCCTCCTTATAAAAGGTCTTAACAGTAGCGGAATCCTCCACCAGCGCGACGACCATCTCGCCGTTGCGCGCGGTCGACTGCTTCTCAACTAAAACATTGTCTCCGTCGAAGATGCCGACGTTAATCATGCTTTCGCCCTTTACCCTCAACATGAACGTCTCTGCGTTCGGGAGAAATTCGGTCGGAATCGGAAAGTAGGTCTCAATGTTCTCGACTGCGAGTAACGGCTGACCGGCAGCCACATTCC